>ERZ773194.3210-NODE-3210-length-14249-cov-6.154784_pt1 | contig 14249 bp, 9 predicted proteins | sample MGYA00511240_ERZ773194 | MGnify/ENA primary metagenome ERZ773194 (study PRJEB29015, sample SAMEA2737774) | human gut metagenome | biome: human gut; feature: human-associated habitat; material: faeces | place: China | collected 2012 ... | reverse complement strand
AGCAGGGGTGGGAAGAACCCGTCATTGCGGAATCCGCGGAGCCGGATCGAACGGTGCTTTGTTTATCACTGCAAAAAAGAGACGATAAAAAAGAGGCGATAAAAAGAGGCGATAAAAAAGAGACGATAAAAACTGTCAAGCAGAAAAATGAAATTATTCTGTACCTAACGGACCATGCCTCGGCAAAAAGTGCGGATATTGCGGAGCTTCTCGATGTAAAAAGCACGCGCGTGAAGAAGCTGCTGTCTGAGCTGATTTCGGAAGGCGTGGTCGTGGCGGAGGGCGGAAATCGGAACCGGACGTATAAGCTGAAATCGTAAAGTGACGAAGAAAGCACCTCGCGTGGATTCATTAGAATGCAGGAGGAAAAAGTTTTGGCAAAAAAAGAACGGCATCTTCTAACTGACAAAATCAAGAATATGTGTGTACAATGCAAAAGGTATCCCCATTATCGCATGATCCTTTATATTTCTATTATTACGATTGTGTTTGGAGTTTTATCGATTTGCCTGTTCTGCTCGTTACCTGCAGTATCTGCCTTGCTGACAAGCATCTGTGCAGGGTGCATTACGGGGATTGTATTTTATATACTGGCAAATGTGCGCAATAATGAAATGAATGCAAGCCGTGAAGAATGGGAATCTCTCAATGAACATTATCAGATTTGTCAGCAGACCCAAAAGCTGTGCTTAACTGTAGTGACCAACTCGGATGTTTCCAAAGAAAATATCGCCCAAATATGCGCGAACACGCGGAAGCTCTTTCGGTTTATGGCCTGCCTGTGTGTTGATCTTCCAAGGGCGGCCCGAATCATAAAAGACTATCCGCTGGATTACCTGGAACATTTGAAGAGGGCGGATGCAGCTATTACAGATTTGGAAACAATGCAGGAACTAAGCGAAAGAAAGCCGAAGGACATGATGGACATTCTTCCATTCATTTCGCAGACAGAAGAAATCATAATAACTCCATGGCTAAAGCTAATGGAAAATGTCGCATACTTAGAATCCTCTGGAATTTGAGTATCCAATAAGCACGGGTGACATCCTGTGTGTAAGATAATATTGAAAGATACAGCCCACCAATCCTTGCAGACTGGTGGGCTGTGCCATATTTATTTGCTTTAGTCCATCAACCGATGCTCCGGCGTGCCGTTCAAATACTCTTCTAATCCACCGCCCAATACCAGCTGTGCATACTCCAGCGGCTTATTGTACAGCAGCCAGTTCAGCTCTGCCCGCTGCGCCGGGGTGTTGCCGTATTCGTCCTCAATGACGATGCAGTCGATGGCAACGGTGGTGCCATCCCGGAGCAGCAGCTCCACGCAGCCGGTGTCCATATTGAAGCGGCAGGAAAGCAATTTCGTCATAGTCGTATCCTCCAAGACTTGATTTTTGGTGTACGGTCACTCGAACCAACGCCGTCAAGCCGGTAGGGGATAGGGCGATTTTATTTGTCAGAGAGTAAGTGCACGGTTTCTGCACGGTTTTTGCACGGTTTCAAACCGTGCAAAGGGTGCTTTTCGATGCAAAATACGACAAAGGGTGCAGAAATTACCGGGTGAAAAATCACGTTGTTTTGATTAAAAATGACGGTGAATCGAAACTTCCATAAATTGAGACGAACTGGCGGCTTGCTCTCTTAATCAGTGGGCCCAGGGTTCGAGTCCCTGGAGGTGCACCACAAAGAGCACCAGGCAGAAATGCTTGGTGCTTTTTCTTTTGTTTTTTCAGAAAGTAAAAAGACTTCCGCCTGAGGGTCATTCTCAAAGCGGAAGTCTTTTTCTGTTTGTTACTCCATCGTGCCGTCACCGCCCATCAGAGCCGTCATCTTACGGAGCGTCAGGTTATTTCTGACTGTATCCCAAAAGCCGCTGCACGAAGGGCCGGAGCGAGTGGATGAACGCTTCATCCGAAAGCTCTGTCTGATGTTCCAGTTTCCAGACACAGAGATGATGGAAAAATTTTCAAAAAAGTTGCAGATTGTGCAGGAAAAATTTCTTGCAGCTCGTTTTGTTAGGTGGTATCATTATAACGGTTTGCGCCGCTAACCCGGGGCAGTATCTCGCAGACAGGTCGTTTTTGGCGGACGCTGTGGGGGAAAGCGCAGAACGGATGAAAACAGGCAGAAAGAACTTTTCTTTTTCATGAAACACAGGAGGTCAGGCTTTTCATGCTAGGTTTCAACAAGAAGACACAGGACGCCTCTCCGCAGGAGAATACCGGCGGAGAAAATAAGGTGTTCCACTTTATCAGGACCCACAAAAAGCGCTGCATCGCGGTGGTCGCAGCCGCAGCGGTGCTGGTGGCGGTCATCGTGCCGCGCAAGAGCCGCAGTGCGTCGGCAGACCTTGCCTACACGCAGGAGAAGCTGGGACGCCGCGACATCGTGAACGTCTACGACGGCAGCGGCACCATCAACGCCGCCGATTCCTACACCGTCAAGTCCCTCGTCACCGGCACGGTGCTCACCGCCGATTTTGAGCTGGGCGACAGCATCGAGAAGGGCGATATTCTTTACACCATCGACATTTCGGATGTGGAAAACAACCTCGCGAGCGCACAGCTCTCGGTGGAGCAGGCACAGCGCAATTACGATGACATTGCGGATATGCAGAACGTCCGCACCAGGATCAGCGGCGAGGTCAGCTCCTTTGCAGTCGCCGCAGGCGACGCCGTGCAGGCTGGTCAGACTGTGGCCACCATCCGCGACACCTCCGTGATGCTGCTGGCCGTGGATTTTCCTGCCGCAGAGGCCCAGAGCTTTGTCGCCGGTCAGGCCGCACAGGTCATGCCGGACACCACTTTTGAGACGCTGAACGGCACCATCCGCTCCGTTTCCGGTGCAGACCCTGCCGGCGACGCCAGCCTGATGACCTGCACCGTCACCATCGCTGTTCCCAATGCGGGCAGCCTGACCACCGCACAGGCCGCTGTGGCACAGGTGAACGGCGTCAGCTCCCTCAACTCCGCACACTTTACTTACCAGCGCGAGGAGACTGTCGTGGCAGCTGCCTCTGGTACCGTGTCTGAACTCTGCGTCAAGGAGGGCGGCACCGTCCGTCAGGATGACGTCATCCTCCGCATTACCGGCAAGGATCTGGACAAGCAGACCAAAAACGCCGCTGACAGCCTGCGCGCTGCCGAGCTGCAGATGTCTTCTGCCGAGAAGACCATCAGCCACTATACCATCGACGCCCCGATCAGCGGCACCATCGTGGATAAGAAGGTCAAGGCCGGCGACAAGCTCAGCGCCAACGACACCGCCATGCAGAACCTCTGCACCATCTACGATATGAGCTATCTGGAAATGAAGCTCAACGTGGACGAGCTGAAGATCCGCTCCCTCGAGGTCGGCCAGGAGGTGAACATCACCGCCGACGCCGTCCCGGGTGAGACTTACAAGGGCGTCATCAGCAGCATCCTCGTGGCAGGCACTACCGCCAACGGCTCCACCAGCTACCCCGTCACCGTCCGCATCGACGACATGGGCGAGCTGCTGCCCGGAATGAACGCCACTGCGAAGATCACCACCGCCAGCGTCAAGAATGTTCTGGCCCTGCCCAACGCCGCCCTCGTCCGGGGCAGCTATGTGCTGGTGACCAAGGATTCGCCCAGCGCTGCCAATGCTGAGACTTCCATGACCGCTCCCGACGGCTACGTCTACGTCAAGGTGACCACCGGCATCAGCGATGACGATTACATCGAAGTGAAGAGCGGCCTGCAGGAGGGCGATACCATCGCTTACGACAACTCCAGCGTCAGTGCGACCGACTTCTACAGCAACATGATGGCCTCCGCCGAAGGAGATGACGAATGAGCACGCTGATAGAATTTGATGGGGTCTGCAAGTATTACCAGATGGGCGACACCCTCGTAAAGGCCGCCGACCACGTCTCTTTCAAAATCAACAAAGGCGAGTTCGTGGCCATCGTCGGCCAGTCCGGTTCTGGTAAATCCACTTGTATGAACATCATCGGCTGTCTGGACGTGCCTACCGAAGGCACTTATCTGCTGGACGGCAGGGATGTCGGCAAGATGAGCCGCCGTGAGCTGGCACACATCCGGAACGAGAAGCTGGGCTTCATCTTCCAGCAGTACAACCTGCTGCCGAAGCTGACACTTTTGGAGAACGTGGAAGTTCCCCTTGTGTATGCGGGCATCCCCGCCGCACAGCGCCACGCGACGGCAAAAGCTGCCCTTGAGCGGGTGGGTCTGGGCAATAAGCTCAAAAACCTGCCCAATCAGCTTTCCGGCGGTCAGCAGCAGCGTGTGTCCATTGCCCGTGCGCTGGCCCGCGGCCCGGCGGTCATCCTGGCCGACGAGCCGACCGGTGCATTGGACTCCCACACCAGCCGCGAAGTGCTGGGAATGCTGCAGGATCTGCACAAACAGGGCAATACCGTCGTCCTCATCACCCACGACAACTCCATTGCTGTGCAGGCCGAGCGCATCATCCGCCTCGAAGATGGCCGCGTCGTCTACGATGGCGACGCCCACGCACCCGAGGCAGTCGTTCAGCCGAACTTCATGATGGCAGAGCCGAAAGCCGGAGAGGAGGGGACGCAGGCATGATAAAGGAGACCTTCAAACAGGCCGTCCAGAACGTCTTGAGCAACAAAGTCCGCACCTTCCTCACCATGCTGGGCATCATCATCGGCGTCATGGCCGTCATCGTCATCGTCGGTCTCGGCAACGGCATGACCCACATGATGCAGGACTTCTACTCCGACATGGGCAGCGATATTCTGTCCGTCAACATCATGACCGCCAGCACCCGCTCAGTGGAAGTGGACGATGTGTACAGGATCATCAATGAAAAGCCCGAGTATTATAAGGGCCTTTCGCCTATTGCCAGTGTCGGCGACACGCTGCGGGTGGCGGGCGAGAAGTACCGCCGCACCTACATCAGCGGCGTCAACGAAGATTACACGACCATCAACAACTACAAGGTGGCCAAGGGCCGCGGCATCCAGTACACCGATTTGATAGACAACAAGAATATCTGTGTCATCGGCGACTATGTGGACCGCAGGATCTTCGGCGGCAACGGTCTCGGCAGCACCCTCAAGGTAGGCGCCAGCGAGTACCGCATCGTGGGCGTGCTGGAAGGCCGCTCCAAACCCGCCTCTCAGTACGAGGGCGGCAACGACGACATTGTTCTTATCCCCTATACCACCCTGATGAGCGTCAACAACACCAGCAGTGTTAGCCAGTACTATGTGGTCCTGCAGGACGCGGACCACTCGGATGAGGCACAGGAGTTTTTGCAGTCGCGGCTCAAGAAGCTGGTCAGCAAGGACGACTATGTCTACGTCATGAGCCTGAGCGCAGCCATGAAGCAGATGTCCTCCATGATCAACGTCATGGTGGGCGTCCTGACGGCCATTGCAGGCATCTCGCTGCTGGTCGGCGGCATCGGCATCATGAACATCATGCTGGTGTCCGTCACCGAGCGCACCCGTGAGATCGGTATCCGCAAGGCACTGGGCGCACAGGAGAGCACCATCCTGACCCAGTTCGTCGTGGAGGCCGGCGTCACATCGGCACTGGGCGGCTGCCTCGGCATCGTGCTGGGCTACGTCGTGTCGGCCATTATCAACCAGATCCTTCCGTATATCCTGACGGATATTACCCTGAACGTCACCCCCTCGGCGGACGCAGCAGCCATCGCCGTGGGCATCTCCTGCGGCATCGGTGTCCTGTTCGGCTTCCTGCCGGCCCGCCGTGCCGCCAGCCTGAACCCCATCGAAGCGCTCAGATATGATTAAGGAGTTTACCATGAAAAAACGATTCCTCGCATTCCTGCTGGCTGTCTGCGTGGCTGTTTCCATGCTGGTGTTGCCCGCCTCTGCGGTCGGCTCCAACGCGGCAGTCCAGACGGCGACGGCACTGGGCGGTCTGACCGCCGAGCAGGCCGGTTCTCTGGGTGCGCCCCTCACTCGTGGGCAGGCGGCCCGCCTCCTCACCGCATTCTCTGCTTACCGCGATACCACCACGGCACAGGGCCGCACCGGCCGCCTCTACAGCGACGTAGACAGCGACTCTCCCTATGCGGTCTACATCCGCACCGCTGTCCAGAACGGCTGGATGACCGGCTACTCCGACGGCGGCTTCCGCCCGGACAACACCGTCACGCTGGAAGAAGCCTGCACCATGGCGCTGCGCCTGCTGGGCTATGATGTGGCAAAGCTGGGCGGTACCTTCCCCACAGCTCAGCTCAGCAAGGCCAGCGCACTGGGCCTGCGCAATGAGATCAATGCCCGTCAGGGCGAGACTCTGACCCTCGAGCAGGGTACCATGCTCTTCTACAACGCCCTCACCGCCATGAACGGCAGCGGTCAGGTCTACGCCTCCACCCTGGGCTTTGCGGTGAGCAACGGCCAGGTGGACATCTCCTCCGTCCTGCTGGACAACGTCAAGGGCCCCTTCGTGGCAGATGCTTCCACCGTCCTGCCCTTCGCCCCGGCGGCCATCTACCGCAACGACGAAGTCACCACCTCTGCGGCCCTCTCGCCCTATGATGTCTACTATTATAATGAGAGCGCCCGTACCGTCTGGATCTACAATAAGCGTGCCGCAGGCCGCGTGACAGCGGTTTCGCCCTCGGCCAGCGCTCCGACCTCTGTGACCGTGGCCGGCGTCACCTACACCATCGCCTCGCCCTCTGTGGCCTACCAGCTGTCTTCTCTGTCCGGCGGCGGCGTGGGTCAGGTGGTCACTCTGCTGCTGGGCATGAACGATGCAGCTGTCTCCGTCCTCACCGGCGACGCGGCAGACGCTGTGTTCTACGGTGTGGTCCAGTCCTCATCCCGCACCCTCGTGGAGACGAACAGCGCTGAGGTGCAGCAGGCTGTCTCGGTCATGTGTACCGACGGCACCGCCCGCACCGTCAATGTGGACAATAAGCTCAATTTCCCGGCCGGCAAGCTGGTGGAGATCAGCGTGGACGGTGACGGCGAACGCGTCCAGTCCATCTCGCCCCGCTCGACCAGCGGCACCGTCAACGCCGACGGCACCGCGCTGGGCGACACCCCGTTTGCAGACAACGTGCAGATCATTGATACGACGTCGGAGGGTGTGGCTGGGGCAGTTCGCCCCAGCCGCCTATCGGGGGTAACGCTGAGCGAAAGCGACATCCGCTACTACACCACCAATTCTGCGGGCCAGATCGACCGGGTCATCCTCGACGATGTGACCGGTGACCTGTGGGAGTACGCTGCGCTGGATTCTGTCCGCCGCCTGACGGACGAAGCCGCCAAGAAGATCGACAAAAAGATCAGCGACAAGGCACAGGACGCCGCAAGAGAGGCCGCAGGCCTCCCCGCTGGGACCACCACGACCACCACCAAGGTAGATAAGACCGATGAGGAGACCTTCCAGGATGTGAAGAACATCCTTGTTCCCAGCACCAGCGATGTGCTCTACGGCCTCATCGACGGCAGTGTCGTCAGCTCTACCTGGAACACCCTTACCGGCAAGACGGACCAGCTGTTCAGCTATGTGCTCCGCCGCACCGGCGACAGCGTGGGCGGTACGCTGGGCGACTTCCTCAACTATCTGGGCGAGGGTGCGACCTACGTCTGCTACTCCGGCGGCAAGCAGGTGGCCTACAGCACCGCCACCAAGTACCCCGTTATCGCAGGCGGCATCGCCATTGGCCGTTCTGCCGACGGCAAGGCCATCAACCGGATGCTCCAGCTCTCACCGGTAGTCATCGATAAGCTGGGCGCAGCTTCGGTCATGAGCGGCGACAAGCGCTATGAGACCGCCGACGATATGCAGGTGTATCTGTGGTCGAACGGCCAGTATTTCGCCACCTCGCTGCCCAAGATCAACACCGAGGATTATAAGCTCATCGGCTGGTACGACAACTTCGGCTGCTCCGGCGGAAAGAAGATCCGTATCCTTGTGGCCGTCAAGACGAACTGAGCCTGAAATTTCCAATCACAGAACAGCAGCCTCGCAGCAGATGAAGCGGGGCTGCTGTTTTATATTGTGCTGCAAATTTGCTGTTGAATTTTACAGCACATCTGTTATACTAGACTTGAAAGGAGCTGATTCTATGCCGAACATCAAGCCTATTTCCGATTTGAGAAACTATACCGAGGTGCTGCGGGACGTCGAAGAGGGTGCGCCGGTCTTCCTGACCAAGAATGGCCGCGGCCGGTACGCCATCGTGGACATGCACGATTATGAAAAGGCACAGGCTACCATCCGGCTCATGAACGAAATTGCCAAGGGCCGCCGTTCGGGGGAGACGGAAGGTTGGCTGACGCTGGAGGCCGTAGAGAAAAATCTCGGAATTGCCGATGAATAAAGTGATAGTAGCACCGAAAGCACAAGGTGATTTTTTAGAGATTCGGGAGTATATTTCGGATGAGTTGCAAAATACAACTGCGGCTAAAAAGGCAGTGGCTAAAATTACAAAGAAAATTCGGATATTGCAGGAACATGCATTGATTGGAGCGCCGTTAGCTTCTGTCTCCGACGCAAACAGTGACGAGAGGTTTCTGGTCAGCGGAAGCTATCTGATCTTCTACCATGTGAATGGCAGTGATGTGTTCATCGACCGTGTGCTTTACGGGCGCAGAGACTATCTGCGGGTGCTGTTTGGAGACAGCATCAAAGAGGAAACCGAATAAGCTGTCGGGAGGCCCCGCTTTGCGGGGCCTCCTTTCGTTCTCCCATTTGCCACCGGCCCGGTTTCGTGTTACAATAAAAACCAGAGAAATTGCGGAAAAAGGAGGTGCGGCAATGATACGCATCGCTCTGGTCGAGGACGAGGCAGAGGTGCGGGCGCAGCTTCAGGGCTATGTGCAGCGGCACACCCGGCAGTACGGCACCGAGTTCGCGGTGACGGAGTTCGCCGACGGCATGGAGCTGCTGGATGATTACCGCCCGGTGTACGACATCCTGTTTCTGGACGTGGAGATGAAGCATCTGGACGGCATGGAGACGGCCCGGCGGGTGCGGGAGCTGGACAAGGACGTCATCATCGTGTTTATCACGAATATGGCACAGTATGCCATCGGCGGGTACGCCGTGGGCGCGCTGGACTATGTGCTCAAGCCGGTGCCTTATTTTGCGTTTTCGCAGCAGCTGCGCAAGGCCGAAGAACAGCTGCGCCGCCGCGCACGGCATTATCTGGCCCTGCCGGTGGAGGGCGGGATGCGGCGGCTGGATTCGTCCCTCATCTATTATCTGGAAAGCGAGGGACACCGCGTCCATTTTTATACCGAAGAGGGCGATTTCGTGGCGGCAGGCACCCTGAAAGCCTTTGAGGAAAAGCTGGCCGAGCGGCCCTTTGCCCGCTGCAACAGCGGCTACCTTGTCAATCTGGCACAGGTGAAGAGCGTGCAGCAGGGGATGGTGCAGGTGGGACCCTACGAATTGCAGGTCAGCCGCCCCCGGCGGAAAGCCTTCCTCGCGGCGCTGGCCGACCACATCGGGGGTGAGGGTGCATGACGGCATTGCCCAGCATCCCGCGCCTGTATACGGCGCTGGCTGAGTGTCTGGCCGTGGGCATCTACGCCCTGCCGCTGGGCATCCGCTTCGGCAAAACGGCCACCATCGCTGCCAGTGCGGCATGGGCGCTGGCCCTGAGTGCTTTTTTGCAGGCCACGGGCAGCGTTCCGCTGGCGTGGTGGATCCCCTGCATGGCGGCAGCTGTGGGGATACAGTATTTATACCTCTGGGTCACCCGCACCATCTCCCTGCTGGAAGCGGGCTATGTCTGCGCCCGGGCCTTCGTTCTGGCAGAGCTGGCGGCCAGCGCCGAGTGGCAGCTGCACTGCTTCCTCTGGCCTCAGCGCAGCGGGGCCGACGGCCTGTCACTGCTGCTTCTGGTGGTGGTCTACGGCGGCGTTTTCGGCTGCATCTGGGTGCTGGAGCATAAGCACAAAAGTCCCAAGGGCCATATCGTCATCAGCGGAAAAGCGGCCCTCGTGGCCGTCGTCATGGCGGCGATGGTCTTCGCGGTGAGCAACCTGCTGTTCTTGGGCGACCGCGAGGTGGACATGAGCGTCTACTACATCCGCACGCTGGTGGACATCTGCGGTGTGCTCATCCTGACGGTCCAGCACGAGCAGCTGCGGGAGGCGGCGCTCCACAGCGAGCTTGCCGCCATGGACGAGGTGCTCCACCGCCAGTACGAGCAGTACAAGCGGAGCAAGGAGGGCATCCGGCTCATCAACAGCCGCTATCATGAGCTGAAAATTCAAATCGCGGACATCCGCGCCGAGCGCGACCGGGCCAAGCAGGACGCGGCTCTGGCCCGGATGGAGAGCGGCCTCCGGCAGTATGAGGCCGAGAACAAGACCGGCAACCCGGTATTGGATACCCTGTTGACCGCCAAAAGCATGGACTGCCAGCAGCGCGGCATCAACATGACCAGCGTGGCCGACGGCAGCCAGCTGGGCTTTCTGAGCACGCGGGAGCTGTGTACCCTCGTGGGTGCGCCGCTGGACAACGCCATCGAGAGCGTGCTGGCCGAGCCAGACCCCGAAAAGCGTCTGCTGCGGGTGGCCATCTACAACCAGAGCGGTTGCGTGATGCTCCGCTTCGAGAACTACTGCGCCCAGCCCGTGGAGCTGGGCGCGGACGGTCTGCCCGTCCACAACGCCCACGGCGGCTACGACCTGCAGGGCGTGCAGGCGGCCGCCCAGCGCCACGACGGCACCATGACCCTTCATTGGGCCGACGGCTGGTTCACCCTGCGGATCCTGCTGCCGGTCCCGGAAAAGTAAAATATAATAGGAATAACCTCTCAGTCTCGCTGCTGCTCGACAGCTCCCCTGGCGAGGGGAGCCTCTGGCGAAGAGAAAAAGCTTTGCGTTATGCCAAGGCCTCTCCTCGATAGGAGAGGTGGCATCGCGTAGCGATGACGGAGAGGTTTTGTCATTCTGCACAATGAAATCGTCCTCGGAATTGTGGATTAGCACAATAAAATTTGAAACCAAATTGAAACTTCTGCAAAATATGCCTCCAAAATGACAGATTGTGAAGATGTTTATGAATTTTCTTTGAATCCATTTATAATAGAGGCAACGCTCCGGGAGCTGTACCCGGAAAATATGGATTCAGAATAAGGAGGAAGAAAATTATGTTGTCCATCAATATGGATGATGTAATGCAGGTAGTTTCGAACATTCAGAACTATCTGATTGCATTCGGCGTCGTCCTCGTACTCGCGCTCCTCGTGATGTTTGCGGTGCGGAAGATGCCCAAAGCGAAAAAGAAGATGATTCGTGCGCAGTCCGGCCTCGCCATTCTGCTGGCGCTGGCGATTGTCGTCAACCTCATCTGCACCGGCCCCATGTCCACCATGCTGGACCTGGTCTCCGGCGAAGGCTCCATCAGTGAGGAGACTTCCGCAGAGGCCACCGAGCTGGTCAACGAGATCACCCAGGAAGGCATCGTTCTGGCTCAGAACGATGACAACATCCTGCCTGTGGCTTCCGGCTCCAAGCTGAACGTCTTCGGCTGGGCTTCCACCAGTCCCTGCTACGGCGGCACCGGTTCCGGCGCTCTGAACGACGCTTACCCTGTCACCGACCTGCTCACCGGTCTGCATGATGCAGGCATCGAGACCAACGACGAGCTGAGCAAGTTCTACACCGATTACTGCTCCACCCGCCCCAGCGTCGGCATGGCACAGCAGGACTGGACTCTGCCCGAGCCGAATGTCAGCCTGTACACCGACGAGATGATGGCAAACGCCAAGGAGTACTCTGACACCGCTATGGTGGTCATCACCCGCGTCGGCGGTGAGGGCGCAGACCTTCCCACCGATATGTCTGCTGTCGTGGACGGCAGCTGGGTCCGCCGTGTGGCAGATTACCGTGGTTCTCAGCGCGGCGCCGGCTACTACAACGGCACTTACGATGACAGCCTGAACGAAGGCAATGACTGGGATAAGGGCGACCACTTCCTGCAGCTGTCCAACCGCGAGGAAGAGCTCATCGACCTCGTTACTTCCAACTTCGACAACGTCATCGTCGTTTACAACGGCGCAAACGCTTTCGAGATGGACTGGGTCAAGAACTACCCCCAGATCAAGGGCGTCCTGCTCTGCCCCGGCACCGGCCAGTCCGGCTTTGAGGGCTTCGGCAAGGTCGTTTCCGGCGAGGTCAACCCCTCCGGCCGTACCGTGGATACCTATGTTTCCAACCTGAAGAATGCGCCCTGGTGGAACAACTTCGGCGACTTCAAGTACACCAACACCGAGGAGCTGAATTCCGATTCCACCTTCTTTGATCCGGAAGGCACCACCCCGTCCTTCGTCAACTACGTGGAAGGCATCTACGTGGGCTACAAGTTCTACGAAACTGCCGCCGCCGAGGGTCTCATCGACTACGACAAAGAAGTGGTCTACCCCTTCGGCTATGGCCTGAGCTACACCACCTTCACCAAGGAGATGAGCGGCATCACCTCCGACGGCACCAACCTGAACTTCAGCGTTACTGTCACCAACACCGGCGCTGTGGCGGGCAAGGATGTTGTAGAAATTTACAGCAATCCTCCCTACACCAACGGCGGCATCGAGAAGGCTACCGCAAACCTGCTGGACTTCGCCAAGACCTCTGAGCTGGCACCCGGCGCATCCGAGACCATCGAGTTCTCCATCCCGGTGGAGCAGCTGGCTTCCTATGATTACCAGACCAACGGCTGCTATGTGCTGGAAGCTGGCGACTATGTCATCAGCGCGAACGATGATTCCCACACCGTTGCCGATTCTGAAGTCTACACCGTTGCATCCGACAGCGTCTACAACGAGTCCAACAAGCGCGGCAGCGATGCTGTGGCTGCGACCAACGAGTTCGATTTCGCAGAAGGCGAGATCACCTATCTGTCCCGCGCCGACGGCTTTGCAAACTATGCCGAGGCGACCGCTGCTCCCGCCACCTATGAGATGACCGACGAGCAGAAGGCTGCCTTCGACAACGCACACACCTACGTCGAAGCTGGCTATCAGCAGGATGACGACGCCAACGCCGCCGACATCACCACCGGTGCCAAGAACGGCCTGAAGCTGGCCGATCTGCGCGGCGTGGATTACAACGACGCCCAGTGGGATGCCCTGCTGGATCAGATGTCCATCGACGATCTGCAGCAGATCATCGGCTTCGGCGGCTACCAGACCGCTGCGGTCTCCAGCATCGAGAAGGTCCGCACCAGTGACTGCGACGGCCCGGCTTCCATCAACAACTTCTTCACCGGTGTCGGTTCCGTCGGCTTCCCGGCTGCTGCCCTCATCGGCATGACCTGGGACAAGGATCTGGCCTACGCCTTCGGCGACAGCATCGGCGAGATGGCTGACGAGATGGATACCTCCGGCTGGTACGGTCCCGCTATGAACATCCACCGCACTGCTTTTGCAGGCCGTAACTTCGAGTACTACTCCGAGGACGGCGTGCTGTCCGGCGTGATGGCTTCCAACGCCATCAAGGGCGCACAGGATCGCGGTGTGTATGCTTATATGAAGCACTTCGCCCTGAACGATCAGGAAGGCAACCGTGCTTCCATGGTGGCGACCTGGTCCAACGAGCAGGCCATCCGTGAGATCTACCTCAAGCCCTTCGAGATCTCCGTCAAGGATGCAGACTGCCACGCGGTCATGTCTTCCTTCAACTACATCGGCACCCGCTGGACTGGCGGCTGCAAGGAGCTGCTGAAGAACGTCCTGCGCGGCGAGTGGGGCTTCGTGGGCTTCGTCGAGACAGACTACTTCGGCGTCTCCGGCTACATGACTGCTGACCAGTGCGTCCGCAACGGCAACGACCTGATGCTCTGCACCACCGGCAACGACTTCAACACCGTGACCGTGCTGACCAACAGCAGCAAGCAGGCCCTGCGCGAGTCCGCAAAGAACATCCTCTACACCGTGGTCAACAGCCGTGCATACGCAGAGGAGAACCTGAACCCCGGTATGGCAAAGTGGCAGATCGTCCTGATCGGTGCCGATGTTCTGGTGGCTCTGCTGTTCGTGACGCTGGAAGTCAAGACCCTCAAGGGCTACAAAAAGCGCAAGGAAGAGGAAGTCAACGCCTGATCTAGGGCAAGACGCTCTGAACGTTTGCAGCACCTGAACTGAAACCAGACCAAAGGCCCGCTGCGTAAAAACAGCGGGCCTTTTCTGGATTTGAAAAGGCAAAGAGGAAAATGCCATGAAACACACAGATATCATCAACAGCCTGAGCCTGGAACAAAAATGCGCCCTGCTGAGCGGCGGCACGGTGTTCACCACCC
>ERZ773194.3205-NODE-3205-length-14265-cov-3.401900_pt1 | contig 14265 bp, 11 predicted proteins | sample MGYA00511240_ERZ773194 | MGnify/ENA primary metagenome ERZ773194 (study PRJEB29015, sample SAMEA2737774) | human gut metagenome | biome: human gut; feature: human-associated habitat; material: faeces | place: China | collected 2012 ... | reverse complement strand
ATTCAGGATATAGCAATACTCATGTCATGGTGTGCGATGCAAAAAACGGGGCAATTGATCAAGAAACATTGGAGCATGATATCGATTATCTTCGTGAGATTAGGTGTGAAGATATTGTTGATGAGGCCAGACAACTATGCTTGCAGAATGAGGAATATGGCGAATTAAGATATTCTGCGCTTAGGTATCTATATGATTTATTTGAAAACGATTATATAGAACATGAGCTTCTTCCGTTTTGCGACAAAGATGTTCTTTTGAAAATTGCTAATATGGATAAAGAGATTTCTCGTGATGAATTGAAAACAGCAATGGAAAAAGTGTATCGTGGGGACAAAGATTACGATCTTCAAGCATATTTAATAACATTAAATAGCAGGCTAGCACTTGAAGATTATCTTGAATGTGTTCGCAATACAAATTCTGTGCCTGGAAACTACGGGAGCTTTGTTGGTGGGACTACAGAGGCATTTCATGCATTAGTGATATGGACTTGCTTCCTTTGTTGGAAGAATTGTGGGTAATCACATTCAATCCGAATTTTAAGGACAGTGACATTAATGGCTTAGTCAATAATCTTTATAAGGCATATGTGAACTGTGTAAAAGTAGATTCGGATAGAATAGAAAAATCAATAGACGCGCTTTTATTACAGTCAAGGTTAGAAAAGGATAAAATATGCCTTCATCGTCTAAAAAACGATATTAGAAGCGAAACTCTTAAACTCCATGACACGGCGCTGCCGATTGGTGATGTTAAACAAATTATATCGGCAATTTAAATTTGGGCAGTTTAATTAGAACATTGGTACGTTTATTTGCAACTCTATGATTTTTGACTGCCGCATTATTTTAGAATATGGTTTGAAATTAAATCAGTTCAAGAATTTATGCGGCAGCATTTTTTAGAGCAGGGCTTAAAGATAATTATAGTCACAATATTACTATATTGACACAAGATCATCTTGATGATATAATTGACATAGTAAAAAAGGAGGGGTTTCTGTGCTGATAGCCATTTGCGATGATACCAATCAGGTGAGTATCTTCGTCCCGTGGGTATCACCTCACCTGACGGCTGAGTGCATATTGTCAACAGAATTTACTTCCCTCCTCAAAGAAAGATTAGCCCTTGCGCGTGAGCCTGATCTTTATTATACCAGATTCTTCGGATATATAAATTGATTTTATAAGAAAAATATGGTATAATAAACGCAAAGCGTTTATTATACCCCAAAATGTGCATATCGGATAATTATACCATAATCTTGCGGTTATGGCATAATGCGGGAAAGATGTGGTGATGATATGATAAGAATAGCAATCGTAGATGATGAAAATATGGTGTGCAGCGGTATTGAAGATATTGTTTTTCAATTGAGCATGGACAACGATATTGAATTGGAAACTGAAGTCTATCTCTCTGGAAATGAATTGTGCAGCGCGTTAAAGTCGCATGAGTGTTTTAACTTAATCTTTCTTGATATTGAAATGGATAACGGGGATGGTATAAGTGCTGGGAATTATTTGCGTGACAAACTTCAGAATGATACAACACAGATCGTATATGTATCTGGAAAAAACGGTTATGATCGGCAGCTTTTTGAATTTCACCCCCTCAGTTTTATTGAAAAGCCTGTTTCGTTCGATAAGTTAAATAAGGTGCTGAAAAAGTATTTGAAGAGCTCAGCAAGACTTACAACTGTGAATATGACGACCGTGGTAATATCGGTAAACGCTACCGCCGTCAGGATGAAATCGGTACACCATATTGTGTTACTTATGATTTTGATTCAGAAGAAGATGGTATGGTTACGGTACGTGACCGTGATACTATGGAACAGGAAAGAGTTAAAATTGTAGATTTGAAAGAGTATTTTGCGGATAAATTTACATTTTAGGAGACTTTATGCAGAAACGCGAAGTTACTAAAAAGCAACTGGCTGTCATCATCTTGTTAAGCATCGGGATGCTGGCAGCCGCTGCTTTATTAAATCAGTTTTTCCCGGCCGGGTCAAAGCAGACAAAGGAAACATTAAAACAGACAGCGGTTACGCCGAAGGTGACCGCTTTGCCGTCGTTGTCTCCGACACAAAAACCGACACCGACGCCTGATCCGACCAAAAAAGTAGCAACTTTCTTTCAGGGACCAAAGGCTTATGAGGGGCGTAGAGAGTGGTCCGGTAAATGGGGCAAAGAGTTTTACGATGGTGGCTCCTTTGGTGCTTTTGGATGCGGTTTGTGCTGCATGGCAAATATTTATACGACATTTTCTTCGTATGAAAGTTCGCCGGTTGATATGTACCGGTATGCAAAAAAAGTGAGTGGCTATGGCGGTGGTGGTGCTATCGGCTGGGGCTATATGAAGGCTACGTTAAAAGAACTTGGTTTTACGTCAGATGTTTTTCGTAAGCCCGGCAAATACGAAGCGTTTCAAAAGTTAGTGAAAGAATCACTGGCATGTATTGTTGTGGTGAGCAGTAATGACAGCGATTGTTACTGGAAAGATACACCGGGGCATTATGTGACATTGTTTTTATATGATGAGAAAAGCGATAAAATTTTTCTCGGGGATTCCGGAGATTTGACGCATAACAGACAGTGGGTACCTTTGAAAAAAGTGTATCGTTCTTTGAAAAAATCAAACCCATGGCAGATTTTGCAGGTGACATCGTTTGATAAGTCGAAGGACAATTGGAAACATAAAGGATTTGGAGGAAATGCGATACTTCCGAAAGAATGGAAATAAATACGCAGGCAGGTGATACGCAGTGAATATTGCAATTTGTGATGATGATAAAGGCGTATGCTCTCAGCTTGAGGGGTGGATTGAACAATATAACTATGAAAATGCAACGCGTCTCTATGTTGACGTGTATCATAGTGCGGAGACATTGCAGCAGCAGTTACAGTCCGGTCAGTGGTATGACATGCTGTTTCTTGATATTGAACTGCCACAGAAGAATGGAATTGAACTGGGGCAGATGATTCGCAGTGCATGGAAAATGGATTTGATTTATTTGGTTTTTATCTCCGGAAAATCAAATTATTGTATGGATTTATTTGATGTGCATCCATTGAATTTTCATTTAAAACCGTTAAAACACAAGGATGTTGTAAAAGATATTGACCTCGTGCGTGAGCGTGTTAATACGGGAACGCTTGCTTTTCGGTACCGTGAAGATGGCGTTTATAAAAGTGTATGTTTGAAGGATGTTGTGTATTTTGTAGGAGCGGGAAAAGGTGTTGAAGTTCATTGTAAGGACGGGAGAGTGGCTTTTGCGGGGAATTCGCTGCAGCAGCTTTGTGACATTTACGAAAAACATGGATTCAGCCGCTGTCATAAGAGTTATCTGATTAACCTGAATTATGTTTCGGAATATTCTATGTCAAAGGTGAAGATGTCAGATGGCAAAGAGATTATAATAGGAAAAAGCCGTAGAAAACAATTTAAAGATGAATTTATTAATCATGAACTGATGGAGGACTGAGATGCTTTTTGCTACTTTTTATATTATTGCCAATATATTTCAATCTTACGAATTATGGCTGTTGTACCGATGCTTTTTTGGGAAAAGCAAGCGTGGGGCAGGCATTGAATTTTTAGCCTTTGTGCTCTTTTTTGCGATAACCATGCTGTTAAATGTTTTTATAGATATTCCAATTCTTACGGGACTTAGTTCTTATGTTATGCTTGTATTGATTGCCTTTTTGGGGTATGAGAGCGGCTGGAAACAAGGCCTTTTGTATTCAGTCTTTGCTTTTGTCAGCATGACTTTAGCAGAATGTATCGTGGGACTTGCAACCGGATTTTTGGATTTAAATGTATTCCAGTCGAGAGAATATTACAACGTCTGGGGCATGGTGGCATTGCCGGTCGTGCAGTATCTTGTCGTGCTTATGATACGAAACTTTCGCAATCTGCAGAAAGGAAGAGAGATTCCGATTCTTTACTGGGCGGTAACGATTGTGCTCCCGGTGTTTTCACTTTACCTTGATTTGATGATTTGCCAGCAGAATTTTTACTGGTTGAATATGCTTGGCTGTACGGTTATTTTGTTTGTCATGAATGTTTTGGTATTTTATCTGTGTGACGTTCAGATTGAAAATATGCGCGTGCGTTTTGAAAAGGAAAAACTGGAGCAGCTAAATGTGTATCAGAACCGTCAGCTTAAACTGATGCATCAGATGGATGAAGAACTTAGAATTCAGCGGCATGATTTTCAGAAACATATTTCCATGCTTGCATTTATGAACAGTCAGGGCGAAAAAGAAAAACTGACAGCGTACTTAAATGAAATGCAGGAAGGGGAACTTTTCCAGACGAAGTTTGAGCGAACGGACAATTTTGTCATTGACAGTATTCTCAGCTATAAATTGCAGGAGGCAGACCGCCTTGGGATTGAAACTAAAATGGATGTCAAAGTTCCAAAAGATTTGAATGTTTCTGCCTATGTGCTTACGGGAATCCTGACAAATCTTCTTGACAATGCAATGGAAGCGTGCGAAAAAGTGCAAGATAAAAAGATTAAGATTACAATAAAATATGCAAAGAAAATGCTCATTATCCGAATTTCCAATACCTATGACGGCAAAGAGAAATTTAATTCTGTAATGGGAATTAAAACGTCGAAAAAAGATAAAGAGCTTCATGGTTATGGAATTAAAAGTATTCGTCACATGGTCGAGAGTGTTGACGGAGATTTTGAGATACATACAAAAGAGAAGTGGTTTGTTGCTGATGTGGTGATTCCGCTGGTGTAAAAATGTCCGTTCACTCCTAATTTTTGTCCGTTCACGAATTTTAGAATCTGTTATCGTTAGAATGTGTTATCATAATTATAATAATATAAAGTATGAGAGGGAGAGATGTACATGATTACATATTTGTTACCAACCATTTTGTTTGTACAGTTTGTTATATTTGCCGGTGTGCTTTTGTTTTGTATGCATGAATGGGATATAAGGACGAAGAGTGGAATTTATTTATTCATATCATATGTGATGGCTTTGTTTACTCTGGCAGGGATATTTGTTGTGGTGTATTTTCCGTTTCCAATACAACAAGAGGAAATTGCATTGAATATTGAATATGAATTAGGGCAAACAAATAATTTTGTACCTTTTCGTAGTATCTTTGGGTATATAAAAGATTTTTTCTCAGGATATCAAAGTGTATTTTTATTTCAATGTATAGGAAATATATTGTTGTTTGTTCCGTATGGTTTTTTTACTGCGATTTTAAGCTGGAAACAGAAACATAAAAAGAAAACGGTTTTTATCATATGTTTTCTTACCAGCTTATCAATTGAAATTTTGCAGGGCGTATTTAACTCTGCCTTAGGTTATTGTTATCGAAGTGTCGATGTGGATGATTTTTTATTAAATCTTTTAGGAGGGGTGATAGGAAGTATGGCAGCAGAGATTGTTTATAAAAAGTGGTTTGGTGGTAAAAGAACAAAAATTGTGATGGGCGTTTTGGTGTTTATGTTACTTGCTGTGGCATCGCCACTGACGGCAAAAGTAAGCAAAGCAGACACGCCGGCTGCAACTGAAAAACCGATTGCAAGGGAAGATACGGTGGAGGATTGGCGCGATACTGGTGCTTTTGTAAAAAGCGGGAAATACTCTTATCGTGTGATTGATGCGGCAAAAAAGGAAATCGAATTGAGAAAGATTGCGTCAGATGATACGGAAATTATGATTCCGCAAACCATTGATGGGTACAAAGTGGTCAGTCTTGGTTATTCCGGAAAAATTTTGACGAATGAGGTAAATTTAAGTGTGAATCGTCAGTCTTTTACGGTACTGACAAATGCAGATAAAGTGACAAAAATAACAATACCAAAAACAGTAACAAACATTGGAGTAATGGCGTTTTATCAGTGTAAAAATTTGAAAAAACTTTATTTGCCGAAAGATGTTTTGTTTGTTAGAGAGTATGCATTTTTTGGCTGCAGCAGTTTGACAGAATTACATTTAAATGATGGCGTTGCTATGTATAATGAAGCGTTTGCGGATTGTACTTCATTAAAGAAAGTCTACTCTAAAGGATTTTATTCGTTGTCTTATGAAAGCCGTCTTTTTTCGAAGCCGATTGAAGAGTGGCATTTGGCTCAGGGAGAGGACAAAGGAATTGGCTATTATTCGTTTTGGACAAATGATTTTTGTAAGGGTAGCAGTAAGAAATTTTCCATAAAAAAACTTTACGTAGATGCTAAAGTGAAAAAGGTTCGTCTGGGAATCATGCAGGGGGATGAAAAAAATCCTTTCTTTGTGAAAAAGATTTACATTAAGGGAAAGAAAACAAAATTAACTGCTGACAAAAGCATGAAGACAAGTGTTTGCACGGTAAAAGGAGCAAAGGCAATTCGTGGAGCGAAAAAGGCGCATATGACATATTCGTACAAAATATCTCGGAAAGTATGTATACGGAAAAAGGCGAAGAAAAAGAAGACTTATTGTGTGACGATGACATATCGAAGCAAAAAGGGAAAATGGATTAAACATGTGAAAAACGTTCCAACTAAATAAAAATATGGTATATAAAAAAACTGCGTCTTGTGTTTACAAGACGCAGCTTTTTTTGTTGTAGATAAATTATTTATCAGAAATTTCACTGTGAATCTGCTGCAAGGATTTTACCTCACCATTGCCATGTTTCTGAACATACAAGATTCCTTTAATACTTGCTTTGGCAGCAGCGATAGTTGTCATATAAGGGATTTTTGCTTTAATTGCTGCTTTGCGCAAGTAACTGTCATCGTGTACGCTGTCTTTGCCAACCGGTGAGTTGATAATTAAATCGATATCGCCGTTTGTAATTAAATCCAGTACATTTGGACGACCTTCATACAATTTCAATACTTTCTCTGCCTCAACGCCGGCATCGGTAATGATTTCGTGTGTCTTACCGGTTGCCAGAATCTTAAAGCCTGCCTCGGCGAATAATTTAGCAACTTCAACTACTTCCGGTTTGTCCTTGCGGTTTACGGAAATTAATACAGTTCCTTTCAAAGGAAGTTTTGTCTGTGTTGCTTCCTGTGCTTTGTAGAACGCCTCGCCATAGTAGGTGGAAAGACCAAGTACCTCGCCGGTAGAGCGCATTTCCGGTCCGAGCAGAGGGTCAACCTCTGGGAACATGTTGAATGGAAATACGGCTTCTTTGACACCGAAATATGGAATATTCTGTTCCTTCAAAGAGGATACCGGTGATGGGCGGCCTGTAAGTTCTGAAGTAATAATGTCGGTAGCTAAAGGCACCATGCGGATGTTACATACTTTGGAAACAAGCGGTACCGTACGGGAAGCTCTTGGATTTGCCTCCAGAACGTAAACCGTTCCATTTTCAATGGCATACTGCATATTCATGAGACCTTTAACATGCATCTCTTCCGCAATCTTTTTCGTGTATTCTTTGATTGTCGCAACATTTTCCTCGGAAATATGAACCGATGGAATAATGCAGGCAGAGTCTCCGGAGTGTACACCGGCAAGCTCAATATGTTCCATAACAGCAGGAACGAAAGCGTGTGTTCCATCGCTGATGGCATCTGCTTCACATTCCAATGCGTGATTTAAGAAACGGTCAATCAAAATCGGACGGTCCGGTGTAACACCTACGGCTGCTTTCATGTAGTCGGTAAGACTTTCGTCATCATATACGACTTCCATGCCGCGTCCGCCAAGTACATAAGAAGGACGAACCATAACCGGATAACCAATTTTTTTCGCAATTTCCAGTGCTTCATCAACGGTTGTTGCCATGCCTGCTTCCGGCATTGGAATTCCTAATTTGTCCATCATGGCACGGAACAAATCGCGGTCTTCCGCCAAGTCGATAACGGATGGAGACGTGCCAAGAATTTTAACTCCGTTTTTCTCCAGTTCGGCTGCCAAATTAAGCGGTGTCTGTCCACCAAACTGAGCAATTACACCGAGTGGTTTTTCTTTTTTGTAAATGCTTAAAACATCTTCCAATGTTAAAGGCTCAAAGTACAATTTGTCGGATGTATCGTAGTCGGTGGAAACCGTCTCCGGATTACAGTTTACGATAATCGTCTCAAAGCCGAGTTTTTTCAAAGCAAGTGCTGCGTGAACACAGCAGTAGTCAAATTCGATACCCTGACCGATTCGGTTTGGACCACCACCGAGAATCATGATTTTATTCTTTTCTTCGCTGACCGGATTTTTGTCTTTGGCGTTGTAAGTTGAATAATAATAAGCACTGTCTTTGGTTCCGCTTACGTGAATACCTTCCCAGGCCTCCTCAATGCCAAGTTCGATTCTCTTATTGCGGATGTCATCTTCCGGAATCGCAAGAATTTGACTTAAGTATTTATCCGAGAAGCCATTTTTCTTAGCGGAAATAAGCTGTTCATCGGATGGAAGAGAACCTTTGGATTTTGCGATGGCTTCCTCTTCCTCAACAAGTTCTTTCATCTGTTCAACAAAGTAGTGTTTTACTTTTGTAATATCAAAGATTTCGTCTACGGTAGCGCCCTTTCTAAGTGCCTCATACATAATGAAATGGCGGTCACTCGAAGGAGTAGCTAACATACGAAGTAGTTCTTCTTTTGATTTTTCATTATAATCTTTGGCAAAACCTAAACCATAGCGGCCGGTCTCTAAGCTTCGGATTGCTTTCTGAAAAGCCTCTTTATAAGTTTTTCCAATGCTCATTACTTCGCCGACGGCACGCATCTGAGTTCCTAATTTATCTTCTACACCTTTGAATTTTTCAAAAGCCCAGCGCGCAAATTTAATTACAATATAGTCACCGTCCGGTTTGTATTTATCTAAGGTTCCGTATTTTCCACATTCGATGTCTTTCAAAGTAAGACCGGCAGCAAGCATAGCGGAAACTAAAGCGATTGGGAAACCGGTAGCTTTGGATGCCAGTGCAGAAGAACGGGAAGTTCTTGGGTTGATTTCGATAACAACGATTCGATCGGAAACCGGATCATGAGCAAACTGTACATTAGTGCCGCCGATTACCTTGACGGAATCGACAATGCGGTATGCCTGTTCCTGAAGACGTTTCTGCACTTCTTCGGAAATGGTAAGCATCGGTGCGGAACAGAAAGAATCACCGGTATGCGTTCCCATTGGGTCAATGTTTTCAATGAAGCAGACGGTAATCATATTGCCATCGGCGTCACGTACAATTTCAAGCTCTAATTCTTCCCAGCCAAGGATGGATTCCTCGACAAGAACCTGTCCAACTAAACTTGCCTGAAGTCCACGGGCACAAACAGTTTTTAATTCTTCTTTATTATAGACAAGACCGCCGCCGGCGCCGCCCATTGTGTAGGCAGGGCGTAAAACAACCGGATATCCTAATTCATCCGCAATGGCTAACGCTTCATCTACGCTGTAAGATACCTGGCTTCTTGCCATTTCAACGCCAATGGCATCCATGGATTTCTTGAATTCGATACGGTCTTCTCCACGTTCAATGGCATCGACCTGCACACCGATTACCTGTACACCGTATTTGTCAAGAATTCCCTCACTTGCTAATTCGGCACAAAGGTTTAAACCAGACTGACCGCCGAGGTTTGGTAAAACGGCATCCGGACGCTCTTTGGCAATGATTTGCTCCAAACGGTTTACGTTCAGTGGCTCGATGTAAGTTACGTCTGCAATTTCCGGGTCTGTCATAATGGTTGCCGGGTTGGAATTGACCAAAACGATTTCGTAACCAAGTTTTCTGAGCGCCTTGCAGGCCTGTGTTCCGGAGTAGTCAAACTCGCAGGCTTGTCCGATGATAATCGGACCGGAACCGATGATTAATACTTTGTTAATGTCTTCTCTTTTAGGCATAGTTGTCTCCTTTATATATAGTTTTTTTGTTCTCTATCCATTTTATTTATTTGGTGATATATCCAATTCCCAAACAGTTTGGACCGATATGTGTTCCTACGACCGGTCCGATGCAGGTGGTCAGAATTTCATTTTTAATACCTGCCTCACGAAGTTGTTCCTCAAATGCTTTTGCCCGCTCCGGCGCATTTGAATGTCCGATTACGAGTTTATAATTTTCATCTGCCGGCTGGTCTTTTAATTTGTTAATCAGCCATGCATTTGCGGATTTCTTTCCTTTTACCTTATCAATTGGTTTTGCACCGTCGGCAATAACCTGTAAAACCGGATGTACTTTCATCAGACCGCCAAGCAGTGCTGCACTTTTACTGATTCGTCCGCCACGTTTTAAGTATTCCAGTGAATCTACGACGATATAGGTTGCGGTTTTCTTTAAAAGGACCTGAATGGTGTCGGCAATTTCTTTTGCGGATTTTCCCTCGTCGCGCAAAGTGACAGCAGTTTCAACTAAAAGTCCCTGTCCCATGGCTCCCGTTTCACAGTCAATCAAATACAGACGGTCAGAATTGATGTTTTCTGCGGCAATGGATGCGGACTGAAATGTTGCACTCATGTATTTGGAAAAGAGGACTGCCACGACTTCATCGCCGGCATCGATGTATTTTTTGAAAATTTCCTCGAATTCAAATGGATTGACAGCGGCGGTAGAAGGATTGTTACTGTCGTTTGTAAGTTTGTCATAGAAAGCTTCGTTGGTGAGATCAATACCACATTTAAAATCGTCTTCCCCAAAACGAACGGTAAGCGGCATGATATCGATGTTTAATTCTTTTGCATAGTCCATGGTTAAATCGCACAGACTGTCCGTAATTATGCGTATCATAGGAACCTCCATTATTTCATTGTAAATGTATTTGCAGGGCATTTTATATAAAAAAATTATCTTCTTATATATAATACCGCAGTTATAAAAATTATAGTGTGATTGTAATGGTTTGTCAATTAAATTACCAAAAAATCGGATAAGACGAAAAAAGTGCTTTTCTCTCGGCGTTCTTTATGTTACAATGGAGTCAGCGACCGCAGAACTGTTGCGTTATTTCTATGCAAATGTTTCTGTGTCAAAATACATTATTATATTATTTAGGAGGAAATAAGTATCATGGCAAACAAATGGGTTTATACCTTCAAAGAAGGTAACATGACCATGCGTAATCTGCTTGGTGGTAAAGGTGCTAACCTTGCGGAGATGACTGAAATCGGTCTTCCGGTACCACAGGGTTTCACTATCAGTACAGAAGCATGTACGCAGTATTATGAAGATGGCCGTAAAATCAATGATGAGATTATGGCTCAGACAATGGAAGGTGTTAAATGGATGGAGGAAGTGAACGGTAAAAAGTTCGGTGACCTCAAAAATCCACTTCTCGTTTCCGTACGTTCCGGTGCTCGTGCATCCATGCCTGGTATGATGGATACTATCCTTAACCTTGGTTTGAATGACGAAGTAGTAGCTGCAATGATCGAAGGAAACCCGGATCCTAAATTCGAGCGTTTCGTATACGATTCTTACAGACGTTTCATCCAGATGTTCTCCGATGTCGTTATGGAAGTTGGTAAGAAATATTTCGAGCAGCTCATTGATAAAATGAAAGCTGAAAAAGGCGTTGAGTATGACGTAGATTTGACAGCTGCTGATCTTAAGACTTTGGCTGAGCAGTTCAAAGCTGAGTATAAAAAACAGCTTGGTGAAGACTTCCCATCGGATCCGGTTGAGCAGTTGAAACTTGCTATCGAGGCTGTATTCCGTTCTTGGGACAACCCTCGTGCAAACGTATACCGTCGTGACAATGATATCCCTTATTCATGGGGAACAGCAGTTAACGTAATGCCTATGGTATTCGGTAACTTGAATGATGAGTCCGGTACAGGTGTTGCCTTCACTCGTGACCCTGCTACAGGCGAGAATAAATTGATGGGTGAGTTCCTTAAGAACGCACAGGGCGAGGACGTAGTTGCCGGTGTTCGTACACCAATGCCAATCGCTCAGATGGAGCAGGAATTCCCAGAAGCATATGCTGAATTTATCAAAGTATGTGATATCCTTGAGAATCACTACCATGATATGCAGGATATGGAGTTTACTGTAGAGAACAAAAAACTTTACATGCTTCAGTGCCGTAACGGTAAGAGAACCGCTCCGGCTGCTTTGAAGATTGCTTGTGACCTCGTTGATGAAGGACATAAGACAGAAGAAGAAGCAGTAGCAATGATCGATCCTCGTAACTTGGATACACTTCTTCACCCACAGTTTGATGCAGCAGAATTGAAAGCTGCTACTCCAATTGGTAAAGCACTTGGTGCTTCTCCGGGAGCTGCTTGTGGTAAAATCGTATTTACAGCAGAAGATGCTGTAGAGTGGAATGAGAGAGGCGAGAAAGTCGTACTTGTACGTCTTGAGACTTCTCCGGAAGATATCACTGGTATGAAAGCATCTCAGGGTATCTTGACTGTTCGTGGTGGTATGACAAGCCACGCTGCCGTAGTTGCACGTGGTATGGGTACATGTTGTGTATCCGGTTGTGGCGATATCAACATGGATGAGGAAAACAAGAAATTCACATTGGCCGGCAAAGAGTACCATGAAGGAGATTATATCTCAATTGATGGTTCTACCGGTAACATCTACGATGGCGTTATCAAAACTGTTGATGCTACAATCGCAGGTGAGTTCGGCCGTGTTATGGAATGGGCTGACAAGTTCCGTACAATGAAAGTTCGTACAAATGCAGATACACCGGCAGATGCTAAGAAAGCTCGTGAGCTTGGTGCAGAAGGTATCGGACTTTGCCGTACAGAGCATATGTTCTTCGAGGAAGACAGAATTGCTGCTTTCCGTGAGATGATCTGTTCCGATACAGTAGAAGAGCGTGAAGCTGCTCTTGATAAGATTCTTCCATATCAGCAGGGAGACTTCAAAGCATTGTATGAAGCTTTGGAAGGAAATCCGGTTACCATCCGTTTCTTGGATCCACCTCTTCATGAGTTCGTTCCTACAGAGGAAGCTGATATTAAGAAATTGGCTGATGCACAGGGTAAATCCGTTGAGGATATCAAAGCAATCATCGCTTCCCTGCATGAGTTCAACCCAATGATGGGACATCGTGGATGCCGTCTTGCTGTAACTTATCCGGAAATCGCTAAGATGCAGACAAAGGCAGTTATCCGCGCTGCAATCGAAGTTCAGAAAGAGCATCCGGACTGGAATGTTAAACCTGAAATTATGATTCCATTGGTTGGCGAAGTAAAAGAGTTGAAATATGTTAAGAATTTCGTTGTTGAGACAGCAGATGCTGAAATCGCAGCAGCAGGTGTAAACCTTGAGTATGAGGTTGGTACTATGATCGAGATTCCTCGTGCAGCATTGACTGCTGACGAAATCGCTAAAGAGGCTGACTTCTTCTGCTTCGGAACAAACGATTTGACTCAGATGACATTCGGTTTCTCCCGTGATGATGCTATCAAATCTTGGCTGTCCTCTGTAAATTGAAATATTAATTTCAAACCGTCGCACATAAAAAAACCGGGGTTCCCGTGAGGGTTCCCCGGTTTGCTTTATTCTTCCCATGGTAATTTTTTGTTATTTTCAGCTCTGAGCCATTCCAGCAATTCATCAACCTCCATGTTCAGCTCCATAGCTGCTTTTCTAACCTGTTTAATGATATCTTCTATCATACGTCCTCCTTCGGGGAGTGTTGCCACTCCCCTTTTGATATTAATATTTCAAGGATTTTTTCAATTAACTTAGGATAATTCAAAATCCACGTTGCACGTTCCGCAAATGATGTGCAAGTCCTTCGTGGCTCTCACGATGGCCTTGCACTGTGGGCACTGGTATCTTCTGCTGTTCCCCTTCTTGGGCAGCTCCTGACCGTCTGCACCCGTCTGTGTGCCTTTTGCGGGTTTACCGTCGCTTCCCCCTCCTAGCAGCCCAAACAGGCAACCACGCCCCATGTCGATGTCCTCCCAGCCCTTATCCATGATGTACTCCAAAAGTTCATCCGTGGGGCTTGTAATTGTCCACCCGTATTTATCAGAGTGGTCAATCTTAATCATGTGCTTTTCGGCTTCCTCCTTGAACTTCTTGTTGTGGTACGTCCCTCCCCTGCTGCAATCCTGTACATTGTGCTGGATGTTGTACAGATGTGTCATTTCGTGAATCATGGTAGCTACCACGTTCTCAATCGGCCTTTCCAGCCAGTCAGCAGCGATGTTTAGCTCATGCCTCCAATCGTCCTTCCTTTTCCACGTCTTGGCAACGGTAACATGACCGAATGCCGTTGGTGTGCTCTGAATGGTGATGATGGGTTCTTCCAGCTCCCCGCCGAAGCTGTCGTTGTTCAATGCCCGGAAAATCTTCTCAAGGTATCCTGCGGTTCTG
>ERZ773194.3197-NODE-3197-length-14296-cov-27.966435_pt1 | contig 14296 bp, 8 predicted proteins | sample MGYA00511240_ERZ773194 | MGnify/ENA primary metagenome ERZ773194 (study PRJEB29015, sample SAMEA2737774) | human gut metagenome | biome: human gut; feature: human-associated habitat; material: faeces | place: China | collected 2012 ... | reverse complement strand
TTTTCTTAGTAAGCACAAGTAGCACAATGCCAAGCAAAAGTATCAGAGGCCAAGTAAGATACGGTCTTTTATCATTATCGATATCGGTCACGACCTTATCAGGCTCACCGTTTTTATCAGTGTTGTAATACACGTTCACTTTTTCGTTCTGACTCACATAATATGTGCCTGTGAAGATCTCTCTTGTGTACTCCTTGCCGCCAACATCAAAAGCGACAGTTATGTAATATGTTTCAGCTTTGTTGCTTGCCTTTTTGTTATGTCCCCAAGTTTTCAACTCATGGTCTATCCACTTCACATAGCCTGTGGTTTTCTCAGCATTTGACATGAAAACCCTGTTTGAAACATACTTGCTGAGATTATAGATAGTAGAGAAACCACCCATAAGAATAAAAACGATACTCAGAGCGATAAGCCCTGCATTTTGCTTTTTCATTTGATATACCCCCTGAACAGAAATGTTGTGTTAATATGAATTTATTATATCATATGAGAACATGGAAAGTCAATAAGCCTATCCCATCTTTCCATAAGTCTTATGGACATATTTATTAGTACGGTTTTGATCGTTGAGGTAAGCCGCTATTTTCTTTCTGCTGTAAGGACTTTTTTATGAGATCATATTGCAATTTGATTTTCTTCGATTTTTCTCGAACAGTTCTTGAATTCGACACAATTCTATGTTATATTATATTTAACTGATTAGTTAGTTATCAAGAAGGAAGTGGCGTATATGAGAGCAACAGAGGAACAGCACAACGCACGCAAGCGCGAAATGATGGAAAAATGCTTTGAATGCTATGCCGAAAACGGGCTGACGGGTACGGGCATCAAGGCTTTGGCAGCGGCGTGCGGCTGCACGACGGGGAATTTGTATTCCTACTTTAACAGTGTGGACGAACTGATTATCGAATCAACGGCATACTGTATGGAAAAGGTTGAGGATGACTTTATGGGGATGGCGCCCACCGACCCTAAGGATGTTGTCCGGTTTGTGAAGGAGGTTCCCTACTGGACGGCAAAAAAGCACGGCAAGAAATATCGGCTGATGTATCAGATCTATACGCATCCGAAGTATATCGAGCACGGCAAGAAATTCTTCGAGGGCGTGAACGAGCGCTATACCGAGTATGCCAAGCGGCTGGAGCCGAAGATAGGCATTCCCTATACGGTCATCACCCCGTTGATCTTTATCTTCGTCCGCGCCTGCGTACATTACGCTATGTTCGAGGACGAATATTATCTGAAAACCCAGATGGAGGTCTTAAAGCAGGGCGTCGCTCTGTTTGCAGATAAATACCGCTCGCAATACTTGAACGGAGGTAACGAGAAATGAAGAAACGAATACTCAGTATCCTGCTGACTCTATGTATGGTAATCTGCTTTGTACCGACAGGCGTATTTGCCGAGGGTGAGACATTTAAGAATGTTGCAAGCGCGGCAGAGCTGAAAAATGCTTTGGCAGACAGCAGCGTGCCGGGTATCAGGCTGACAAAGGACATTGTTACCGACGAGGCATTTAGCGTGACCCGTACCGTCACTCTTGATCTCAACGGATACATGCTGAAAATGACCGGAAATGATTCTGTTATCCGGGTGGAAAAGAAAAACCAAAAAATAGGCGACCTGACGCTTATCGACAGCAGACCCACAACCGAACACCGTTTTAAAGCAGATGATAAAAACGGTCGGTGGCAGCTTGATGAAAACGGCGATATGTTCGTCAATGGCGGTATTATCACAAGCACCGGAACCGAACAGCGTTCCGGCGGCGGTGGAGTCGCTGTCTCGGCTGATACGAAATTCACTATGACCGGCGGTAATATAGTCGGCTGTGATTCCGATAAATTAGGCAGCGGCGTATATGTAAGCTTCGGTACATTCACCATGACCGGCGGCAGGATCGTAGGCTGCGGAAACGATCCCGGCATATATCTGGAAGTTTGGGCTATCATGAACGCTAACGGCGGCGAGGTTGACGCAACGGTGGCTCTCAGGGAGAACAGTAAGATCACCACCCGCGACGACCTTGCCGGGGTCACTGTCTTCAGAAAAAAGGTGAATGTATTTGATGCAGACAGCTACGGTGTCGTCAAATACGGTCTCTTTTATGTTCCGCCTTCCAACGGAACGACCCGTGAGATTGTTTACTTGGCTAACGGCGCGCCATATGCCGTGCAGATAATGTCTTCTGAAAGTTTAAACCTGGCTGTCGAGCCGGAAATTCCAACAAGCAACACCGGCAGCACCTTCCTCGGCTGGTATAAGGCAGACGGTACTAAGTGGGATTTTACAAGGGATGTTGTTAATGATCATATATGTGTTGCGGCACGATGGGATACGGCCCAGCAGTTTTCCGGTGTTGAAGTCGGCAAAACCTATTATTTTGATCTGTCAGGCGAGAGCGTTCCCGGTGTGGTGAACGCTAATCTTCCCGATACCACATTACACTATGTACCCTTTACCTATGTAGGAACATTGGACGGCTATGTGCTGAAGCCTGCATCGGGCGGCGTACTTGACTCCTCTGACAAGGCTGCCAATACTACAGACAGCAGTGCGCCTTACGGCCATGCATATCTGCACAGTCTGTTCATAGCTGATCATATACTCACAACAGATGTAAGCTATGATATGCTGAACGCCGCAGATTATATTTTCGGTAACTCCTGCACTGTGAATGATGTTGATTATACTCTTCGTGCTCCTACTATCGGCAATACCTACGCCTCTTCCTCATCCCAAGGTATACCGGAGAATAACGAGTGGAATCAGATCCTTTTTAAGGATTCCGGTTTTATTAAAAATTTGTTGCTTGCAACGCCGTCATGGTCGGAAATCTGGGCATGGGGACAGGATACAAACACCAGCGGCAGTATAATCAGATCTGTGCGCAGCGGTCGTAATCAGCTTGGGGGGGCGCCCACAAGATTTGATACACACGTCGGCTTCCGCCCCGTCCTTGAGCTGCCGACAGATCTTGCCGCCGACAGCCTGAAGGCGGTTGCGTTGATCATGGCCGGTTATATGCCCGGCGAGCAGCAGAACTGGATCAATATCATCGTGAAAAAGGGCGAGAGCTTCAAAGCGCCCGCTGCCGAGGGTCTGCCCCGCCCGGACAGCATTTCGGCAGATGCACAACTGTGGTGGGTAGACGAAAATTCAAACTTCTACAAGCCCGGCGATACCGTTTCCGCAGATGTTTCGGCACTTACCGCTTTATGGGGCGGCTTCGGTCTGTTTTTGGATCGCGGCGACGGCGAGGTCGAGGTCACACCGGACAATTATACCGATATTTTCGGCGACGGGACTGCCTCCTTTGTTCTGCCTAAGGGCAAGAACTTTAGTACACTTAGGGATTCAGTGAATCTGACAGGCAAGGATATTTTGGAAATTTATTCGACCGGCAGGCTTGAAAGATACGGTTGTGTTTTCCCGAATCTGAAGCTCAAGAATGCCGACCTGACCTCTGTGCGCTTGAGCGAAAAGTATATCGGAAAGAGCAACCCGCTCTTTATCACGGCGGACGGAAAGAATACCATCGAAAGTCTGAACGGAATTAGCAAGAGCATGAACACCCTTTCCATTCTCGGCAACGGCTCGCTGACGCTGAACGGCGCACTGACGCTCAGCCAATACACCCAGTATGGCTGTGGCAGCGTCACCATGACGGACGGGCTCACGGCGTACTATCTTACCGTAGACAGCGGCTCGCTTACCGTAACGGGCGATCCGCAGGCCATTACGCTGCGGGATCAAGATATCGGCTATCTGGAAATGGGCGACGGTGTGCGGCTGTTCACGGGCTCTTCGGCGCAGGATGCCGCAGAAGCTGTTATTCCGCAGCTTTCCGCTGAAATGCAAGAACTGTATCAGCGCTATCTGGCGGATGACAACACGCTGACAAATGAAGAGTTTGCCGCGCTGTACAACGCACTCAGAGAGCGGTTCAACGCTATCTTCCGGCAGCTTTCCGACAAGACCTATGTGCGTATCACGGGCGCTTGGGATGTGACCTATCAGCCCGGCACAAACGGCTCGGGCAATGCGGTCACAGATATTAAGTTCTATAACGATGCTCTCACGCTGCGAGGCGCTTTGTTCACTCGCACGGGGTACACGCAAGTAGGCTGGGCGACCGTTGACGGCGGCGAAAAGGTCTATGCTTTCGGCGGCGGCTATACCACCAATGCGGCGCTGACCCTCTATCCCGTGTGGAACACGAATAAATATACAATTACCTTTGATACGGCAGGCGGCAGCGAAATCGCACCCATTACACAGGACTACGGCACGGCAATTACCGCCCCTGCCGACCCGACAAGAGAGGGTTACACCTTTATCGGCTGGGATATGGAAATTCCCGCGACCATGCCTGCCGAGAATATAACGCTTAAAGCGAAATGGAAAGACATTGAAAAGCCCACGGGCGAAATTATCATAGGCACAAATAAATGGCATAGCTTTTTGAATAAGCTTACCCTCGGACTGTTCTTTAAGGACACTCAAGAGGTAACGATAAACGCTTTCGATAACAGCGGAACCGTGTTTGTCTCTTATCTGGTGACCAATCGGGATCTTTCAGAGGCGGAGCTTCAATCTCTCGTATTTAGCGGATACGAGGAGCCGTTTTGCATAGACCCCAACGGAGAATATATCGTTTATGCAATGCTTGTTGACGAGAGCATGAATATAACATATCTTCGCTCCGACCGCATAACGCTTGATAATATCCGGCCTGTAATCGGCGGCATTGAAAACGGCAAGACCTACTGCGAGGCACAGACAGTTACAATTGACGAGAAGTATATAGATACAGTTACCGTAAACGGCACAAAGGTCACGCTTGATGAAAACGGCGGCTTTACTCTCTCTCCTGCGGACGGCGAACAGAAAATCATTGTCACCGATAAGGCAGGCAACACCGCCGAGATGACCGTGACGGTCCATGGCGGGCACACCTTCGGTGAATGGGCATCGAACGGCGACGGCACGCATAGCCGTGAATGCACCGTGGACGGCTGCAAGGGTGTTGAAACAATGGCTTGCTCGGGCGGCACAGCCACCTGCACCGAAAAAGCGGTATGCGAAGTCTGCGGCAAGGCTTACGGAAAGACTGATTCAAACAACCACACCGACTTAAAGCACATCGATGCAAAGGCGGCAACTAAGACTGCCGAGGGCAACATCGAGTATTGGTACTGCGGCGGCTGTGATAAGTATTACAGCGACAAAGACGGTATAAACGAAATTAAAAAGGCCGACACCGTAACGGCTAAGCTGCCGGGCGATCCGAAGTCTCCTCGAACCGGCAATGCAAGCGACCTCGCTTTATGGATTTCCCTGCTGCTTGTCAGCGGCGGCGTAACAGGCGTCACGGCGGGCCTGCGCAAAAAGAAAAAACACAAAGTATAATTTTTTTCGTTTCCCTTTTCTGCTTTTACGGCAGTAAAAAGCCTCCGTTATTAAGACGGAGGCTTTCGTTTATTGCGGCTTATGCATATTCTCGATTTTTTTAATGTATTCTGTGCTGTTCTCAAGAAACTTACGAGTATCGAAGGACTCGTTTTTAAGGCTGTTTTGAATAATAATACCATCGGAAACCATCAAAATAAGCCAAGTGAAATAGTCGGCCGAAACAACGTCTGTTCTCTCGGCGATTTTTGCCGAAATGAGCTTTTGGAATTCATCATAGCGATGAATCAGCTTAGCTCTGATTTCCTCGTCGCCGAGCAATGCCGCGTCAAAGAGGTGAAGCCTGAGCCCGGCATAGGCTATATTTCTCTCGATTACATAATTTACAAGACGGTGCGGCGAGGTATCCTTTTCCTTGTTTTCCGTCCATTGTATCAGCTCGTCCCATTGGCGCGAAAGATAGCGGTCGGTAACGGCAAAAAGTATTTCGTTTTTGCTTTTATAATAGTAATACAGCGTGCCCTTCGAAATATTTGCCTTTTCGGCTATTTTCGCGAGAGTCACCTCCGAAAAGGAATTTACCTTTAAAAGCTCCTCAGCAGTATCAAGTATGATTTCATTTATATTTTCGGGTCTTTGAGCTGCCATAATACCCTCCTGCAAAATTTCTTAAAGTATAACACGAACAATCGGCAATGTCTACAAAACAATATTCACAAAAAAAATACATAAGAGCGATTTTTTTAGTTAAAAGTATTGACAAACGCTTTTTGCGGAATTATACTTTGCTTATGAGTCGGTCAGTTAACCGACATATTTTTTATGCACAGTCGGGCGCATGACCGACTGCAAGGCTGATTAAAAGAGGCTTGAAGTTATGAACATATCATCAATTAACAAAAAATTGAAAAAGACTTTCGGCGGAAAATTCAGTGCTTCGGAGGAGAACGGCTCGATTTTTGTTCGAGGCAAAAGCTCCGATTGGGGCGAAATCGTCGCGGCTTGCCAAGCGGCGGCAAAAAAATTCAGCACAACGCATATTGTCAACGATATTGTTTACACGGGCGAGCAGCCCGCTCCGACGCGTCTGCCGTCTCTCAAGGATGATTTCCTCGAGGGCAGAACACCCGACGTGCTTGTTATCGGCGGCGGCATTTCAGGTGCTTCGATAGCAAGAGAGCTGACCAAGTGGAAGCTTGACGTTTTACTTGTAGACAAGGAGGCAGACCTTGCACTTCAGGCGTCGGGACGCAACGACGGCGAGGTGCACCCCGGAATCGACCTCGGCAAAGGCTCACTCAAGCACAAGTACATTCGCCGCGCAAACCATATGTATGCAGACGTTTGCCGCGAGCTTGACGTTACGTTTAAGCAGGTAGGTCAATATGTGCTTTTCCGCAACGCCGCGCTGAAGCCGCTTATCGGTCTGTATGCTTTTTGGCGGAAGCATCACGACGGCATAGAGGACACCGAGATAATCTCGGGCAAGGAGCTTATGCGCCGCGAGCCGAACCTCACACCTGATACAAAATTCGCAATGTATAATCCGAGCGCAGGCTGTGTTTGCCCTTACGGACTCACCATAGCCTATGCCGAAAACGCCGTTCAAAACGGCGCGCAGGTAAGTCTTAACACCGCCGTGCTCTCAATGGAGGTGTCGGAGCATAACATCATAAGCGTTACCACCAACAGAGGCGTTATTCATCCGAAAATCGTTATCAACGCCGCAGGCGTTTTTGCCGAGGATATTGCCGCCATGGCGGATGACAGATTTTTCTCGATTCATCCGCGCCGAGGAACCAACTCGATTCTTGACCAAAAAGCAGGCGCATATATGCACTCGGTAGCCTCCGTAAAGGACATAAGCGTTCACGGTAAAACCCATTCAAAGGGCGGCGGCATATTGCACACCGTCCACGATAATCTTCTCGTAGGACCCGACGCCGTAGAAACGGTTGAAAAGGAAAACACGGAAACACGTGCCGAGAGCATTAAAACCGTCTTCGACAAGCAGACTCAAACAATGCCGGCGCTGTCAAAACGTGATATAATCACTTATTTCACGGGCGTTCGCGCTCCTACCTTTGAGGAGGATTTTATACTTGAACCCGGCAGAAGAACAAGGAATTTGATTCACGTAGCCGGTATTCAATCCCCCGGACTTACAACCGCTCCCGCGGTTGCCGTCGATATGGCGGAACTTGCGGTCGATATGCTCGGCAAGACCGAGACGGTTGAAAAAAACAACAATTACAATCCTATTCGCAAGGGCGTTCCCGTGCTTCGCGAAATGGACGAAGATACAAGAGAAAAAATGATAGCCGAAAATCCCGACTACGGCGAGATTATTTGCCGCTGCGAGCAAATCAGCAAGGGCGAAATTCTCGACGCTTTGAAATCCCCGATATGCGTTCCGACGGTTGACGGTATCAAAAAGCGCATAAGACCGGGAATGGGACGTTGTCAGGGCGGCTTCTGCTCGCCGCTTGTCACCAAAATAATTGCCGAATTCCTCGGCGTTCCGCTGTATGAGGTTAAAAAATCCTCGGCGGAAGCGGTGATAACATACGGCGAAACAAAGGTAAACGAAGGAGGCGAAGAGTGATGACGACAGGTAACTATGACGTACTCGTTGTCGGCGGCGGTCCTGCCGGACTTGCGGCGGCGATAAGCGCTCACGATAACGGTGCCAAGGTTCTCCTTCTTGAAAGAGAGGCAAGGCTCGGAGGAATACTCAAGCAGTGCATTCACGACGGTTTCGGTCTTCATCACTTCGGCGAGCAGCTCTCCGGTCCGGAATACGCCGAGCGGTTTGAGGATGAGCTGTACAAACGCAATATCGAATACAGCACCCTGACGTTTGTCACGAAAATAGACAAAAACGGCGACGGAAGCTTTTCGGTGCATACCGTCGGCAGAAGCGGCGTTTCGATATTTACGGCAAAAGCGCTTGTGCTGGCTACGGGCTGCCGCGAGCGTACCGCCAAGCAGGTATTTATTCACGGTACGCGTCCTGCAGGCGTTTTCACGGCCGGAACCGCACAGCATTTTACAAATCTGCTCGGGCTTATGCCCGCCAAAAAATGCGTAATTCTCGGCTCGGGAGATATAGGACTTATCATGGCGCGTCGGCTTACGCTTGAGGGCGCAAAGGTTCTCGGCGTTTATGAGGCAAAGCCTACGCCGTCAGGACTTACGAGAAACCTGCATCAATGCCTGCACGATTATGACATTCCGCTGCACCTGTCGCACACCGTCACTCGCGTGTTCGGAGTTGACAGGCTCGAAGCAGTTGAGATTTCAAAGGTTGACGAAAATATGGCTCCGATACCCGGCACACAGAGCCGCGTCGAATGTGACACACTGATTCTCTCGGTCGGATTGATTCCGGAAAACGAGCTCGCCGAGTCCGTCGGAGTAAAGCTTGACCCACGCACAAAGGGTCCCGTATGCGACGGTCAGTGTATGACGAGCATCGACGGAGTATTCAGCTGCGGCAACGCTTTGCACGTCAACGATTTGGTTGACTTTGTTTCGCAGAACGCCGAGCAGGCGGGAAAATCAGCCGCTGCTTATTCCGCCAAGGAAAGGCGGCTTATTGAGATAACCCCTGGTGACGGCTTATTGTACGCAGTGCCGCAAAGGCTTAATCTCAACGAGGATAACAGTAAAACAGACCTGTATTTCCGCGTCCGCGAGGAGGAAAACAACTGTGTGCTTCATATTTACGCGGACGGTAAGGAAATACTTAAAAAGCGTTACGCATTTATGCGTCCGCCCGAAATGGAAAATCTCACGATTGATTTCAGCGCATGCGAATTAAACGAAAACAGCCGAGTGGAGCTTCGGCTGGAAAGACTCGGTAAAGGAGACGGTGTAAAATGACAAAAGAATTGGTTTGCATCGTTTGTCCCCGTTCGTGCAGAATGACGATTACATCAGACGGCGACGAGCTTGTTGTGACCGGCAACACCTGCAAAAGGGGCAAAGAATTCGCCGTAAGCGAAATGACCGACCCGCGTCGTACCGTTTGCACAACGGTGCGCACCGCCTTCCCTTCGGTACCGGTTCTGCCCGTTCGCGTATCGGGGCCGATTCCCAAAAACAGAATTTTCGACCTGATGCACGAGGTAAACCGTATCACCGTTTCAAAACGACTCGGACGAGAGGAAGTCGTTGTACCGAATATTCTCAATCTCGGCGTGGATTTGATTGCAACAAGCAATATCCTGAGGGACGAGAAGAAGCAACCTTAAAAAAGAAAGAGGGGAAAATCTTTAATGGAACAGTCACTTGTGCTGACCTTTGACGTCGGCACGCAGAGTGCAAGATGCTTGCTTGTCAATGAGAGTGGAGACTTTGAGGATAAGGAGCAGCAAAAATACAAGGTTCCTTATTTATCAAAACAGCCCGGATGGGCAGAACAGACCCCGGATTTTTATTTTAACATTATAGCCGAAATGTCAAAAAAGGTTATTGAGAGAAATGCCGATAAGCTTGACCGCATAACAGCCGTATGCCTTACCTGCATACGTGACACGGTGCTTTGCCTCGACAAAGACAAACGTCCGCTTCGCGACATAATATTATGGCTTGACGAGCGTGAGGCCGACGAGGACGGACAGATTCCGGCAGCAAAACGCGCATTGTTTTCGCTTGTGGGAATGGGAGAATCGGTAGATATGATTTACCGAGCCTCTACCGGCAACTGGATCATGCAAAACGAGCCCGAAATATGGGCCAAAACAGACAAATACGTTATGCTGCCGTCATATCTCAACTATCTTTTGACGGGCGAGCTTAAGGATTCCGTGGCAAATATGATAGGTCACGTACCGTTTGATTACAAAAACCGCCGTTGGATGAAACCCGGTGCTCTCACGCGCTGCGTGTGCAATGTTCCGCCCGAAAAGCTCTGTGAGCTTGTTCCGTCGGGCGAGGTCATAGGCAAAATCACAAAAGATGCGTCCGAAAAAACGGGCATCCCAATGGGACTTCCGCTTATAGCAACCGGCTCCGACAAGGGCTGTGAAACCATCGGTATGTCCGTTGTAAAATCAAACCGAGCGGCAATTTCCTTCGGCACGACCTCAACCTTACAGATGGCAGTTAAAAAATATTTTGAACCGCAGCCTTATATGCCGGCTTATCCGGCTGTTCCGAACGATATGTTCAATCCCGAATTCGAGGTCTATCGCGGATTTTGGATGATTTCGTGGTTTATAGAGCAGTTTGCCGCGAAGGATAAGGTTGACGCCGCCGAGGAGGGCGTTTGCATAGAGCGTTATCTTGACGATAAAATCAAGGATATTGAGGCCGGCTCCGGCGGACTTATTTTACAGCCGTTTTGGACTCCGGGCATCACGAACCCGAACGCAAGCGGCGCAATTATAGGCTTTTCGGATTTCCATACGCGCTATCATTTGTATCGTGCCATAATAGAGGGCATCTGCTTAGAGCTGTACCACGGGCTCGTTAAAATGCAAAAACGCTCAAGCGTCACGGTAGATGAGCTTTATGCCGGCGGAGGCGGCTCCAGCAGCCCGGTCGTATGTCAAATTGCCGCAGATGTGTTCGGCTTGCCCGTACACCGTATTCAGACTCACGAGGCGAGCGCAGTCGGCTGTGCCATGGTCGCGTTTATTTCACAGGGCGTTTACAGCAGCTATGAGGACGCCATAGAGCATATGGTACATAAAAAAGACGTATTTATTCCGAACGAGGAAAACCACCGAACCTATATGAAAATTTACGGCAAGGCGTATTCTCACCTTGCCTCAAGATTAAAGCCAATAGAAAAATACCTACATCATTTTCAAACAGGAGGACACTGATAATGAGTACAAAACCGTATAAGGGCTTTGAGCCTAAATGGATGCTTCAGAGAGCACCTGAGAACAGCTATCGTTCAATTTTCCGCTGGGGCGACCCCGACTTCTTCAAATATCCGAAGGAGAGCCTTTACAAATATGTTAAAAAACGCTGCAATCTCAAGGACGAGGAGTTTATGCAGTATAATGACGATTTGGGTCTTGACCCCGTAAATCTCGGCGAAGAGCACGCTCCGAAGATTGACAAAAAGCACGTAAAGGCCATTGCCGCAATAGTCGGCGAAAAGAACGTCTCACAGAGCGACTACGACCGTCTCGCCGTTTCCTACGGACAGACAATGTACGATCTTCTCAGAATGCGTCACCGTCGTTTTGACTCTCTTCCCGACCTTGTTGTTTTTCCGGAGACAAGCGAGCAGATTGAGAAAATCGTAGCCTACGTCACAAAGAATAAAATACCGCTCTATGTTTACGGCGGCGGCTCGTCGGTTACAAGAGGCGTTGAGCCCATTAACGGCGGCGTTTCTCTTGATATGCGCCGCAACTTCAACAAGGTCATTAAATTCAATGAGACCGACCAGACCATTACCGTTCAGGCAGGTATGTCCGGACCAAAGCTCGAGCAAACGCTTCAAAACGCTCAGAGCCTTTTCGGTGCAAAGCGTCCGTACACCTGCGGTCACTTCCCGCAGTCGTTTGAATATTCCTCCGTCGGCGGTTGGACCGTCACACGCGGTGCCGGTCAGAACAGCACCTATTACGGTACCATAGCCGATATAGTTGTTTCGCAGAAATACGCCACACCGATAGGTAAAATCGAAACAAGTCACTATCCGAGAGAGGCAACGGGACCGAATCTCAATCAGGTCATGATGGGCGGCGAGGGCACCTTCGGCGTTCTTACCGAGGTCACGCTCAAGTTTTTCCGCTGGATGCCCGAAAACAGAAAACGCTTTTCCTATATGTTCAAGGACTGGCCGACAGCTATGCGCGCCGCTCGTGAAATGATGCAGTGTGAGTGCGGCTTCTCCTCTGTTTTCCGTCTTTCAGACCCTGAGGAGACTTCATTAATGCTCCATCTTTACAACGTTGACGAAACGCCGCTTGAGCCTCTTCTTGATAAATTGGGCTACAAGGACTTTGAGCGCTGTCTCTTCCTCGGATTTACAGACGGCGAAAAGGGCTTCTCAAGAAACGTTGCTCATAACATAATGAAAATTGCCGTTAAGCACGGCGGTATCCCGATGACCGGCTACGTATGCAAGGGCTGGGAAAAGGGCCGCTTCAACGACCCGTATCTTCGCGATACACTCATGGATTTCGGCTTTATGATCGATACGCTTGAGTGCACGGTCAACTGGTCAAATATGGCTCGTGTTCACCGTGAGGTTCGTGAGGTTTGCCATAAGCTTCCGAACACAATCGTTACAACTCATATGTCGCATTGCTATCCGCAGGGCGCCAACCTCTACTTCATCTTTATGACTAAAATGCAGGACGAAGAGGAGTTCCGTGCTTATCACGCAACAATTCTCGACGCCATACAGAAGAGCGGTGCAGCCATCAGCCACCACCACGGTATCGGAAAGATGTTTGCCCCGTGGCTTGAGGGCTACCTCGGCGAAAAGGAATACGGCATAATCCGCACGCTTAAAAACTATTTTGACCCCGATTACCTTATGAATCCGGGCGGAACCATAGGCCTTGACCTTAAGCCCGAGGACAAAAAGTATCTGCGTGAGCATACCGAGTATGTTGACGAGCTCAAGGACTGAAAAGGCTGTTGAAGCGCGGCTCAAAGCCGTAACGTCAAGCATAAACACATAAAATTAAGGCTTTCGTTTCAGGTGAGACGAAAGCCTTTTTATTGCCGATCACAGAAAAGCTTACTTTTTGTATAAGCTTTCTGGCATTTGCGGCTGTTGACTGTTTGCCGTCATAATTATATAATAATTTATAACAAAATTTCGCCGCATATGTGATATGCCGCACAAACAAAGAGGTTCATCATGACAGATAAAAGCTATTCAATTATTTTCAGCAGCCCGACAGGCAACACGAGGCTGCTCGCCGACGCCATTCGCGACGCGCTGCCGGAGGAAAACTGCAATTATTTCGGAGTGAGCGAAAACGCCGATACACAATCCGACATTTTATTTATAGGCTTTTGGACGGATAAGGGAACCGCCGACAAGGCGACCTTGGATTTGCTCGAAAAGCTGAAAAATAAAAAGATTTTTCTTTTCGGAACGGCGGGCTTCGGCGGAGACGAGGAGTACTTCAAAAAAATCCTCGCAAATACAAAAAAGAGCATTAGCGGCAGCAACATCACAGTCGGTGAGTATATGTGTCAGGGAAAAATGCCGCAGACGGTCAGGGAGCGCTATATCAAAATGAAAAGCCTGCCGAATCCCGTGCCGAATCTCGATATGCTGATTGAAAACTTTGACCGTGCTCTGTCTCATCCCGACGAAAATGATTTGAAAAGGCTGAGGCTCTCCGTGGAAAAGCTGTAATATTAAGCGACAGCATAAACGACCCTGTTAAGCTGTGCCGCGTATCATATTACTATTGATTTATTGTAAAAATAATGATAAAATATTCAGCGTAGCACGTAAGCAGGTGTAGTTTAATGGCAGAACATCAGCTTCCCAAGCTGAATACGGGGGTTCGATTCCCCTCACCTGCTCCAAAAACGGCAAGTATCCTTTGATACTTGCCGTTTCTTTACTTTTCGCATTTTACTCTCGTCTCGCTTTTCTTTCGTCTACCCGTCGTCCGCTCACTTCATTATTCGCTGTTCACTTTTCTCTCTTCGCTCAACCTCTCCTCTCTTGCAGAGAAAGGTGAGCCTCGTCAAGGCAAGCCGGAGGGATTCTGCCTCCCTTGTAAAGGGAGGTGGGCCTCGTTAAGGCAAGCCGGAGGGATTTTGCGGAGTTATATGGAATTTAAATAGATTGTGCGTGATTATTTAATCCCTCAGTCCTCTTCGTCATTGCCTCCCTTGTAAAGGGAGGTGGGTTGCCGCAAGGCAAGCCGGAGGGATTCTG
>ERZ773194.3194-NODE-3194-length-14311-cov-4.199495_pt1 | contig 14311 bp, 13 predicted proteins | sample MGYA00511240_ERZ773194 | MGnify/ENA primary metagenome ERZ773194 (study PRJEB29015, sample SAMEA2737774) | human gut metagenome | biome: human gut; feature: human-associated habitat; material: faeces | place: China | collected 2012 ... | reverse complement strand
GATCCCGTTATGAAAAAAGCTTTTCTGCTGCTGTGCACCCTGCTCCTGGTGCTTGGATGCGCCCTGCCTCTGGCCGTCTACCACCTCACCCGCGCGGTGCTGGGGCCTGCCGTTTCCACGGTCCGCCTGCCGCTTTCGTCACCGGAGAGCACTGCTTCCACCCCGGAAATCTCCGTTGCCTACGCCGGTGACGCGGACCGGTTCCTGATTCAGGATGCCTCCACCGGGCAGGTGCTGGAGTTGTCCCGCCGGGAATATCTCATCGGCGCGGTAGCGGCCGAAATGCCGGTGAGCTGGCCGGACGAGGCCCTCAAGGCACAGGCCGTTGCCACCCACAGCTACGCGCTGTACTGCCGCGACCATGCCGCACCGGACAGTATCGGCTGGCTGACGGCCGACCCGGCACGACGGCAGGGCTGCTTGACTGACCCGGTGCTGCGCAGCTACTGGGGCACTGCCTATGAGACCAACTATGCCCGTCTGGCCGCGCTGGTGGACGAGGTGGAACATACCGTACTGCTCTGCGACGGTGCCCCTGCCTGTGCCAGCTATTTTGCCATCTCCAACGGCCGCACCGAGGCCAGCGAAAATGTCTGGGGCACCGCCCTGCCCTACCTTGTTTCGGTGGACAGCAGCACCGACCTTGCCGCCGACCATTACGAGTACGCCCTGACCCTTTCGGCACAGCAGACGGCACAGCAACTGGCTGCCCTGGGCCTCACCGCTGACCTTGCCGCCCCGGAGCAGTGGTTCGGCACCCCGGAGTACACCGCCGCCGGTTATGTTGCTGCCCTGCCGGTCTGCGGGCAGCGCATCACCGGTACGGCCCTGCGGCAGGCACTGGGCCTGCGCAGCACCTGCTTCACGGTCCGGTATGAGAGCGGTGCGTTCTGTTTTACCACAAAAGGCTACGGCCATGGCGTGGGGCTCAGCCAGTGGGGTGCCAAGGCACCGGCCGAGCAAGGGCAGAACTTTGCCGACATCCTGGCCCATTACTACCCCGGAACTTCCCTGTCCGGATAAAAAAAGAGCCCGTCTCCCGAAGGAGACAGGCTCTGTGAAATGCATGCAGAAGGGATCAGCCAAACAGGCCGGACAGCCAGCCGAGGGTGCTCTGGATCGTTTCTTCCGCCGTGGCCGTAATGGTCTGGTCGGTAAGTTTGGTACCGTCGGGGTCCTGCACCGACCAATAGGTAATGGTGCTGGTGGCGGCATCCGAAACGGTGAAGTCGCTGGCGAAGCAAAGGGTCTCGCCGCTGGTCTCGGTCACGATGACCATGTAGGTGTAGCAGCCCGTGGGCAGCTCACCGAAGCGGATCTGGTCGTCCAGCGTCTTGAGAGAGAAGCTGGTTCCGCCCACCTGGGCCTGCGCGGACTGCACGATCTTGTCGTTCTCGTCCAGGATGGCCACCTGCACACCTTCCAGCGTGCTGCCGGAAGTGCTGTTGGCGGTGCCAGTAAGGGCCATGCCGCTGCCGGTGCGCACATTGACCGGATAACGCATGCCTTCCAACCGCAGGTCATCTGCCTGCAGGGCTGCGCCGTTGTGGTCGGAGCTCACATACCAGTAGCAGGACGCCTGTGCAATAGACACGCTGGAGCTGGTGAGCGGGATACGGCCGGAGGAGATGTTCCCGGCCGGGTCGGAACAGTAGAACACGCCGTTCGTATAATCGGTCAGCAACACGGCATGGGGCTGCGTGCGGTCGTACAGGACGATGCCTTCCGGGTGCTGAGCCAGCAGCTGGATGAGCAGCTGGGTCTTTTCCTGATGATTGGAGGGCAGGGTCGCATAGGCCACCTGCATCTCCCGGTATGTAAAGCTGTGGGCCAGACCATTGGACCAGGCCGTGGAGCGCACACTGTTTTCCGTCACATCCACCCAGTCGGTCCGTCCGTCAAAGTAAGCGCGGCGGCGCAGCATCATGGCTGCCGAAGCCAGCGTGCAGGTGCCGCCCCGGCTCTGCTTGAAGTAGAACCCGGCATCCACATTCAGGTCCACAGCCAGTGCTGCGGGCAGACAGGTGAGTGCAAACACGATGGTGAGCAGAATGCCCACCAGTTTTTTATGTGCGGTCGTTGGCGCTGCGGTATTCACGGTCTGGTCGCTCCTCCCTTTTCTGGCATCATTTTTCACGTTTCACTGCCATAAAGTATACCAGCCTGTAACTATTTTGTAAACAAAGGCGGTTATTTTTTCTCAAGATTGACACGTTTTCAAGGTTTTTGTTGGGAGAAATGCACAATTTCAAGCGCGATATTCTACATATCCTACAAATTTTTTGTGTTTTATTTCTGATTTTCTGTATATTTGAATTATTTTTAACTTTTTTCTGATTTTCTATTGAAATGGATTCTCCTGCACGTTCGTCCTCCTGTGATAAACGCACATAGATACCCACGTTGTAATGTGACTGCTTTGTCATAATGATAAACTCCTTTCTGATAAACAAAGCAGCCATATTCGGTATATATCTCAAAGAGAATGGAATACCGAATATGGCAGTAAGGACTACGCTGTTTCGGAATCTTCCATTGCTCTATGAAAAGCATGATCGTGAATCACCTTGTAGAGATTTTTCTCCCCGACGAAGTGTGCGGTGACAATAAAAGTTTGTCCCTCAATCTCATAAGTCGCTGTATCGGTAGGCTTGTCTTTATATCGCTCCACCTTTTCAGCAAGTGTCTCTCTCTTTTGCAATTTTCTCCTTTCCACCTGCGATTATCTATCTCTACACGCATAGCTGATGTTGCAGGGCGTTACTCCTGCACAGTAACATTATAGCGCGCACCTACGCTGTTTGTCCATAGGTATTGCGCTCAAATTTTTCATATTTAATTTGTGCGCATTGGACAGCGTTTCAGGCGGTACGGTTACAATCGTTTTGTTGTCGGATATATTTAATCCGAATAGAAATGATTGCTTTCAGAAAAGCTCATCTGCTTGTCGGCGGAGCTATCGTCAGCCAGCTCACCGATCTGCTCATAGGTCATACCGCTGTCGGTCAGCTTGCCGATGAGCGTATGCTCCGCAGTGATCGTATCAATAAGCTCCTGCCCCTCTTTGCCATAAAGATTTGACAGCGTATCATAAGTAATCATCTTGTTTTTCTCAATTAGCTTACGGCGGCGTTCATTGGCTGCCTTGATAGCCCTTTCGAGATTATCAAGTTTGGCATTGTTGTCATTAAGTGTTACACCCATTCTGTTCACCTCACTTTGTTTTGAAATTACAGGATTTTTTAATCCACGATAATATTATAGCGCGCGGTACATCCGTTTGTCTATTCGCATTGCGCACGAACATTGAGAGATTTTTCAAGATTCCCCGGTGTAAAATGGTGGCATTCCTGTTGTTGATAATCGAATGAGAATCGCTATCTCCTACAAAGCAATGCCTATCAAGAGATATTTTCACCAGACTGCCGCCAAAGTTGCGCAATAACTGTGCTGAGATAAATTAAAATAAATCCATCGGCTGAAATAAGAGTATCACGCAGGAGCGTGAGAAAAAATAACCGCCGACAAAGCGGCGGAGAAAAAACCTCGCAGAGCGAGGAAATTCGCTGCTGAAACAGCGAAAGCCTGCGGATAAAGAAGTTACCGCAGGCGAAAATGCGCATCGGCGCAGGAAAAATAGCAAGCATTGTATTTTGCGCCGCACAGCGGACGAAAATACCAAATGCTTGTTGGGGACACCCCAAGCCCCGAAGTCTGCGGAGCAGACAAAGAGAAGTCGGCTAACGCCGATTGAGTAAAAGAAAGGAGTACCACTATGGAAAATACCAAACGCAAGAGGGGCAGACCACCCAAGCAAAGGGTTATGGAATTTGAGGGAATGACTTATGAGGGAGTAATCAATAATTCTTTGGATAAAGATGTCAGAGCCGACCTTGACAAGAGCCTTGCCGACAAGGATGAGAGCCAGCTTACCGATGATGAACGCAAATACCTGAAACGTAAGAAAGAAAAGAAGTCCTACACGCTCAACGTCCGTTTCACCGAATCAGAAATGCAGGATATTCTTTCCAAGTGCGAGCAGTACGGCTATAAAAACAAAACGGAATATATCCGTGACTGCGTTCGTGCAAGGGTTGATCTCACTCCTGACCGTTCCGAGATTGCCGAGTGTAACCGACTGATGAAACGCATTGGGAGTAACATCAATCAGATACTCATTCGCCTACACAGCACAGGTCACATCTATGCCGAGGATATTAACGAGATAAAGAGAGGGGTTAATGAAATTTGGCATACACTTCTATCCATACGATCAGGGCAACAGTCAGCGCAGCGATCGCTTACATCACAAACGGAGATAAGACCGTCAACGGTGTATATGTCAACTCTTATGCTTGCCGAGCCGACAGCGCAGGAGCAAGCGAGAACTTCCGCACTGTCAGAGGAACAGGCACAGGGCGAACCCAAATCCTTGCCTACCACATGATACAAAGTTTCGCTCCTGGCGAAGTTACTCCCGAACAGGCTATGCAGATCGGAGAGGAGCTTTGCGACCGTTATCTGAAAGGCGATTATCAGTATGTTATCGCTGTTCACCATGATAAGTCGCATCTGCACTGTCACATCATTTTCAACAATACCAATCTTTACAATGGGCTTAGTTTCACAACCGAACAAAATCAGGGCAGGAAGTCGGAAAGAGCATGGGCAGAGCTGCGTGAGATATCAGACGAGATATGTGCCGAACACGGCTTATCGCTCATCGACCCGAAGGGCAAAGGCATTTCCTATCTTGAACGGTTGAAGCAACAAGAGGGCAAGTCGTGGAAAGAAAAACTCCGTGCCCGTATTGCAGAGGTCATGATTTACAGCCGTGACTTTGCGGACTTCCTCAAAAACTGTACCACCGCAGGAATTGAGTATGTTTATACTCCGAAGAACAAATACAAGCTGAAATTCAAGCTATCTGGTGACGGTCAGCAACGCTTTACAAGAGCCGAAACGCTGGGCGAGGGATTCACTGTCGAAAGTATCACCAAGCAGATAGCGGAGATACAGGAAAAACTGTCAGCGGAGAATGTCACTCCCGATATGCTTATTGAACCGCCGAAGCCTGTTGCCAAGACTGAGCCTAAGCCGACACTGCCCAAGCCTGCCGAGCCTGTTCAGAGCAAGCGGCTTATCAGCGAAGAATTGCTTGCGAGGGTGCGTGAACAGAAAGCATCACAGACACCTCAGCAGACAGCCCCCAAGACCGACACCGACAGGACTGTTATTACGGTTGAGGAATTTCTTGCACCGCTGTATGATAAGCCTGAAACTCCACCGCCTACACCTGAGCCGACCAAGAATAAAGCACCTGAAAAGAAAGAAGATCCGTGGGCAGAGATCAGGGGTATGCGTGACAGCGACAAGATGATTGCTGACCTTGAAGCAGGCGGTATCACATCGCTTGACGATCTCAGGGGCTTCTTCTGGAATTTCAAGCATCCTGACGACCACACGGAGGAGCTTGCCGAGCTGAAAGCGAAGATAGAGCCGATTGAAAAACTCATCAATATGATGAAACAGCATTCCCAAAACTATGCTACATACAAGGAGTATCAGGAGCGTTCTGCGTTTACACAAAAGAGTTTCCGCAAGAAGAACGCTGCGGCTATCGACGCTTTTGAAGAAGCCGACAAGTATATTGCCGAGCATATCAAGCCTTATTACATCAAGGGAAAACCGCCTAAGCAGAGCGATTTGCAGGCGAAGTCTACCAAGCTGAAAGAAAAATACAACGCTCTGGTGCCTGAGCATAATGCTTTCCTCATAAGAAAGGCGGCGGCATCGCAGTATAGCCGACAAGTCCGCAACTATCTCGAAAGCAAGTATCAGCAGGAGCGTAACAGGCGGTATCAGGAGAAGAAACGCTCTCAGCAGAAAAAGAAAGACTATCTGGAATAATGAAAGGAAGTACAACTATGAGCAAAATTGGTTATATCCGTGTATCTACGGAACATCAGGAGACAGCCCGTCAGCAGGAGATCATGTGCGACTATCAGGTTGACCGCATCTTCTCCGAGAAGCTATCAGGAGCGAACGCAGACCGCCCTCAGCTCAGGGCTATGCTTGACTATGTGCGTGACGGCGATACCCTCTATGTGGAGAGCATCAGCCGTCTGGGGCGCTCCACAAAGGACTTGCTGAACATCATCGACACCCTCACCGACAAAGGTGTTACCCTTATTAGCCACAAAGAAAAGATTGACACCGATACGCCTACGGGGAAATTTATGCTCACCGTGTTCGCAGCCCTCTCACAGTTGGAGCGTGAGCAGCTCAAACAGCGACAGCGTGAGGGCATCGAGATCGCTAAGGCTCAGGGCAAGTACACCGGGCGAAAGCCTATCCCCACCGACTGGACGAGGTTCGGGCAGCTCTATGGGGAATGGAGAGCAAAGAACATCACGGGCAGGGACTTTATGCGGAGAATGGATATGTCGGCAAATACTTTCTACCGCCGTGTGCGTGAGTATGAACTTCGTCACGGCATCACCGAGCAGTCCTCATCTTGACCGTCCGGCGAACGGAAATGCCCCACAGCACCATTCAAACTTGCGGAGCGGAAAAACAACCGTTGAAAAGAAAAAGCCCTCAGAAACGCTTGCAGAGCGTTTCCGAGAGCTTACGGTTATTCTGTTCCAATAGAATTTGTGCCTTTTGTGGTATGCTCCACAATGCTGAATCGGACTTGTGTGAAACGGAAATTAGGTGCGCCAGTAGGCTATACATAAAAGTATTGTTTTTTTTACAATTGTTCAATCAAAAGTCGCCTCATTAAACACATATCAAATACATCAATACGATTATCATTACAAAGATCGGCGTTTTTCCAATTGGATAATGTTCCGTTTCCCAACAGATACTTTTGTAATGTTACAAGGTCACTAATATTGAACAGACCATCATTATTAACATCGCCCTTAATGTCCGTGTAAAAAAGTTCCTTACGCTCTTTAGGTGTTGTTTCAGGTAGTATAGCTGCGGAATAAGTAAAGGCATAGAATCCATAATTTTGTTTAAACCATACAGCAAATTGAAGTTTTTCTTTTTCAGTTACGTCATTTGCAAAACAGACATTTCCATTTTCCTTATCAATTGATGCGTTATAGCCATTTTTTTCAATATCAGAATTTAAATCAGCTATCTGTTTTGACGTAAGTTCTTCGATAAGCGAGGATTCTATGCCAAACTCATCGATTCTACGAATATCATTCCAGCAAATTCTGTTATTGCGTATAATATTTTTTCCGCCAACTTCGATGTATGCTGATTTTATGTCATATTTTTCTGCTATTGCATCTGTTATCTTTATTGCAGCTTCATAGTTGGTAATATGATTATGTGTAAAAAAATCCATTCTCAAATTCCAGTATTCATTTCTCTTGCTATAGCTGCATTTTAGGGATAATTCCTCTTCATTAAATCCAGAAATCTTCTGTAAATCACTTATATTTATAATACTAACTTCATCACCGTAAAAACAAACTAATCCAACATCTGACTGCTCTTTTATAGCACAGTACGAAGAGTATTCTGATGTAGATTCTTCAAAATATAAGGCTTCAAAATCAGTATCATAGTATTCTTCATACAATTCAAGCAATTCAGTAGCATCCGTGCCGTATGAATTATCTGACGCAGTTACCTCAAATGAACCTACTACAAGTGTACATATAAATACAATGATAACAAGAAAAAATCTTAACCTATTTCCCATTTTCGTTATTAGTTAAGATAACTGTTTTGGTAAAGAAAACGTAAAACAGTTGTTGTTAATCTAATTCCTCTTGTATAACCTGTAGCTGTAACTCTATGTGTACATATTCCAACGCATGACTTTGTACTAATTGTATGAGTTGAAGTTGGATGCGAAGTGGATTCAAAATAAGTCATTCCACCACTTTTGCCACCATAAGCATAACCTTCCGATTCAAATCTATAATTAGAATTGAGTTGAACTACTTCTCCCGAACTGTAATATCTTGTAAAATCTGGAAATGGATCGTGAAGTGTGAATCCAGAAGATGTAAGAATTTGCGACGAACTCATGAATTGATTAGTCATAATGCCCACGTTGGCAATATATCCAGACAAATTATCGTCAACATATATTAAACCGTAATCATAATTCGAGCTACCGGATGACGCATAATTAGCTAGTATGTGTATGTTCTTAGCAGTGGTTGAAAATTCTAATTCTGTACAGTCCTCATTATAAAAATTAATCGTTACACTTTTCATGAACTTATTACCTGAAAACAAGCAATGAGCCGCAGTAGCAATTACATTATTATCAACGACAATACCACTACCTATATAAGTGTTATTATTGCTGTCAACCATAACAAGTTCAACACATTCTATGTTTTCATTGTCCAATTCATCATCACCCAAATTAATTGGAGAGTTAATCGTGCTTGCATTCGTCGTTGAGACTGGATAGTTTGTTGCGGCTTGTATAGTATATTGTGTGTACTGAGAAGTGTCTGTAGAGGAACAATTATGCTTATAATATGTCATTGTTGCGTTATTTGGAACGGTATACAACTCTTTGGAAACATATGAAAAGCCTCCACCATTCCCAATCTTAAAAAGCAAGGTTTGAACATCGGTGTTATCAATTACGCCATCTTCGTTAATGTCCATTGCTGTTAACTGGCGTGGTGTTGCGGTTACCTCTCCACGAAGATAACGCTGAATCCACAAGGCATCCTTTGCTGTTACACCATCAGAAACGTCACCTAACAAAATAGTTTCAGTAGTCGCAGAGACATTTTGAGGTGGGAGAAAATTGGTGCTAACAGAAACCAACGTCATTGATATTATCGCTGACAAAAAACGTGATAATTTCATATAAAGTCCTCCTTAAAAAATAATATTGCAAAAGTATTAAATGCTTTTGCAATATTATTGTATATTATATCTATAAACATGTCAAGATGACGTACTATAATTAACGAAAAATTTACAATTATATTCAAAAATTTTCAATCAATTTTTTTCGTAGCATTACCATATCGAATGTATTTATTTTTCCGTCGTGACAAACATCGGATAAAACCCAATGTTCCTTTCCAATGTCTGAGCGTCCAAGAATAAAATTTTGCAAAGAAACTAAATCGGCTATGCTTATATTTCCGTCCGCATTAACATCTCCCATTTTGTATTTACATTCAGGAAGTTCGTTTCCCTGAAATTCGTGGAGCGGAGATGGAGCATATAGTGTCCACTCGGCATGAGAACCACCTGATTTTACTAATTCGGCATCCGAACGCATAAACCATTTATGCGAAATAATATCGCCGTCATCCCATGTAGCATCAACGTGAAAATAATCCCCATTTATTTTAACAACGTTCCACGCATGACCGGAACTATGAACATAATAACTCTCTATTCCTGCTTCATGATACAATAAATTGCAAGCTCTTGCATAACCTTCGCAAACGGTATATTCATTCATAAAAACAGATGCATCATTATGATTTTCTCTGTCGCCAATGCCTCCTTCAGTATACTTCGTATTTTTACAAACCCAATCATGAAGAACGAGCACTTTTTCAATATCAGTCATAGACTCGTTAATATTTTCTTTAACAATATTCTGGACTTGCGATTTAACATAGTCGTTAATAAATCCAACATTGTCAGAGCCTTTGAAATGAGTAAATATAAAGTCCTTATATTCAGATTCAAAATCTCCTGTAACCGTGTTAAAAACATTTTCTGAATTAAGAGAGTAAAGTTTCGGACAGTCTCTGAAAGCATTATATGATGTAATTTGACTATCGCTAAAATTAACATTAACAAGGTTGTCACAATCAAATACGCTGAGGTCATCAAGAATAGTTTCACCATGGAAAGTAATATCTGTCAGTTCCGAACAATTCAAAAATGCTCTACTGGAGACTTTTGCATTGGTTAATTCAACAGTTTGCAGCGAATTGCACTCTGAAAATGCACCCGTTCCTATTTCAGACGTAAAATACAGTGATATATCCGTTATCCCTGTATTTTCAAAAGCACTGCTGCCAATGCTTATCTTTTCGCACTCTTCAGGAAAATATATATTTTTTAACGATGTACAGTTGCTGAATGCCTTCGTGCCGATTGTGAATATATCTGTTTTATTGGAAAAAGTCACTTTTTTCAGCTCATTACAGTTTTCAAATTCAGATGGTGGTATCTCGTCTATTCCTTTTGCGGTGATTTCTTCTATTCCTGAACCTGCAAATGAAATATCAAGAGAGGTTATTGTATCAGGAAATTCTATGCTTTTCAAAGCATTTACATCAGGAAAAGTCTTCCTACCACAAATTGTGACATCAGCACCATTCAACTTTGACGGAACAGTTATAACTTCATCATTACCGTTATATCGAAGTATCTCTGCATTTGTAACTCCATTTTTACAAGTGATATTATAGTTCCAGTCTTTAGACGAGAATTGACAGGAGGTGTCTGATGAAAGTATTGTCGTTCCTGTAACTCGTTCTCTCATTTCCTGCGGAATTGATATATTTGTTTTCTTAAAGGCAGTGTTTGAAATTATAGCGATATTTTCATGAAACGTAACATCAATGAGTTCCTGACAATTGTTAAACGAGTAACTTGGTATAACTTTTAATGACTTTGGAATATTTACAGATTTTATTGATGAGTCTCTAAAAACATCAGCACCGAAATAATTAACAGTATCAGGCAGACAAACAGTATTCAAAGTTATACTTCCAGAAAAAACTTTATCATCTATAGCTGTAACAGTTTTCCCCTCGACATTCTCCGGGATAATGAGAGTATTTTCAATACCCCTATAAGATGTCAGTATAAGCTCATCCGTAGTTCCGCTGCGAATAGTGAAGTCCATATCATTTAATGAAATAGCATTAGATACAATATATGTACTTTGAATCATAGATGATGATAAAAGATTTACACTCATACATACGGACAACATTGAAGATATAAGTTTTGTCTTAGGCATATGCACCACTCCCTGTTAATAATTTATCCCAATAAATGTTCTCAAGATTAGTATATCATATTCATTAAAAGAAATCAAGTATCACTTCTAATTTTATATAGCCTGCCATATCTGCCTATAAATCTTTTTCTTGAAAACTTCTCTATGCACCATAAGCTAAGAGCCAGGGCATGAAGCAGCTTATGGCTGGTCTTGGTCTGATTCTGCTCGCTATCATTCTCGTTCCTGTTCTCGAATCCATGATGACAGGTGCTATCTGATAAAGAAAACTCAGAGAAAGAGACAAGCGTAAACTAACGGCTGAACGCTATATAAATAATGCCGTAAATATAGAACGAAAGGTCGCTTACGGGTGGGACGGGTTCGGGCAGTAAGCGATAGGACAGAATGGGAATAAATATTGGTTATCTGACAGCTAACCGCACAAGTTCGGGCGATGAGGTCTACACACCATTTTACGCTGTTGAGCCGTTACTGGAGTTCCTGCCGAAAGACAAGGTTATCTGGTGTCCGTTCGATGAAGAATGGAGCGCCTACTATAACTGCCTTACGGAAAACGGATATAAGGTGGTGCGGAGCAGTCTGAGCGAAGGCAGGGATTTCTTTAAGTATGAGCCTGATAATTGGGACATACTTGTGAGCAATCCCCCATTCTCAAAGAAAGATGAAGTTCTGAAAAGAGCTTTTTCTTTTGAGAAGCCTTTCGCACTCCTTCTGCCCGTAAACAGCATACAGGGCAAAAAGCGGTATAAGATATTCAGAAATCAGATACAGCTCCTTGCCTTTGATGCAAGAGTGGACTACCATACCCGAAAGAATATGGAATGTACCACCAAAGGCAATCATTTCGGCTCGGCGTATTTTTGCAGGGATATTCTCCCCACAAAACTTGAACTGAGACAGCTTAACAAATATGACAGACCATTACAACCCCCAGCAGGAGGTGATGAAAAATGGGAGTGATCAGTGATGCGATAGACGCACTTGAAGATTGGTGCTGTGACTTGTTCAAAGACGGCATTAAAAGCCAGTTTGACGGAATTTCCGATCTGCTGACCGATACTTTTTCACAGACAACAGGCAGTGACGGACTTGTTTCCACATATCTGACCTCGCACCCTGCGAACTTCACAGGCGGCGGAACAGGCGGCACTTCGGTGTGGACTACTATCGAAACACTTTGCAATAACGTGGTTGTACCTATCGCCGGCTTTATCTTAACAGTCATTCTGCTGAATGACCTGATACAGACGGTGCTGAGGGGCAACAATTTCAAGGACTTTGATGACAGTATCATTATCAAATGGATAATCAAAGCCCTGTGCGGTGTAATATTGGTGTCGAATACATATTATATCGCTTCTGCTTTGTTCGGCTTCGGAACTAATGTTTGTTCCAATGGTCTGACAACACTATTCGGCACAGGCGATTATCTGGATACGGCGCTTGCTTTGAAAAAGTCGGCACTAAGCGGACTTTCCCTCGGTGAGCTGATGACCGTGTGGTTTATCTCCCTGATAGTACATGTCGGAGTGATGATACTGATAGTCGCTATCGTTATAACACTTGCAAGCCGTATCATTGAGGTATTCATGTATCTCTCTGTTGCTCCTATCCCTATGGCTACGATGATGGACTCGGGAGAATGGGCTTCAATCGGCAAAAACTGGATCAAACAGCTTTTAGCACTGTCGTTTCAGGGATTTTTCATCATTGTCGCACTCGGGATCTTCAAGACACTGTTTGCAAATATGATAACAACTCTGAATTCAGGCACAGGAAGCGTCATCATGCAAATGGCGATGCTTTTGGGCTACACGGCTGCATTGATCTTTACGATCCTGCGTACAGGCGCTATATCTAAGTCAGTCTTTTCGGCCCACTAAAATGCTGAAAAGTGGCTATTTACGGAGGTTTTATGGCACATTACGTTCCTATCCCGAAAGATTTGAACGAGATCAAAGAAAAGTTCATAGCGGGATTTACAAAAAGACAAGTAATATGCTTTGGTATCGGTCTTGTGATCGGAGCGCCTGTTTTCTTCTTGACAAGAAATGCAATCGGTATGTCGGGAGCGATATTTGCGATGGGTGCGTGTGCCGCACCTGCGATACTCTGCGGACTTTATAAGAAAAATGGCGTTTTCTTGGAGAAACAGGCAAAATATATGCGTGAATACTTTACAAGATCTCGAAAGCGGTATTACCGCACAACAAACATATTTGAGTGCTTTGAAAGGCATATCGAATACACAAGAATCAAGAAAAAGCTGAGAGATGCTGAAAGAAAAGGCTGATACGGCTGACTATATCGTACACTTTCGGTGTCTACGCTTTTGAATATAAACGGAGGTTACCAATGGGCTTTAGAAAGAGAAATGCCAATAAAAGTGATAACTGCAGCAAGTCTAAGGTTGTCATGGGCAAGCCAGCCTCTCAGCTTACAAAAGAGGACAAAAAAATACTTTCCGCACGAATGGCGGAAATCAAGAGTGCTAATGGCGGTAAGACTACGGTGCAGAGCACCATTCCCTATATGTGTATGTATAAGGACGGTGTTTGCCAGGTATCGGAGAACTTCTTCTCTATGACGGTACAGTTTTATGATGCCAATTACTCTATTTCGGAGTTTGAGGAACAGAATAATATCTTCTCAAAGTATTGTGATGTTATCAATCTCTTTGACAATACGATCAAATTCCAGCTTACCTTTGAAAATCAAAACAGATCAAAGGAAAAGCTCTTAAAAACGGTGCAGATACCTGAACAGAAAGATGATTTCAATGCAATCCGCAAGGAGTACAGCGAAATGCTTACCGATAAAGGCTCTAACGGTCAGTCGGCAAGAAAGTTCCTGACGTTTGGTATCGAATCCGCATCATACAAGGCAGCAAGGGCAAAACTCTTGTCGATCAAAAATGACGTGATCAAGGGCTTTAAGGCTTTTGGCGTGGAAGCGAAACTTCTTGACGGCAGACAACGCCTTGAAGCTCTCTACTATGCCTTGAACCCTTACAGAAATTCTCCATTCATCTTTGATTGGGACAGTATGCTTCATGCAGGAATGGACACAAAGGATTCTATCAGTCCGTCCTCGCTGAAATTCAATAAGGCTGACTTTGAGATCGGTAATGCTTACGGTGCTGTATGGGGCATGAATATCCTTGCAGGAGAATTGTCAGACGAAATATTAAAAGACTTTCTTGAAATGCAGAACCTTTTCTGCGTGAATATCCATGTTGATCCGCTGGATCAGATAGCTGCCCTGAAATTCGTTAAAAAGAAGCTCACCAATGTGGAGCAGATGAAGATCGACGAA
>ERZ773194.3192-NODE-3192-length-14317-cov-13.553639_pt1 | contig 14317 bp, 9 predicted proteins | sample MGYA00511240_ERZ773194 | MGnify/ENA primary metagenome ERZ773194 (study PRJEB29015, sample SAMEA2737774) | human gut metagenome | biome: human gut; feature: human-associated habitat; material: faeces | place: China | collected 2012 ... | reverse complement strand
CACAGGCTGAATAGACGAAATATCCACCGTCGCATAATAGACCGGGTTAATCTTCATCAGGTCTTCCTGCGGGCAGGCCGACAATCGCTGCGTCAGCTCATCACGGAAGTGCGGCCATGGCTCCGGGAAATGCTCATTGTGTGTCTCATACGTTTCAACACGTTTATAGAATTCAGACACACGTTTTATCACCCCCTGCGTCGTACAGGCAATAACAGATGCATCCACTGCATGATGCAAATCACCGTCGGCGCGCACTTTGCTCAGCCCCCAGCGCTTGCGCAGGAACGCAGTAACCGCACCGTTCACCGCGACAACCCGCTGTTTATCTGCTGCCGGGCAGTCCGCAAACGCCAAATGTCCCCGAATGTAATTTAGCATAAAGCTGGCAATATATTGTGTATCCTGCAAATTGCGCTGTCTAAAGCCCTTGCTGTCCTCTTCGCTGAGCTTTTCCTTCAATAGATTCTGCCGCTTACGGTAATTTTTTACACTTGCTTTTGTATAAACAATGAAGTCCTCCCGTCGTTTACCTTGCAGGTACTGCAGCGGCAAGCGGTTACCTTTCTGGCGGTTTTCCAATGCCAGTACAAGCACCTTGTTCGTGCGGCGGTCGTCGAAACTGATACTATACGGAATAATGTGGTCTACCTCAGCATAGCCCGAAACCGTAATAACCTTTTTTAATTCCAGCGGTTGCAGTGAATACGCACACCGTCCATCTTGCTCTCTCCACAACCGGTATTTTACAAGATCCTGCCCTGTGATATTTTTCTCCGGGAATAATTCATGCAATTTTTTCATCAAGCGCTCGTTCTCGGCATTATTGTCTTTCATGGCCTTGTCAAGATCGTTCCGCTGCTGGAAGTTTTTGCTCATCTCCCGTGCCAGTTCTAAGTGGATATTAACCGGACTTTCGCCTTGCTCGCGAATGATTGCGTTGACAACCTTGATTGTCTGTGCCACTGCCCGCCGCACCACCGGGCTTGTAATGTCCTCCATTTCCTCTGTGGATGCAGGTAAGCGCTGTGATTTTTCGCCGTTTTGATTTCCCTGAAAATCATATCCGGCCGCTTGGCAGGCATCGTTATAATTCATGCCCTGTTCCAGATAGGGGATCAGCTTGCGGCACGCCTTGACCGAAATATGACCGAATTTTGAAAAGCTGGGCAGGGTCAGCAGCGCGTTGATCTCCAGCGGCTCAAAATCCGCCTGCTGCAGCTTTTCCCGCAGCGGGATCTCGGTATGCAGGGCCAGGAAAAAGTGCTGGCGGCCGTTTTCCCGGCCGGCCTTAAAGTAGGCCTTCAGCTCCTCATAGCGGACCACCACATTCTTCTCGCGGGCAAAGGTCCTTATCTTGACCATGAGGTGGGTGGAATAGACGAAATCGATGGCGAAAACGCCGAAAAACACGCCGATGACAAAGGAAAACGCCAAATTGCGGGAAAGCCAATCCAGTGCCCGCAAAATGTAAGGATCCACAAAGAAATAATAGGCCGCGCCCATCACTGCCCAAATGGCGGAAAACAGGGGGCAAATAAGACCATTCACATTACCCCAGCGGCGGCTGTAATCCCACAGACGGGCATTCATCACCTTCAGCAGCAGGATGCCGGCAATGTACTCGATGGCGGTCATGGCGGCAGCCATCAGCACCAGCATGGCAATGTGGTTCCACACAGGGTTGGCGATCTGGCGGCTTTCCGAAAGGCGGGAAACCAGGTACAGGATGCAAAGCCCGGTGCCGTACAGCGGCACATAGGGCCCCACCATAAAGCCGGGGTTGATCCACTTGCGCTCGGGATTATTACCGGAAATAAAGCGCCGGAAGAAAAGCTCCAGCACCCAGCCCAGCGAAGAACCGATATAGAACAAAAAAGCCAGCTTCAAGAAGGTATTCATAAGGCCCTCCGGTCACGGTTTTTGGCGGCCATGCCGCGCTGGGGAAAATTATATCACATCTTCGGCCGGGGTTCAACTCACACATGGGATAGAATGGGGGCAGCGGCAGGTTTTGAACCTACTGCTGCCCCCGGAGAGGTAAGTGAGGATGGCTGTTTAGAAGCGGCGGGTGCCTGCATACAGGCACAGAGCCGCAAGCGCCAGCAGGGCCAGACCGAGCGCCGGCTGCGCGGCCGCGCCAGTGGCGGGATTGGTGGTGTTATCGGTGGTCTGTTCCGGCGGGGTGATGATGATGACCGCACCGCTGCCGCTTTCGGTCCACAGGATGATGGAGCCGCGGATTACTTCAAAGTGCTCATCGTCATTCGGACGGAAGATCCACTCGTAGGCTGTCCCTTTTTCGACTTTCACGCTTTCTGGGTCACCATCAACTGCCCACATTACAGTGCCGGGCACAGAGAATGCCTTATTATCGGCATTGAGGTGGGCATCGGCCAGGGTCTTGCCGCTGGAGGTGATGGGGGTGTAATTGGGGGTGCCAGTGGGGGTAATTTTGGTGAGGGTAATGTTTACGGTAACGGTGGCATCCTCGTGGTTCTTAGAATAGGTCTGATCATTATATCCAACTTGCATGGTTATTGTAATTTTGTCATTTACACTTAGACCATTAGCCAGTTGATAAGTAATGGCACCAGTATTAACATCCACACTCTAGCCACTTTTTATCTTGTCTGCGGGAGAATAAGTTCCCGTGTGGAAACGCAGTGTTCCTGCATCCTTTGCCAGTTTGTTCAGATCTGTACCAATGTAATCATAGATATTGATGGTCTTGCTGGCGGTGTCATTGTAGACCTGGTTTACATTGATGGTGCCCAGCTGGGGGCCATCCGCCTTGGCAATGGTCACTTTGACTTCCTCGCTGGTGAGGGAGTAGGTGTCAACGGTGGCTGTGCAGCAGTAATCGTAGTTCCCCGCATTCAGGCCGGTTTCCACTGTATAGGTTTGGGCAGTAGCATTATCAATCGCGGCTTTCTCGCTGCCGTTTACCTTGTACCACTGGTAGGTCACACCGGTCACATTGTCCGGGGTAATGGCCGCGGTAAGAACCGGGGCCTGTTCGGCGGTGTAGCCGTATTTGGCGTTGTTATGGTCCGTTACGGATGCCGTGACACTCTTGATGGGGGCTTCTACAACGGTCTTACCATCGGTATCAAATACATAGCCGGTGGCCAACAGGGTATTCTTATCAGTGACTCCGGTAATTTCGCCGTAGGTGCCGCCGGAGAGTTCTACTTTGGCGTTGGCGGATATCTTCAGAGTGGTGACGGTCAGATTTCCCTCGATCTTCACTGTGCCGCCAGTGACATTGATAGTGCTAACAGTGGAAGATTGGCTATCAAGTGTGTTAGTGATAGTCAGTGTGCCGCCATTTACCGTAATGCTACCGGTCAAGTTATTGCCTGCAAGGTTGAGTGTCGCAAGGGAACCTTCAAATCTCACATCATCAGCAATGTTTGTCATAGAGAAAAGTTTCGTTTCGGTGCTGCTATTTTCGCTTTTCACATAGTCAAAAGCAGCTTGCAAAGTGGTGGCGCAGCTACTACGGGACGAGTCATTAAAGGAAACAGCCAGCTCTGCATCACAATAGTCACATTTTCCATTTTTATCGTTATTGTTTGAACCATTATCACAGTGCTGTCTGCTGCTGCTTGTATCAACATAATCGCATTTGTCACATCTAAGGCTGTGGTTTATGCCATTGGCATTAGCCACATAGTGCTTATCGGTATAGGTGTGGTTACCATCGGTACATTCCGTCGCCAATGCTACAACAGACAGCATGGTAACACACAGCACGGCGGCCAGCAAAACACTACATACTCGTTTCTTCATACACTCCTCCAGAATTACAGTTTTTTGTTTCCACAGTTCCATTTTTCTATTATTCTACCAGCCACAGGCGGCGGGCGGCGGTTTTGGCCTCGCTGCGGCGGCTGACATTCAACTTGGTGAGGATATGGCTGACATGGGTTTTTACCGTGGGCAGCTTGATATCCAGTATCCGGCCGATCTCGGCATTGCTTTTATCGGCGCACAGCAGGCGCAGCACCTGCAGCTCGGCGGCGGTCATTTCCTCGCCGGGGGGCAGCGGCGGCTCCAAAAAGTAGGGATACCGGGCGGCCTGCACCCGGGCAAAGGCCACCACCTGCCGGTACCAGCTCTCTTCCTCCGGGACGGGCAGGGCCTGCAGCAGGGGCAGCAGGGCGGCGCCGCAGCAGCTTACCGGGCGAATGAACCCCAACCCGGCGGCAATGCGCAGGGCATCGGTAAGGCTTTGCTGCCAGGCTTCGTCCTTTAGCCGGTACTGGGCCACGGCCCGCAAAAGCAGCAGGGTGGTGTGATCCATCTTCCGCTGGCAGGCGATGCAGTAGGGTTCCAGCGGAGCCAAGGTAAGCAGGGCGGCCTGCGGCCGGCCCTGAGCAAGCTCCGCCATGGCCTGAGTAAAGTACTGGTAGCGCTTCATGATATTGATGCTGAGGGGGTCGCGCGGGGCCTTTTCCCGGTACCAGCTATCTACGGCATCGGTATCGCCAGTCCGCAGGTCAACGCGGCACAGCATGGCATCGATATTGGGCAAAAATCGGCTTTGGCCGCTTTCCGCGAAGCGCTGCCGCAGGCTTTCCAATGTCCGGCGGGCATCGCCGGCATGGCCGGCGGCCAACTGGCTGCGGGCCAGCAGGCCCACCGCGGCGAATTCAATATCCGGGGTGCCGTCCCGCTGGATCTCTCCCAGACGGGACATAAGGGAGAGCATGCGCGCGGTGATATCTTCGCCTTTTTCAAACTTGCTTTCGGCCACGGCGCAATCCGGCAGGCCCACGCCATCCCGGCCCAGAATGGCCTCCACCGGGGTGCGGATGGTCTGGTAAAGGAGATCATCCCGGCGGCTCCATTCGCTGAAGTCCTTGCCGCCATTCATAATGCTGGGCAGGGCGCTGGTGACCGAAAAGGCCGGCAGCACTACCTCTTTATTTACCAGCAGGCGGTAGGCCGCGGGGATGATGGCGGTGAGATCGGTGACGCCGCGCTGCGGCAGGGAGATATCCAACCAGGCCAGCCGGCCCCGGGCCTGCCGCCCGGCCGCGTCGCTTTTGGTGCGGCTGCGGGCAAACTGAGAAAGCGCCTGGTACCAGCGCTCGCTGCCCTCATAATCGGCCGCCAGGGCGCACAGCATACTCATACCCTGCATCAGCGCCGGGGAGGCGGCGATCTCCTGCTCCGGCAGGCTGCGGTAGTATTTCTCCATCTCGCTGTAATGGCCCATGCCGGGGTGCAGCTCGGCATTGCGCACCAGCAGCTCGGAGACTTTGGAATGATCGCCGCCCATGGTGTAGCACTCCAGCGCGTGGCTGTAGTCTTCCTTCAGCTCGTAGTACAGGCCGCCGCGGTTAAGCACGGTGCGGCGCTTTTCATCGCTGTATTCCCGGTCCATTTCCCACAGCAAAAAGGTGCGGAACTGTGCCCAGAAGCGGAACTGATTGACGCCGGCCGGGCGCAGCATGGTGGTATTCTGCTGCAGCCAGCCCAGCCGCTCCCCGGCACGGGGGTCTCCGCTTACCATGCGGGCCAGCTCGACATCGAAGCTCTCGAAAGGCGCCAGCTCCAGCAAAAAGCGGCGGATGGGCAGATCGAACCGGCGATAAACGGCGGTTTCGAAGTAGAAAAAGACCTCGTGGTAGCACTGGGCCACCAGCTCCGGGCTGTAGGGGCGGCCGCCGACCATGCAGTGGGCGATGACCGCCACGCCCAGCGGGTAGCCGCTGGTCTCCCGCAGGATCTCGGTGATCACCGATTCCCCGACCGGGGTGCCCTGCCGATGAAACAGTGTCCGGATATCCTCCCGATCCCAGAGCAGGGCGTTGGTATCCAGCACCGCCATGAGGCCGGCATACTGGAAGGCCATGAGCCAGCCCGGCACCGCCCCGCGGGAAAGCAGCACAAAGCGGCGCCCGGCATATTCCCGGATGAGCTGGCACAGCGCCTGCTGATCCGGCTCCTCGGTCATCTGCCGCAGGTCATCGATCAAGAGGACCTGCCAGTCCTTATCATCCGCCGGCAGGGCGAAGTCCGGCTCCCCGGCGGTGAGAGAAAGCACCTGCTGCCCGGCAAGCAGCGTTTCGGCCAGGATGCTTTTGCCAAAGCCGCAGGGCGCGGAGAAAAACAGCACCCTGCCCCGTGCCATGAATTTATCGTACTGTTCCCGGGCCAAAGGCCGGATGAGCACATTTTTTGCCATGCCGTCCCTCCCTGTGCAGCGGCCTGCTCCCGCGGGGCCCCGCGGGAGCCGAAAAGGGGCACGCCCCTTTTGGAAATAATAAATATGATGCATCGGCGGAATTTCCTGCCTTAGTGATATTTTATCAGCCATTGCCGCCGGTGTAAATCATCCTAAAGTATGAGAAAATACATTTTTTGCGGGGGATGAGGCACTCCCACAGGGGAGAGCCATGCCGCCAATCAGGTCAGCGGGGTGGCGGGAGGACCTTCCATATAGGGACGGAAGCGAATTCCATGCCAAAGTTGCAACAGTGCGTGCGGATTGTGCAATTGACTTTATACACAAGGCTTTCTAAAATAAAAAGTGTAGATTGTGCACAATTTATTATGGAATCCGTTTTCGGATCGCGACCGAAGGCGGCAGATCACCGTTCACCTGAGAATAAAAATTACAGAAGGGAGGATTGCATGCAAAGCTCCGTGCTTAGCCTTGCATGTGAACTACTATGACAAAGTCAGCTGCCCAAAAGCGTGAATGGCCGATCATTTTGATCGCGTTCCTCTTTATGTTCTTTTTCGGCCGGATTCTGGGCCCGTTCTCCGTGGTTACACAGGTCGGCTCCAATGCCCTGGGCGTATTTATCGGCGTTATTCTGCTTACAGTATTCACTTCCCAGTCCACCCTAGCTGCTATCCTGGGTATTATCGCCATGGTATACAGCGGCTTTTTGACATCCTCCGCCGCTGTTTCCAGTTGGATGGGCGGTTCTACCGTCCCCCAGCTGATCTTTGTATCTGCGCTGTGCGTGGCGCTCAAGGAAGCCGGCGTGATCGATGTGCTGGTGCGCAAGCTGCTTAGCATCAAGGCGCTTCGAGGACGCCCGGTCGCGCTGCTGTTCTCGCTGTTCTTCTCCAGCTTTATCGTTTCCATGTTCATCGGGTTTATCCCCACCGCGCTGCTGTACTTCGGCATTTATGAGTCCATCCGGGATGTGTGCGGCTATGATAAGCAGGACAGATTCTGCAAATTCATGCTGCTGGGCATCTACCTGGGCTGCATGGGTAATTTCTGCTTCCCCTTCAAGGGCATTGCCCTTACCATTTACACCCTTATCAATACCAGCATGCAGGGCTTTGGACTGAGCATCAATATGTTCACCTATATGTTCGTGTGCATCCTGGTCAATCTGGTATGGCTGTGCATCCTGGCCTTTATGATCCCCGGTGTATTTAAGTGCAATGTTGCCCCGCTGAAGGAGCTGGATATTGAAAATGTAGAGGCGCTGCGCAACATTCCCAAGAAATTTAATAAGCGCCAGAAGCTCATTCTCACCATCTTCTGCCTGTCCTTCCTGTATATCATCGTGATCCCGCTGCTGCCGAAGGACTTCCCCGGAAGCGCTGTTCTGGCTCCTATCGGCACTACCCTCATTTTCCTGCTGGCGCTGGGCATTCTGGGGCTTATCAAAGTAGACGGAAAGCCGCTGGCCAACCCCATGAAGCTGCTGAGTGAAGGCACCCTGTGGAATGTGGTGTGCATCGTTGGCTGCTTCACCTTCCTGGGCAATGCCATGGCTTCCGCTGATTTGGGCATTCGCGACTGGATCATCTCCCTGCTTAAACCCGTATTCGGCAATATGCCGCTGCCGCTGCTGCTGCTTCTCCTTACTATTGTTATCACCATCATCACCAACATCTGCAACGGCACCCCCCTTACCCTGTTGGGCAACGCGGCCATCATGCCTTTTGTATGCCAGATGCAGCTGGACACCGGGATCAGCGCATCTGTTACCGCCGCGACGCTGAGCCTGTGCGCCAACATGGCCTTCTTGACCTATGCAGGTACCATCTACGCCGCGCTGCTGCTGGACCGTGAGGAGATAGACAACCGCTTTATTTGGCACGATGCCATCAAGGTGATTCCTGTTTATATCATTGTGGTTTATGTGATTGCCCTTGGCTGCAGCTACATTCTGCCCTAACCGGCTTTTCCGGGACGATATGGCCTGTTCCCTTCTTCCCGCGCATCTGCTATAATACACTAAGAAACGAGGCATACCATCAATGGAAAAACCAAAGCAAATCACTGAGCAATCCCATTCCATCCCCGTTGCGGGGGAAGCGGATGTAATCGTAGTAGGCGGCGGCGTAGCCGGTGTAGCCGCCGCGGTTTCGGCCGCACGCAATGGCTCCCGGGTCATTCTGCTGGAGAAAAGCATCATCCTGGGCGGTCTGGCTACCCTGGGCCATGTCTGCATCTATCTGCCTCTGGATGACGGTTTGGGGCACAAGGTATATGGCGGCCTGGCGGAGGAGCTGCTGCATGTCTGCATCCGCTACGGCTACGATAACCTGCCAGATTGCTGGCGGAACGGGCCCGATACCGTGGACACCCCCACCGGCCGCTACCGCACCAATTTTAATATCCCGGCTGCCGTGTGCGCACTGGATGAGCTGATGGAACAGGAAGGTATTCAGGTCGTTTTTGATACCAACTTCTGCGCGCCCATCATGGAGGGTAAAACCTGCAAGGGCGTCATTGTCGAAAACAAATCCGGACGCACCGCCTACCTGGCCAAGGCCTTTGTGGATGCCAGCGGCGACCTGGACCTGATGTTCCGGGCCGGTGCTCCCACCGAAACACAGCGGAGCATTGTTTCCCACTGGGCACATGAAATAGACCTGGATACCATGAAAAAAGGCCTGGAGACCGGGCAGGCCCTGCAGGCACTGCCGCTGCGCTGGCTGGGGCTTCGCCCCGATGCCGATAACAGCGAGGCGGAGATCCCCATGTACTATGGCACCACCAGTGAGGGCGTCAACGGATATATCCGTACCAGCCGCAAGCTGGCGCTGAACTACTTAAAGCAGCACCAGAGCCCCTCCTATGCGCAGATGACCCTGCCGCTTATGCCGCAGTTCCGTATGACCCGCCGGCTGGTTGGCAAGGAGCAGCTGGAGGTAGTGCCTGACCGGTATGTGGAAAGCTCAATCGGCTGCATGATCCACTCGCTGGAAATCCCTGCCGAAGTATACGAGTTCCCATACGGCGGCCTCATCGATACCGAGATTACCAACATTGCCGCAGCCGGAAGGATCGTTTCCGCCACCGGCCGCGGCTGGGAAGTCGCACGGTTTATTCCCGCCTGTGTTCTCACCGGTGAAGCTGCCGGCTTGGCTGTTTCCATGGCTGCCAAGGAGAATATCAGCCTGCAGGCGCTGGATGTGCCCGCCCTGCAGCACACTTTGGCCAGCCGCGGCGTCAAGATCCACATGGATGAAGCCCTGCGCCGGAACCGCCGCCCCCAGCCCGGAGAAAAGAAGGACCCCAAAAAGACGGATGCCACATCCGTTGTTCGGGCGGATTCCCTTTCCTACCGTCACTGAGACACTGAGGAAGCCCCGCTGCATTGCCTACCCGCTGCCATAACCAAAAGGAGGGCGCACTATGGAGATCCAATACCTGAAGACTGTACTGCTGGTGGCCACCCACCTGAATTTCAGCAAGGTCGCTGAGGAGATCCCCTGTGCACCCTCCTCGGTCTCCCGGCAGGTGAAGTGTGTGGAGGAGGCCCTGGGCATCACCTTATTTGACCGTCCCGTCCGGGGCGAGCGCCTGAAGCTGACAGGGCCGGGCACCAGCGTTCTTCCCTATATCGCACAGGTGGTGGGACAATATGAATCGCTGGAGTTTCACATCAGCCGGCTGAAGGGCCAGGATGAGAAGCCCTATACCATCGGTCTTCCTCTGGGGCGCATCAGCATAAAAACCGAGTGCCTGCTGATGGAAAAATTCTATCTGTATGCCCCCGGGCACAATATTCAGTTTCTATTTTACCAATCCTCGGAGGTCGAAGCCTGCCTGCGCAGTCGGGAATTTGACGCGCTGCTGGTCACTCGTGTCTTTTGGCAGGAGGACCGTAATAAAACGCCTGCCTTCTGCACCATACCGGGTACCCGCTGTACCCTGCTGCACAATCAGCCGCTATGTATTGTCATGCGGGCGGACCACCCCTTGGCTGGACAAGCGGAAGTAGATGTGGGCGACCTGCGGGAGCAGAGCTTTATCCTGTACTATGATCCCATCCGGGAAGGGATCCGTACCGGAGATATTCAAACAGACGGTTTTCTCCGTCACTGCCAGCAAGCCGGATTTGTGCCCAAGCTGGAGATCATCTCCAAGAACATCTCCGAGCTGCGCAATGTATGCGTAGAAAACTTCAACTGGGTCTACCCCACCTTCCAGCCGAACTGGATGCTTCCCTCTTCCCAGATTCGGGCTGTCCCACTGAAGGATCCCCTGTATGGCTCTGAATACTATCTGATTACCGCCGAGGACCACACTGATGACACCACTGAAATAGTCCGGCGGTTCTTCCGGCAAACCTTCTCTGCGGATTAAATCGCCCTCCGTAAATAAACAAACTGAAGTCCTCCGCATGGGATCCCACGCGGAGGACTTCAGCATATATATTCGGTTTAGAATTCCGCAAAGCCGGTGGTACGGGGGAAGGGCAGTACATCACGGATATTCGGGATGCCGGTGACATACATGATGAGCCGCTCGAAGCCCAGGCCGAAACCGGCGTGGCGCGCGCCGCCGAAGCGCCGCAGGTCGAGGTACCACCAGTAGTCCTCCTCATTCAGCCCCAGCTCGTGGATGCGGTCCAGCAGAACATCCAGACGCTCCTCGCGCTGGCTGCCGCCGATGATCTCGCCGATGCCGGGCACCAGCAGGTCCACGGCCGCCACCGTCTTACCATCATCGTTCAGGCGCATATAGAAGGCCTTGATCTCCTTGGGATAATTGGTAACAAAGACCGGCTTGCCGAAAATCTTTTCGGTGAGGTAGCGCTCATGCTCAGTCTGCAGGTCCACACCCCAGCTTACGGGGTACTCAAACTCCACATCGGCCTTTTGCAGCCGCTCGATGGCCTCGGTATAGGTGCAGACGGCAAAGTCGCTGTTTACCACATGGTTTAGGCGCTCCAGCAGGCCCTTATCCACAAAGTTATTGAAGAATTCCAGCTCGCGGGGGCACTGCTCCATCACATAGCGCAGCACATATTTTATCATGTCCTCCGCCAGCACCATATTGTCCTCCAGGTCGGCAAAGGCGATCTCCGGTTCGATCATCCAGAACTCGGCGGCATGGCGGCCGGTGTAGGATTTTTCCGCGCGGAAGGTGGGGCCGAAGGTGTAGATCTTGCCAAAGGCCATAGCCATACACTCACCCTCCAGCTGACCGCTGACGGTGAGATTGGTGGCTTTGCCGAAGAAATCCTGGCTGTAATCGATCTTGCCGTCCTCGGTCAGAGGGGGATCGGCGGGATCGATGGTGGTAACGCGGAACATCTCGCCGGCACCCTCGCAGTCGCTGCCGGTGATGAGCGGGGTGTGCGCGTACACAAAGCCGCGCTCGGTAAAGAACCTATGGATGCCCTGGGCCGCAACAGAACGCACTCTAAACGCCGCGCTAAAGGTATTGGTGCGGGGACGCAGGTGCTGGATGGTGCGCAGGAACTCCATGCTGTGGCGCTTTTTCTGCAGGGGATAATCCGGGGTGGAGGCGCCCTCCACGGTGATCTTCTCCGCATGGATTTCAAAGGGCTGCTTGGCCTCGGGGGTCAGCAGCAGACGGCCGGTGACAATAAGCGCCGCGCCGACATTCTGGCGGGAGATCTCATCGTAATTGGCCAGTTTATTTTCCTCAAACACCACCTGCAGATTGCTGAAGTAGCTGCCGTCGTTCAGCTCGATGAAGCCAAGGGCCTTGCTGGAGCGCAGGGTGCGCACCCAGCCGCAGATAGTGACCGGCTCCGCGGTGTAGCGCTCCGGCTCCGCAAACAGTGCTTTGATCTCTACTCGTTTCATGGGTCTTATCCTTCCTTTTTTCCGAAAGTGATTTATAATATTATAGTACGCCAAAGGGCCGGGCGCAATCCTTTCTTTGCCCGTAATGCGAAAAAATGTCTTTTAGGGCAACTTTTTTGCAAAAAGGGGGTTGCTTTTATGCCGGTAATACGGTATAATAAATTCTCGTCAGGACTTTTACTTGACCCATCCTGATAACGACATGGAGATGTCGCCTAGTTGGTCGAGGGCGCACGACTGGAAATCGTGTAACCGTCAAAAGCGGTTCGAGAGTTCGAATCTCTCCATCTCCGCCAAAGAAAAACCCGCAGAAATGCGGGTTTTTCCTTTGTTTATGCGGGTTTTCAGGCTTTTTGCACTTTGCGCTTATTGCTTATTTTTTGCGTTTCAAGGGCACAGAAAAAGCACAGGAAAATATCGAAAAATGCCCCCTCCGGTGATGGAGGGGGTATTGCTGCGTTTAGGCCTTGATGAAGTATTTATACACTGGGTTTCCACCCTTGGCATATGCCTCTGCTTCCACACAGCGGCTATATATGCTGGATGCAGCATACTTATCTCCAAGGAGGTTCTTCTGCGCTTTGTATATGGAGTACTTATACATATCAATTATACTTTCCAAACAGCAAGCCGCGCGGATCATTGCGACCCGCGCGGCTTTGTTCAGGAAGAGATTATGAAAAAGATGCAGGAAGATGTCTTGATTACTTGACCATCGCAGCCTTCTTGGCTTCCTTCTGGGCCTCCAGCCGGCTTACAATGACGGCACAGGCCGCATCGCCCACGATATTGATGGTGGTACGACCCATATCAAACAGACGGTCGATACCATAGATGAGCAGGATGCCCTCCACAGGGATTCCTACGCTGGTGAGCACCATCGCCAACATAACCACACCGGCACCGCTGACGCCCGCCGTACCAATGGAAGCCAGGGTCGCGGTCACTACTACCATGACCAATTGGCCAACAGTCAGATTCATACCGTAGCAGCAGGCCAGGAAGATGGTATTAACAGCCATGTAAACCGCGGTACCATCCATATTGATGGTTGCGCCCAGCGGCAGCACAAAGGAGGAAACCTCCTCACTGGCGCCCAGGTTCACGGCACATTCCTTATTGATGGGCAGAGTAGCCACACTGGAGGTGGAGGAGAACGCAAAGACCATTGCGGGGATCATGCCCTTGAAGAACTTGAAGGGGCTCATGCCGCCCATCGTCTTAACGGTGATGGAATAGGTGATAACGGCGTGCAGGATGTATCCCAGATACGCAACGCCCAGTACCTTTGCCAGATCGCCCAGAATTTCCGGGCCCTGGTTGGAAACGACCCAGGTCATCATGCAGAATACGCCGATGGGAGAGATCTTGATGATGAACATCATCACCTTCATGAACACTTCGTTCAGGCTCTCGAACAGCTCGGCCGTTGCCCGGCCCTTTTCTCCGGTAAGGATGATCCCGGCACCGATGAGCAGCGCAATGACAATGATCTGCAGCATCGAGGCGTTGGCGAAGGGTGCCACGATATTACTGGGGAAGATATCGACGAGGGTGGTCATAAAGTCGGCGCTGGTCGCCTTATCCCATGTGCCCAGTCCCTCGGTGGAAAGCTGCGGGAACCCGCCCTTAAAGATGTTGGCAAGCACCAGGCCGATGATAAGCGCCACAATGGTGGTGCCGATATAATAGACCAGCGTTTTCCAGCCGATGGAGCCGACCTTCTTGATGTCCTTCATGCTGATCATGCCGCAGACCATCGAGAACAGTACGATGGGAACCACGATGAATTTCAGCAGATTTACAAAAATCGTCCCGATGGGCTTGATGAACTTGGTGGCAAAGGCCGCGCCGCCGGGTACATATACCAACGCCCAGCCGATGCCCGCACCGATGATGAGTGCTAAAAAGATCCAGAATGCCAGCGACAGCTTCTTTTTACCAGTTGACATAATGTTTACACCTCGTATCACAAAGAATTAATATGGTTCACAGTATAGCACTTAATTTTCATTTGTAAATACTTTTTGCAAGTTTTTATTTCTCTTAAATTCATTTTTATGCTCCGTACAGGCGAGATGCTCCCTATTTTACGCTTTTTTAGCTAATATGACGAACATTTTTGCATGTTGCGGTTTTCCGTCACTTCATTTCGCGCAATATCCCCTCTCTATTTCCTGCAAGATCCGGCGTTCGGCCCGCAGGGCGTTCCGGCTTTGCCGGAACTGGGCGGCCAAAGGCCGCCTACGCCCGCCTGCGGCGG
>ERZ773194.3191-NODE-3191-length-14324-cov-5.841334_pt1 | contig 14324 bp, 10 predicted proteins | sample MGYA00511240_ERZ773194 | MGnify/ENA primary metagenome ERZ773194 (study PRJEB29015, sample SAMEA2737774) | human gut metagenome | biome: human gut; feature: human-associated habitat; material: faeces | place: China | collected 2012 ... | reverse complement strand
ATGTTAATCTAAGATTAACGAGCATACAAAGCAGACAGGAAAATGATTTCAATACATCCCATGTTAATGTTAATCATTGTCGCTCTACTTTATCTTATATACAGATTCATATTTCAATACATCTCATGTTAATGTTAATCGAAATGCGGAAATATAAAGAGCAAGAACAAGAAATATTTCAATACATCTCATGTTAATGTTAATCAATGTGATAACTACTTAGAAGCCTTTGCAGCTCCATTTCAATACATCTCATGTTAATGTTAATCTCTTTACTGGTCGTGGCTTCGGTTTTTCAAGAGCATTTCAATACATCTCATGTTAATGTTAATCAAGTCATGGTCAGCTGATTTAATTGCTGTTCTGATATTTCAATACATCTCATGTTAATGTTAATCCAAGAAGAATGTGTAAATGCTTGTCAAAAATACATATTTCAATACATCTCACGTTAATGTTAATCACAAAGCGCCAGAGCTTCATAATCGCCCATACTGATTTCAATACATCTCATGTTAATGTTAATCGTTGGAAAGCGTTAATTTTTCACCTATCGAAAACTAATTTCAATACATCTCATGTTAATGTTAATCAGGTTCTTGGAGAACAGTACGTTCCGTTTACAAGATTTCAATACATCTCATGTTAATGTTAATCTTTAACACACTTTTTAATGTAGTTAAAAATATTTTATTTCAATACATCTCATGTTAATGTTAATCTTCTGGGAGTTATACATCAATATTAATTGTCGTGCATTTCAATACATCTCATGTTAATGTTAATCTTTGTTTCGTAATGGAGTTGTAGCCAGCTTTGTTGAATTTCAATACATCTCATGTTAATGTTAATCTAATCTGCATCATCAGCAATATTTGCTCATGAAGTTATTTCAATACATCTCATGTTAATGTTAATCTGATTCTTACAAAGCTAACTTTGATGTTGTTTCGTCATTTCAATACATCTCATGTTAATGTTAATCAACGCAGGACGGAGCAGACTTTAATTTTTCCGTTGCATTTCAATACATCTCATGTTAATGTTAATCACTGTAGTGCGCACTACGAAAGAAACGGCATGTAAATTTCAATACATCTCATGTTAATGTTAATCATACACACAAAGGAGAACCATACCATGGATATATTATTTCAATACATCTCATGTTAATGTTAATCTAAAAGCACTTTGCGAAATAGCAATTTGGCGAAGATTTCAATACATCTCATGTTAATGTTAATCCTTAATGTTAGGCTTGAGTTGTTAAGTATTGATGAATTTCAATACATCTCATGTTAATGTTAATCCTGCACCCGTAGGAGCGTTTTGTCTTGGCGCTACTGATTTCAATACATCTCATGTTAATGTTAATCTGTTTTGGAGCATTCAATCCACTGCACAGCACATATTTCAATACATCTCATGTTAATGTTAATCCATGTGTGCGAATAGCCACTAATGCGGACATATTAATTTCAATACATCTCATGTTAATGTTAATCAAGAGTTATGCAAGCAAGACAACCGGGGTGGTGTAATTTCAATACATCTCATGTTAATGTTAATCATGTAACAATTTTGGGTAATAAAACATCTAATTTATTTCAATACATCTCATGTTAATGTTAATCTACTTGTAAGGTTCAATAAACACATCTTTAAAGTTATTTCAATACATCTCATGTTAATGTTAATCCTCGCCACTGTAATCGGCAAATCCATCTTCAAACACATTTCAATACATCTCATGTTAATGTTAATCGATAACGAACATTCAGATATAATCAATGGGGAGTTAAATTTCAATACATCTCATGTTAATGTTAATCCGAACGCACGCACTTTATAGAGGTGATTTATTTAATTTCAATACATCTCATGTTAATGTTAATCCGTAGACACTTCCACAACAGAATATAGCGGTGAAGCATTTCAATACATCTCATGTTAATGTTAATCTGTTGGAATTGTATAAAACAGACATTTTAGCAAGATTTCAATACATCTCATGTTAATGTTAATCTAAAGGCGCTGATGGAAAGAACTTCAATTGGAATCATTTCAATACATCTCATGTTAATGTTAATCATGTTTTTGACAAGCGTTATCATTCACTAAAACAATTTCAATACATCTCATGTTAATGTTAATCTCTGCTGTGCCATTTTACCAGTAGTTTGCATTGGTATTTCAATACATCTCATGTTAATGTTAATCGTCTATTAAATTGCTTTACCACTCGCTTTCGTGCTATTTCAATACATCTCATGTTAATGTTAATCCAAACAATTTTACATGCCTGCCCCTTGATTAATATATTTCAATACATCTCATGTTAATGTTAATCATTAATGCCTTTGACGCTGTCAGTGTCGCCATATAATTTCAATACATCTCATGTTAATGTTAATCCGTAGTAGTAGCACATACAATATGTATTTAAGAGAATTTCAATACATCTCATGTTAATGTTAATCAACATTAACGGTGTTCTGATAAGCAACTTCTATCATTTCAATACATCTCATGTTAATGTTAATCCAATTGAAGAACTACAAGGATATGATAGTTTTAGCAATTTCAATACATCTCATGTTAATGTTAATCTGCTTGTTAATATCTGTTCTAATGTACACCAATAAATTTCAATACATCTCATGTTAATGTTAATCAATAACATTTAGTTGCGTTAAAGAACAAAATAAAAAATTTCAATACATCTCATGTTAATGTTAATCTGTGTGTTAATAATACTATTAAAGTGGTATATCACATATTTCAATACATCTCATGTTAATGTTAATCTGCAAGAGGGTTGCTTAATAACCTTTCTGCTTCTATTTCAATACATCTCATGTTAATGTTAATCCAACACTTATTGTGTCCATACCGTAGTAATAATCCAATTTCAATACATCTCATGTTAATGTTAATCCTCTTGTTTCTGCTTCAACTTCTCTTTGCTGTCGTATTTCAATACATCTCATGTTAATGTTAATCTAGGTTGAACTGCCTTAAAGGATGTTCCTGTTGCATTTCAATACATCTCATGTTAATGTTAATCAAACTGAATCGGTTCGCCATATGTCTGTCCTACTTATTTCAATACATCTCATGTTAATGTTAATCGTAGAAGAAGACCATATAATCTCATCATCCACCTATTTCAATACATCTCATGTTAATGTTAATCATGTTCGTCTGCGCTATAATCTTTTCCAGAAGTTAAATTTCAATACATCTCATGTTAATGTTAATCCTACGTGCGACTATCTGCCATAGATTGTCACCAGCCATTTCAATACATCTCATGTTAATGTTAATCTTAAACTCTTTGAGTGCTTTTAATGTAGCTTTCATCATTTCAATACATCTCATGTTAATGTTAATCGGTGAGCAAGATTGATTATGCAGAGGAGGGTGAAGCATTTCAATACATCTCATGTTAATGTTAATCCAACGAATTTAAGCCTTTTCAATCATGCTTAAATCTCTCATTGCCTATTTTAGTCCATTTTCCCCAAAAATACCAGCCAATTAATTTATTTATTACCACGAGACAAATAAGCCTCTAACTTCAGGTATTTACTGGTTTTTTAGAGAATCCCCTTATATATCACCTGGTAAATACTTGCATAATCTAATTAACAAAACTCATCTATATTAATCCCCCAAACCTTTCCATTGTTATTTTCTCCGGCCTATATTATAATTTTTATTAACTACACCAATGAAGGAGATTTATTAAATGAAGAAAAATAGTTTTTTTCGCAGCCTGCCGTTCAAATTGCTGGTGGGTGTTATTGCCGGCGTCATGGTGGGACTACTGTTAAGTTCAACTGATGGCAATTCATTTTCACGCGCCATTTTGAATATCGTTGTAACTCTGAAATATATTCTCAATCAGATAATTAATTTCTGCATACCGCTGATAATCATTGCATTTATTGCACCTTCGATTACTCAGATGGGTAAAAATGCATCAAAGCTTCTTCTGATTGCAGTTACAATCGCATATACATCATCAGTTGGTGCTGCACTTTTCTCTACAGCATCCGGATATATTTTGATACCACATTTGTCAATATCCTCTACTGCTGATGGATTGAAAGAGCTTCCGGCTGCGGTTTTCGAATTATCAATTCCACAGATAATGCCTGTTATGAGCGCACTTGTGTTCTCAATTATGGTCGGACTTGCTGCCGCTTGGACAAAAGCAGAATTGATTTCAAATATTCTTGAAGAATTCCAGAAAATTGTGCTTGCGATAGTTTCAAGAATCATGATACCGATTCTTCCATTTTTCATCGGACTCACTTTCTGCGGACTCTCATACGAAGGTTCAATAACAAAGCAGGTTCCTGTGTTCCTGAAAATTATAATTATTGTATTAATCGGACATTACATTTGGATGACTCTGCTTTACACAATCGCAGGATTGTATTCTAAAAAGAACCCGATTGAAGTAATCAGACATTACGGTCCTGCATACCTTACATCAATTGGAACAATGTCATCTGCTGCCACACTCGCAGTTGCACTCCAGTGTGCCGGCAAATCAAAGGTTTTGAGAAAGGACATGGTCTCTTTTGGAATTCCTTTGTTTGCAAATATACATTTATGCGGCTCAGTGCTGACGGAGGTATTTTTCTGCATGACTGTATCTAAGATTTTGTATGGCACTATTCCATCAGCCGGAACTATGATTCTGTTCTGCGTGCTTCTCGGAATATTTGCAATCGGCGCACCTGGCGTACCTGGCGGAACAGTTATGGCTTCGCTCGGACTTATTACCGGCGTGCTTGGATTTAACGACACTGGAACTGCCCTTATGCTTACAATATTTGCACTTCAGGACAGCTTTGGAACAGCCTGCAATGTAACAGGCGACGGTGCGCTCACACTTATCCTGACTGGATATGCAGAGCGCCACGGCATCAAGGAAGGTACTGACAATTAATATATTTCTTTGACATATGTAAAGTGCTATAATCATCACATGAATACACGCGCCTGCGGCGCAGAAATGAGGTAACATATGCCATTTATTAATTCTAAGATAAGCACTTCTCTTACAGAAGCACAGGAATCTGAAATCAAAACACGTTTAGGTCAGGCTATCCAGACAATTCCCGGCAAGTCAGAAAACTGGCTCATGGTCGGCTTTGAACCTGACTACAAGCTCTACTTCAGAGGAAGCAATGCCGAGCCTATGGCTATGGTCGAGGTCAGCGTTTACGGCAATGAGAACCCATCTGCCTTTTCTAAACTGACTGGCCAGATATGTGACATTTTTAAAGATGTTCTTGGAATTGCACCAGATCATGTATATGTAAAATATCAGGCTGTTTCTAACTGGGGTTGGAATGGGGATAATTTCTAATATGCGTTAATAAGCGGGGCACTCTTTTATGAATGTCCCGCTTATATATTTTCTAAAATTCTTTTCTTTCCATAATCCGCACACTAATTGCATAAGAGAGCAAAATGAGAAGTACTGTCACCACCACTGCAATTCCTGCAAGTATCCAGCCATTCATCTGGTTCAAAAACGAAAATGCACTTAATACATTTGTCTTTACCAGCTCCGCAAATGCAATGACAGACACTCCCATTACACCGCATACCCCCGAAATGACTACTCTGCTCTTTTCTACTCCGGATACTAGCTGCAGCGGAATCAATAATGCAATCAACAATGCCGTAACCGGCAGGAACACCAATACCATAGGAATCTGGGAAGTCATGTCTATCGGCATCTGTTGTTTCATTTCTAGTATCATGTAAAGTCCCGCTGCCACAAGCCATGAAACCGTTCCTCCTGTAAGACAGAAAATATACTTTTCCCTCACATACATTTCTGCATCAATCGGCAAAGTCATCAAAAATCCATATCCTTTATCAAGCTCGTCATAGGTAACTGTATTTATCAGAAGAATACTAATTGCAAACGGCAGCCACCCCAGGATAACTGCTTCGTTCTGTAACCCTATCACCACTCCAATGATAAGAAGGAGAATTACTGCCTGTTTATTACACCTCATTAACCGGATATCTTTTTCTATTAAACCTGCCATTATCTGTACCCTCCCGTCATCATAAGAATTAATTCATCAATTCCACCATGCTCCACCACAATCTGCGGATAATTTTCCTGATAAAATCTTCTGTCATTAGTAAAGCAGGCGTAACCATAGGTTTCTTTCTGCGCTCTTATGACTGCTGTCTTGTCTAATGTCCTATATTGCTCCTCATCCACCTTTAAAATGCCATACTGCTCTAAAATAACATCTGTATCCTCATGCAAAATAATTTTTCCGTCATGAATGAGATAAATGTCGTCACAAAGTGACTCCAAATCTGTGGAAATGTGCGATGTAATCAATATTGTGCGCTTCTCATCCTGCGCTATATATTCACGCAGCAAATCAAGTATTTCATTTCGTGCTTCCACATCAAGTCCTGCTGTCGGCTCATCTAAAATCAACAAATCGGCTTTATGACTGATTGCCGTCAACACCCTCAGTTTTGCTTTCATACCGGTGGAAAATTCTTTTAATTTCTTCTTCCGAGGAAGCTTTAACACATCACATTTTTGGTCAAAAAAATCCTTCTGGAAATCAGGATACATTTTAGCAAGGATATGCCAGACATCTTCCACCGTAAACTGTGAACTAAAGCCCGACTCCGTCAAAGATACTCCGATTTTCTGCTTTACCGCAGCCGGAAGCTCTCCACCTTCGTTACCAAACACACAAATCTTTCCAGCATCCGGCTTTACCAGTCCAAGTATCAGTTTAATTGCCGTACTTTTTCCTGCGCCGTTTTTTCCTACAAACCCTGTAATTCTCCCCTCTGGTATTTCCAAAGATAGTTCCAGTTCAAAGTCCTTATATTTCTTTCGGACATTCTGCATTGTTATCATAATTCGCCTTTCTATTTCTCATCAAGTATAAGCTTTACAACCTCTAAGATTTCTTCTTTATTCATGCCAATTGCCACTGCCCGGTCAATGGCTTTGTCAAAGTCTTCCTCCACTGCGAGTCTCCTCGCCTCCGATGCAAGCTGTTTATCCGAAGCGGTCACATACGTTCCCTTTCCGTGAACAGTCGTAACAAAACCTTCCTCTTCTAACTTGTCATAGGCTTTCTTTACGGTCAGTGCGCTGATGCGAAGCTCCCCTGCAAGCGTCCTCACAGACGGAAGCACCTCTCCCTCTTTTAATACAGACTGGATAATCTCTGACTTTATCTGTTCCATAAGCTGTTCGTAAATCGGAACCATGGAAGAATGATTTAATATAATATGCATATTTTCTTTTCTCCTTTGCAATAAACAGTATATAACAGTTGATGTGTGTTGTCAACTGTTATATACTGTTTATTAAAAATATACAAAATAAGAGCCACTCTAAGGTGACTCTCATTTATTTTTATATTTAACTTAACTAAAATATTTTACCTATTTTTCTGTTAATCTACAAGAAGTTCCCTACAATAATATTTTAATCCTTTTTGAGCATTCTCTTTCTTATAAATATAAAAATCGTACCAAACTTTCAAAGTTTAGTACGATATCTCCACTATAATAGGATTATTTCCTCTCGACTATCCAACTAGCTTATCCAACATTCCTACAATCTTTTCTCTTTCACCACAGCCATTAGTCTTAAATCTTAATAATGGAATTTCATACAAATCCATTATGCGATCCTTTAATAAATCTCTTGAAGCCTGTACGGTATCCTTTTTATGAAATTCATATCCATCAACTTCAATCGCTAAAACCGGCTTTTTACTGATTATATTGTAAATCAGAAAATCCAGATGTGTTGCTGGATTCATTGCATACTGGCACTCCCTGTCATTTAATAGTTGAGGATTTTTAATCAGCATATTCAATGGAAAATGACAAACAACATCTAAACTTAAATATTTATTATCAGCAATTATTTCCTGTATCAATGAATACATAAGATTCTCAGAGTCATATTCTGATATCTTTTTATATTTCTGCAAATATGCTATTCTTTCCTCAGTATACTGCTTGTAAAGATAATCAAAGATTGAATAAATCTTACTCTCAACAACTTCAAAATTATTATACTGAATGTAATCTATTAAATCTGTTATATTGTGTTCTTTTGACTGCTCATTTCCAGTCACAACCAACATCAGTTTCTTTTTTGCCCTTGAAACTGCAACATTAATCAAATACGGATCATCCGCAAAATCTGATATTTCATCATCTACAGTGGATATAATAATATTGTCTTTCTCCTTGCCCTGAAACTTATGTACGGTAGCTGCATCAATATCTGTTATCTCCCTGTTCAATGCTTCAACCTGATTCCTGTACGGAGTAATAATCCCTGTTTCTTCCGGGTTGAAGTTATATTTAGGCATAATTTCATTTTTTATAACATCTATCTGACGCTGACTGTAATGATTTCGTTCATGATTTCCGGCAACTGTTTTCACAACTGACAAAACATCATCTTCACCATTATCCTTTGTCATAATAATCAGTTCACCACGATAAAATTTCTGATTGCAGAAATTAATTATTTTAGGATGACACCTATAATGCTCTCGCAATAATGTCTGTGTTATATCAGGCATAATATCCAGAATTGACTGCAAAAAGCTCTTTGTAAACTGATATCCTTCTTTCAGATTATATGTATCAAATATAGCTTTTGCTCTGACCCTCATATCTTCTGTAACAACATTTGGAAGCTGCTTAGTATCTCCCACAATAACCACATTTCTCGCACAAGAAAGTGCTAAAGCCCCTGTTGCAATATCTACCTGTGATGCCTCGTCCATAATAAGATAATCATATACCACATCTGAATTCAGACTATTTCTCGATGAAAATGTGGTACTTAATATAACCGGATACTCCTTCAATACATCATTGGATTCCTTCCACAGATTATCCTCACTAAATACTCTCCGGCTGTCGTTCCCTTCATATCTTCTTGCCAGCTTGTCTTTTAGTAAAATCATTGAATTGTCACATAAATCGTTAAGCAAATGCTTATCAACACCGTTTAAATATCCCTCAATATCTGAAATCTGCTTAGATAATTCTTTTTCTTTTGCCTTATAATACATAGCCTGAAATGTTGTAATTATCTTTGAAAATTCCTGCTTATAAAAACTCCAGTGTGTTATGCCATACTTGAAAAATGTCTTTATTTTAAACCAGAATCCTATTGTCTTTTTCTCCTCTGATATTGCCTGACACTCCTGCCATAACATCATCCATTGTTTTGATGATAACATTTTCTTGCACTTTATATTATCTGTATTAACATCGGATTCTTCAACATACTGGTTAAAATATTGCTGTTCTGTAACTAATTGAGATAATTCCTGCCTTAAATAAGCAAGTTTTTCCTGTTTATCAAAAAATTCTTTTAACCTAGCGGATTGCTCTGATATTTTCTTACGCATTTCACCAAATTCTTCAGACATTTTCCAAGTTAAAAAATCAGGATAAGATGAATCCTGATGCTCAACAAATGTTTTCTTATTTTTAGAACTTCCCAGTGTTGCAGCAACAAATCCCAGATTATACTGTGGCGAAGACAGTTTGTCATATACATTTTCAGTTGCAGAATTATTATTAGATACAATCTGTACCGTTTTGTCCAGCATCAATATATTAGCGATAATATTTAATATCGTCTGTGTTTTACCTGTTCCCGGCGGTCCTTGTATTACACTTATCTGATTCTCCATCGCATTTTTTACAGCATTATACTGACTGTTATTACAGCCAAATGGAAATATCGGAACATATTCTCCCCCTCTTTTACCAGTATTCAATAAAGAAGGATTCAAATATTTCGCTAATGCAACCTCATTACCAACATAAGTAATTTTATCAAATCTTTTAGGTAATAATTTTTCCCCCGTCTCTTCATTTCTAATATTACTCAATTCAGCAATCTGCTTTATATATTGGAATACATCGGCAGACCTTTTATCATTCAGGCACGACTCCGCAATATGTAAATCGCGCTCATGGTAATCCCGTTCACTGCCGTCTTTAAAACAAATATGCCAATAAGACTCCTGTCTGCCTCTGAACACAGATATTGCATCTATATCAAAAAACTCCCGTCCCTCTCTGCTAATACGATACGACTTAGGATTTAAAACATCCGGCTTAGTTAATTTCTCAACATTCATATATGCATAGAGATAGCTTTTCCCATTATTAAATTTCACGTTCCATTTATGTGTCTCCGTGTCGTACACACATGACATTACTTCGGTTGTCTTTATCTCACCCTTGATAATAATCATATAATATCTTGTATCCATTTAGGCCTCACTGTTTCTTCCCACTTACATTTTCTGTAACATCTTAACAACTGTATTTTTCTTATTTCAAAGTTGTCATTTGAATAATTATTTCTTCTTGTACATATGTTTTATGCGTAATCGGCATCTTCAATATACTCTCTTAATTCAACTTCCTCCTTATATTTTTCATATTTCATACATAGTTCCTCAAGATATTTTCTATGTTCTATGTAATCAATGCCTTTTAGGCTATCTTTCAACAATTTTAGGAATTCAATTTTCTTAAGAATAAGAGGTACTTCACTTCCAGACCATGAACAAGACATAGGAAATAAATAAATTTTCTTAAAATCCTCAATATTTTTATTATCTTTTAGGAATTCTATAATAAATTCTAGTTTACATTCTGGCAAAACGGTTACTACTACCAAAATAAGTTTTCTACATTTATCAAAATTCAAACTATATTTATGAAGCTTATCAATTAACCAGTCTTTCTTTCGTTTAAATACATTACAATCTTGTGTTTTTCTAAACAGTAATCTTGCTGGCCTATCTACCGTATCGTCATCAATTAATACCATATATGCATAATCAATGCATTCTCGCCATTTATCAACATTCCATATCAAGTCAAACATTTTATTCTCATAACCATCCAAATAGATATTGTCTTTAACAAAATCAACATACTCATTCCATATTGCAGGTTGTTGTTCAAATATTTTTATAAATAACTTTCCATTATAATCCATATCAATATTATTCCTAATAGCATTCATGTATATTGTTGCTAATGTCTCAATATTGTCTCTGAAAAAATAGAAAATTAATTTGATATCCTCTTCTTTATATGCACTTCCCAAAAATGCATTTGAAAATTCAGGATGATTAACAACCTTCTCAATTACCTTTGCTTTAAGTTCATTATCTTTCTCCCCATACCGATTTATTATTTGAATCTCCGGAATGATATGCCTATCTTCGTTAAGATTATTTAGTACAAATTCTTTATAATCATTAACAGCCTTTTCACTGATACTCTCTTCCGGAAGGCACTCCCAAATAAGTGATAACCACTCATCTTTTTTATCAAACATTTTATTGATAACCAAATCATAAGTTGCTTGATATCCAAGATTATCAATCAAATATTTTATCTGACGATATCCATTAATTCTTAAAGGTGCATTTTCATTAAAATATTCTTTGATTACATCTATGTATAAGATACTATCCTCTTCCAAATTTTCAAAAATGTAATCCAAGCCTGTATTTAATGTCCATTTTTCTCGCTCACTCAATTTCCTTTCTAAAGAATTACATATAGCAAATAATTTTCGATAATTGCATAATTTATACGATTTTACTTCCTTTAAGATACGCTCTCTATGTATTTTTTCAGCATCATCTATAGTTTGTCCTAACTTGTGGTTACAATTCAGTATATCATAAATTCTATATTCTATATTCTTCTCAAATATCTGAAAATGTTCATCAGTCGTTATTCCAATTTGCTCAGCTATTTTCTTATATCTAGCGACTATCTTTGCGTCATAAAAATCTGGCTTATCCTTATCTATAAGATTTGTATAAATAATATCAAAGTCCGCTTTTAAGTATTTGCTAGATTCTTCATCACTTAATCCATTAATATTATTATTCAATAGAATTTCATTAACAAGATCTTTATATTGAGCATATTTTCGTAAACAACCTAAATTTTTCAATATATTCGCACGAATAACAGCAATTTCCTCTGTGAATTCAATGGGCATTCTTACAAAATTTACTGAATGACTATTTCTAATTGATTCAGTAAATGATATTTCTGTTTTCAATGCATATTCTGAAATATGTAAATACAAAATACTATTATTATAGTTTTCCCCTTTCTCTGTTACAGCCCACAACTTATCCAACATACACAATTCATGATTATATTTAGTTGCGTTAGAATATCGGTCATATAAGAAATTTTCGGTTAAAACAAAATAAAAATCCATTATTAAATCAGGTCTTTTAGCATAATAAAATATAAGTAAATCTAATGCATCTTCAAAATTATCTGTATATTTATAGCCACCCAAAATTTCTATTTCTTTTGATGATATTTTATGATATTTTTTCTTATCATTAATATCAAACCCATCCAAATCAAAAATCACAACATTTTCTTGATCTATATGTTTCTTTATAATATATAAAGCCTTATCTGGTTCAATCTGATAAAAAGATTCTAAATATTGCATGTTCTGATCAATTGGAGCATTATTCCATGCTGAAATTATAGATTCTTTCAGATATTTTTGTAGTTCCTTTGAACCAAATATTTCCATCAAAGTATTAAGAACATAAATAACTTTATTTCTGTAATTAGGAAATCCAATATTAATTAAACTCTCCACACTTACCCATTTTTTCTTAAATAAAACATAATATAATATGTAATTTCCAAAACTCTGATCCGATATCTTTGTTATCTCATTTTTAAACCAATCTATTAATTCCAAATAATACAAATTTTCTATTATATTCTTTTCATCAATTTCATTACCATAAGTATTTTTCAAATCATTATACAATTGATTACCATTACTTTTTACTGGTCCTGCCACTGCAATAAAAAAAAGCATAATAACATCATTTTTGGTCAATTTTACATCATCAATAATATATCCATAATAGTTTTCGAAAATATCTTCTGCATTATGTATCGCTTTATATCCATCATTGATTGATCTTATTCCCGCAAGAAATGCTAGTCTTATATTACCATTAGCTATGGATGTTATCTTTTTAAGATAATTCGTATTTATAATTCCCAGATTATTTTTTAAAATATCAGTTATTTCATCATCTTTAAAGCTCCTAATTTTAATAATACTAGGTTTTGAATATCTTGACACTTTTTTAATTACTCTTTCTCGAGCATAATCTCTTACCGTAATAAGGATATTAATCTTATAATCATTTGGTAAAGTCAAAATTGTATTAAGCACATTATCAAAACTTGTAACCATATTAGCATCATCAAAAAAAAGCAGATAATTCCCTGGTTCATCAATATAGTACTTAATATCTTCATACAATAAATTCCCATTGCTTTTAATGCAGTATATCTTTATATCTTTTTTATCTTGCCTTCTGCAAACTTCCAAAGCCAATCTCGTTTTTCCAATTCCTGATGGTCCAATTAATATGGTAACTATATTTTCATTAATACTTTTAAATATTTCGTTAATTTCAGAATCCCGATGAAGAATTTTACAATCTATAGGTGCATTAATACCATTCGCATCATATGCCTTTACAAAATCCTCAATATCAAAAAATTGATTTGTATCTATTGCAATACCAAGCATATCCTTTGCAATGTGTGGGTATATTAATGCCAAATCATGTGAAAGTGTATCAATTCCAATAAGCTCTATATTCACTCCTTGAATAATTTCCTTATTAAGAGATAACTGCTCAATATGAATATTTGTGGAACTATGTCCACAGATAATTTTTTTTATTTTATCTTTAGGCAATGAAAGTTTTGCCTTATCAAAGCATGCTATAATATCTTCTTTTATTTTCTCTTTAGGGCGTGAATTTACACTTCCATAGTTAATTAGGATATATTTTCCATCATCAGTCATAACATATGAGTCTGGTATACCTTTTGTTGGTTTATTTGTACCTGCTTGAACTCCTAATGTTTGAATATTAGTAAATTTATATTTTTTATAAAGATATTGATCAAATAATTTTTGAAATGCTCCTCCCTCTAATTGCATAATCGCACTTTGAATATAATTTATATTACTCAATATTCCATCCCCTTTTATTAACAAAGTAATTTATAATAATTCATTCTCTAATTTATAATATCATTTATAGTTAAGATTAACTTATCTGTATACATTTTTAAAAAATTAATCAACCTATTACTAATATATTATATAATAACATATTAGTAAAAATATTTCCTCTTCAATATATATCAACATATAT
>ERZ773194.3185-NODE-3185-length-14352-cov-6.716374_pt1 | contig 14352 bp, 18 predicted proteins | sample MGYA00511240_ERZ773194 | MGnify/ENA primary metagenome ERZ773194 (study PRJEB29015, sample SAMEA2737774) | human gut metagenome | biome: human gut; feature: human-associated habitat; material: faeces | place: China | collected 2012 ... | reverse complement strand
GTGTAGGTTTTGTGGAGCAGGGTGGCCTGATACTCCTCCGGGATCTCCGGATCCGGCTCTGGTTCTGCCGGAAGGACACTGCTTTCTGCTTCCGAAGAAGGCGGTTCGATGGGCTCTTCGCTTTCCTCCGGAAGGGAAACGGTGACGATAGGCTCTGGAACAGATGAAGCCGGCTCTTCCGACGCCTCTCTTTCCCCCTGCAGCAGGGCCAGTCCTCCCTCCGGAAGCAGAAGCCCCGCTGAAACGATCCCGGCCTTCACCGCATAACCGGAAAGCCCGGGGACCGCCTTAAAAAGCAGCCATGCTGTCACGGGCAAAGCCGCCGCCAAAAAAAGCCCGGGAAAAAGCCGTTTCAGACGGTTTCTCCGGCGCAGACGAGTCCGCATCCCGCTCCCCCCTTTTCCCTGTCTTAGAAAAAGTTTATGCAGGAATCTCGGATCCTATGCCGCAGGGGCTCTTTTGCCGTTTTTCCTTGACAAAAAGGGGACTTTCGGGTAAAATATGGATAAGAATACCCTTCGTCCAAAAACCAGGATCCGTGCGGATGAACCTCCCTTTTTCCGGAGAAAAGCCGCACTTTCTCATAGAAGGAGGTTTGTTTATGGTAAGACTCAAAAACCATCTGGGAACCATTGATATGTCCCAGAACTTTTTCGTCAATTTGGTGGGCGCAACGGCAACCAGCTGCTTCGGCGTAGCCGGTATGGCCGTTTCCGACCCCGCTCAGGGTGTCCTGAGCAAGCTGTTCCGCAGCCGGGAGGCTTCCCGGGGCGTAAAGATCCGCACCCGGAACGGAAAGCTCATCATTGACCTGCACATTATCGTCATGTACGGCACCAACGTCTCCGCCATCGTCAAGAGCATTGTCAACGGAGAACACCGTGCGCGCGAACCTTGCAAGGCGCGGCGCGGTGGCATCGTTCAGGCAATGCCGCATCCAGCGCGGGGTAAGTATGGCAAGGCCAAGACCATGCGTAATATCATAATACGCGGAAAGCTGATGCTCCATGGGGTGGCAGCTCCATGCAAGCGTCCTGCCCCCGTCAAGGAAGCCGTTTATGGCCCAGGAGCTTGCCCACATAAGGTTGGCTCGTGCTTCGTAATCATCGGGCTTGGCGATTGCAATGGGCGCGTATTTTATGACCGTTTTGAACAGCACCTCCATGAACCCATCCAGCATATACAGATCCTTTTCGGTATTAAAGTAAACCTCGCATATGTGGCTTATTATATCCGCCGCGCCGCACGCCGTTTGGTATGCACTTACGGAATAGGTCACGGTGGGGTCAAGGAAGGACGCCTTGGGCACAAGCTTATAGTCCCCGCGTCCTATTTTATCATTGGTTTCGGGGTTGCTTATAACGCCGCAGTTATCCATTTCGGAGCCTGTTGCAGCTATCGTCAGCACGGTTATCACAGGCAGCGCGCGTTCTATCGGCGCGCGGTTTTTTATAAATTCCCACGGGTCAATGTCCGCGCACGCTCCGGCAGCAATGAACTTGGCTGCGTCTATGGTGCTGCCGCCGCCAACCGCCAGAACCATGTCTATATTCTCCTGCTTGCAAAGCTCCGCCCCGCGCCGCACGGAATCTATTTTGGGGTTAGGCTCAATACCGGAAAGCTCCGCCGCGTAAAGTCCGGCAGCGCTGATCTGCGCCATTACCTTATCGTAAAGCCCGCTCTTTTTTATTGAGCCGCCGCCGTATGCAACAAGCACCTTTTTGCCGTATTTTTTCAGCTCATCGCCAAGATGGCAAAGCTGATCCTGCCCAAAGTATATGCGCGTGGGTATATCGTACACAAATCCGTTCATGTCGTTTTTCCTTTCCTTTTTATATTCTTGCATAAAGCCTTGCCTGCTCGTAAAGCGCGGGGGCTATGGCAAAAAGATCGGTATTTTTATCCAGCCGCCATTGCCAGTTGCCGTAAGGCTGACCGGGGATATTAACCCGACTGCCCTCCGCAAGGCCAAGGTGATCCTGAAGCTGCGCAACGAACAAGCGCGCAACGGAACCCATGCCGCCGCGTATCATTGCGGCAACAAGTTCAGCCGAATTGCTTACGCCGAAATATTTTTCGGTATATTCGCGCACGCCGTCACTCGCTTCCTTTACCCAAAGGGGAGTTGGGCTGTTATCATGCGTGCCGGTATAGCAAACGCAGTTTTCAACAAAGGCATGGGGCTGATAATCATGCGGCTGCATACCGTCGAACCCAAGCTGCAATACCCGCATGCCCGGGAAGCCGGAGCCGGAAAGCAGCGCCTTTACCTCATCCGTAACATAGCCCAGGTCCTCCGCGATAAATTCGGCGTTTACGCCCCGCTTAACGGCGTTCACAAACGCCATGCCCGGCCCCTTTACCCAGCGGCCGTTGCGCGCGGTGCTTTCGCCGAAGGGCACGGCATAATAGCTTTCTATCCCGCGGAAATGGTCTATGCGAATAACATCATAAAGCCTTGCGGCGGCGTTTAGCCGGTTTATCCACCAGCTAAAGCCCGTTTCCTCCATCCTCTGCCAATTATAGAGCGGGTTGCCCCAAAGCTGACCATCCTGATTGAAATAGTCCGGCGGCACGCCCGCAACTTCCTTTGGCGTAAGTTTTTCATCCAGCGCGAAAAACTCCCGCTGCGCCCAAACCTCAACGGAATCCATGGCAACGTATATCGGCACGTCGCCAATTATGCTTATGCCAAGGCCGTTTATATAGCTTTTCAGCCTTTTCCATTGGGTGAAGAAAAGATACTGAATGTATATAAACAGCTCTATATCCTCCTTCAGCTCCGCGCTGTAATGCGCTATGGCGTCCGCCTCGTGCCGCTTGACGGATTCATCGTCCCATTTCGTCCACGCCTTCATGCCGAAATGCCGCTTGAGCGCCATAAACAGCGCATATTCATGTGTCCAGCTTTCGTGTTCCTTAACGAATGCGTCAACCGCCGCGCGGTCGCGCTCGTAACCACGCCGCTTGGCCGCCTTCAGCACGCGGAAGCGGTTAAGGTATATCTTTTCGTAATCCACGCGCCCCGCGTCATCGCCCCAGTTCACGCTTTCAATCTCGCTGCGCTCAAGCAAGCCGTCCTCAACAAGCATATCAAGGTCAATAAAATACGGATTGCCCGCCGCGGAGGAAAAGCTTTGGTACGGCGAATCGCCGTAGCTGGTCGGCCCAAGGGGCAGCATTTGCCACGCGCTCCTGCCCGCCGTCTTCAAAAAATCGGCAAACCTATATGCCTCGCGCCCAAGCGTGCCGATACCGTAGGGCGAAGGCAGCGAAAATACCGGCATCAATATGCCGCAACTACGTTCCATATGTTTTCTCACCATTCAAGGTTCTTGCTGTCGTCCTTGCTGAACACGTGCACAACATGCCCGCCGAAGCTGAGCTTCACATCCATGCCCATGGGATAATGCGCGGCCTCGCCGTTGAGCGGAACTATGGCTATCATGTCCCCGCCAAGGGCGGACATATGAAGATGCACGCTGGAGCCCATCATTTCGCTCACGTCCACCTTTGCCGGTATGCCGCTTTGGCCTATTATCACATGCTCCGGCCTTACGCCCACGGCGACCTGCTGCTCCGCAACGTCCTTTGCGACAAGGCGCTGCTGCTTATCCTCGCTCAGTTCAACGCTCAGCCCGTCCGTTTCGATGAAGTAGCGGCCGTCATGCTTAACAAGGCTGCCATCGAAGAAGTTCATCTGCGGCGTGCCTATAAAGCCGGCCACGAACAGATTGGCGGGGTGGTCAAACACCTGCTGCGGCGTACCTACCTGCTGGATAAATCCATCCTTCATTATAACTATCCTGTCGCCCAGCGTCATGGCCTCGGTCTGGTCGTGGGTAACGTATATAAACGTGGTATCTATCCTTTGCCTCAGCTTTATCAGCTCCGCGCGCATCTGGTTCCTCAGCTTGGCGTCAAGGTTTGAAAGCGGCTCGTCCATAAGGAATACCGCCGGATTGCGCACGATGGCGCGGCCTATTGCAACGCGCTGCCGCTGTCCGCCTGAAAGCGCCTTGGGCTTCCTGTCGAGATATTCTGTGATGTTAAGTATATGCGCCGCTTCCCTTACGCGCTTGTCTATTTCTTCCTTGCTGCACTTTTTAAGCTTGAGCGAAAACGCCATGTTTTCATAAACCGTCATGTGCGGATACAGCGCATAGTTCTGGAAAACCATTGCAATGTTCCTATCCTTGGGCGCAACGTCGTTCATAAGCTTATCGCCTATATACAGTTCGCCGTCGGTTATTTCCTCAAGCCCGGCAATCATTCTGAGCGTTGTGGACTTGCCGCAGCCGGAAGGCCCGACCAGGACCACAAATTCCCTGTCCGCAATGTCCAAACTGAACTGCTGCACGGCGACTACGCCTTCCTCCGTTATCTGAAGATTCGGGCCGTCCACGCGCTTTTTGTGCTTCTTATCCTTGCTTACCGGATAGACCTTTTTGATGTTTTTAAGGCTCACCTGTGCCATATGTTTTTTGCTGCGCTCCTTCGCCCTCCGGCAAAAAGAAGCTCGCCGCCGGCATTACCCGCGCGGCCTTACGGCAGGTCTCCACGCTGCCGCACCGCCAGCAACAGCGGACGCATCCTCCTTTGTTTCCCGCCGCGGCCTATTATGAGTGGAGTAGTGCCGAAACGGATATATTCAGATATAATAAATATAGCACCCATCGGGTGCATATTCAACAATATATTGTCAATCCTGCTGTATAAATTCGCATATTTTTTGCCACGCCGCAATGAGCCGCGGCATATTATACGAAGCGTTGGCGGGACTTGTGGACGGCAGCTTTTCCGCCATGGGTTCAAGGGAAGGATGATACTTTACAAGCGTTGCATATGAAAGCGCGCCGTTGCAGAATATCCTTTGCACGCGCGTGCCGCCGATAAGTGCCGGAATGTCCGCGGGAACTATGTTTTTGGCCTTAGCATCGCTGCTGAGCATAATGTCGCACTCATACACGGCGTCGTATAAGCCGATACCGTGGCGTATCAGCGCCGCCCTGCGCGCGGCAAAGTCCATTGCGGCATAATCCTCCCCCGTAAGCGCGCCGATAACCGGCCAGAAGCGGTTCTTAGGATGCATATAATAAAACCCTTCTTCAACCGAGCGCACAGAAGGAACGCTGCCGAGTATCAGCACCGTGCAGCGCGCATCCATTACCGGTGCAAAGGGATGCACAATGTGCCGCGTTTCACCCATTTTTTACTTCTCCTGCTCCACGCGCTTCTGTATGCCCTCCATGCGCGCATCAAGGCTTGCGCCCATGGTTGCGCATTCAAGCAGCTCCTTTGTTATTTCGGCACGGATATCGTCCGGCATGTCCTTTTTATAGTTTATTTTGTGCTCAAGGCTTGCCCACCAGTCCATTGATATTGTGCGGAACTGAACCTCGACCTTCATCATGCGCTTTTTATCGTGCAAAAATATCGGCGTTTCAACTATCAGGTGTAGGCTGCGGTAGCCGTTGGGCTTGGGATGCTTTATGTAATCTTTGCACTCTATAACGCGGATATCGTCCTGTTCCGTGAAGGATTCGGCAAGCATATAGATATCGCTCGGATACGAGCATATTACCCGCACGCCCGCAATATCGTTTATGTTTTTCTCTATGCTGTCTATCGATATTCCAACGCCCTTGCGCGAGGCCTTTTCAACAATGCTGTCCAGCGACTTCAGCCGCGTTTTAACGCTTTCTATCGGGTTGCGGTCATATTGCAGCGAAAGTTCTTCGTTAAGCACGTTGAACTTGGTCGCCACCTCCATCATGGCGCAGCGGTAATAGGCCATAAGTTCCCTGTATGGCCGCGCATAATTCTGCATCCATGTTCTTATGTCGCTCTTGCTCAGGCGCGAAAGTAAAAGCTGCTCAAGGCCCTGCATATCGCTCAGGTTTATCATAGTGGGAAGTATTCTGCCTTTCATGATGCCATTATTTTCTTCCTTATTATATGCGTTTTGCGAGCCACGCGTCTATGCGAATAATGTGACGGAATGTGAAACTTTTCGCGGAGATTATATTGACAAGATATTAACATGGTGTTAATATATATTTATACAAAAATTTGGATAAATACTAAAATTTAAGTATTTATTCATAAAATTATTAGGAGGTATCATATGGAAAACAACAGCGGAAAACACCTCAAGAAAGAACTTGGCGTGTTTTCAGGTATCAGCCTTGTGGCCGGCATGACCATAGGCTCCGGTATCTATTATCTTGGCAGCTACGTACTTGAGCGCGTAAACATGTCCATGGGTATGGCGCTTGTGTGTTGGATAGTCGGCGGCATAGTCAGCATACTCGGCGGCCTTTGCTTTGCCGAGCTTGGAGCGGAAATGCCTGTCACCGGCGGCATGACCACCTATCTTGCCAAGGCCTATCATCCCCTGGCCGGCTTTGTAAACGGCTTCTCCGGCTTCCTGCTCACGGCTTCCGGCTCCATCGCATCCCTTGCCCTGGCCGCCGTTACCCCGTTCCAGGAGGAGTTCGCGTTCTCCGAACCCGTCACCAAGGCAATAGCTATCGGACTTATAGTATTATTCACCATAATCAATCTGCGCGGTATAAAGACCGCCGCCGCCATACAGAACATAAGTATGGTGCTGCGCCTTGTGCCGCTGGTGCTGGTAATAGTTCTTGGCGTGTTCGCGGGCAAGAGCCAGCCGGATCTTTCCCTGGCGACCGCTTTCACTACCGACACCCCTCCCACGTTCTTCAACATAGTAAAGGTAATCGGTTACGCAACGTTTGCGTCCCTTTGGGCATATGAAGGCTGGACCAACCTTAACACCGTTGCCGGCGAAATGAAGCGCCCCAAGCGTGACCTGCCCTTGGCCATAATAATCTCCATGGGCGGCATAATGCTCATATACACCCTGTTCAATTTTGCTGTCTACCGCATAATCCCGCAGGCCGAAGTTAACTCCATGATAGCCGACGGCAACATCTATCTTGGCAAGACCGCCGCATTCAACGTAATGGGCAACTTCGGTAAGTGGATAGTGCTCATCGGCATGGCCGTTGGTATCGTTGGTACCGTTAACGGCGACTGCCTGGTGTTCCCCCGTACTTACTACGCAATGGCGCGCGGCGGCTTCTTCTTCAAGAAGTGCGGCGAAGTTAACGACAAGGGCGTTCCCGCGTTCGCTATAATTGCTTCCTCCGCAATGTCCATAATACTTGTTCTGTTCAATAGCCTGCAGCAGCTTACCGACTGGCTGGTCACCGTAAGCGCTCTGCTCAACCTGATGGCCATATTCGCGGTGCTCATTTTCCGCAAGAAGTACCCCGATATGGAGCGTCCTTACAAAGTATGGGGCGGCATACCCGTAATAATCCTCACCTGCCTGCTGTTCGTGGTGCTGCTGGTCAACAACTTTGTTGAGGATCCCCTCACCTCTGCCAAGGGTCTTATCATAATCGCCCTGTGCATACCGTTCTATTACATTTTCCGTAAGCTCAACGGCGGCATGGAATACGATACCGATAAGATAGACAACTGATAATTAACGGAGACATTATTATGAACAGCGAAGCTATCATTGCAAAGCTTAAGGCCGTTCCCGGCAACGTGGGCTTCTATTATAAGGATCTTACCACCGGCGGAACGCTTGGCTATAACGAAAACGAGCAATTTGAAGCGGCAAGCGTAATAAAGCTGCCGGTATACATGGTAATAATGAAGCTGGCGCACGAAGGCAAGCTGAGCCTTAGCGAAAAGCTTACCTGCCACCATGCGGACAAGATGCCCCCCTGCGGCGCGCTGTATTTCTTTACGGACGAGCCGGTGGTGGATATCGAAACGCTGTGCGGGCTGATGATAACCATATCGGACAACACCGCGACCAATATGCTCATAAGCCGCCTTGGCATAGATTTTCTCAACGAGGAATTCAAAAAGATAGGCCTTGAAAAGACCCATATAGAGCGGCTGCTGTTCGACAGCGAAGCAAGCGCACAGGGCAAATGCAATTACATTGTGCCTGCCGAGATGGGTATGCTGCTGGAGCAGGTATACCGCCGCACGTTCGTTTCCAAGGAAGTAAGCGAGGCGATAGAAAAGCTGCTGCTTGAACAGCAGATAAACCACAAGATACCCGGCTACCTCCGCGACGAGGTCGCCGTTGCGCACAAGACCGGCGAGGACGACAACCTTACCAACGACGTTGGCATAGTGTATGCCAAAAAGCCCTTCGTGGTCTCCTTCGCAAGCTACAATACCGACGTTCCCACCGCGGAGATCGCCATACGCGAAATCTCCCGCGATCTGGCCGGTATAGTGCCGTATAAGGCGTAAGTAAATATAAATCGATAAGCTTTCGCTCCCCTGCCGCATTTGGCTGGGGAGCGTTTTTTATAAACAAAAGGCCCGCGAACAGGTTCCGCAGGCCGCGTGGTTTCGGTATTCGGTTGAAGCTTACTTCTTCTCCTCATCCGCGCCTTCGCCGAGGACGATTTGGATGAACCGCTCCGCCGCTGGGGAAAGCGGCACGCCTTCAAGCGAGATAAGGCCAATGTTTCGGCTGGGCATGGGCGTTTTAAGCTTTATTTCGAACAGTTCGCCGCTGTCTATCGCCTCCGCCGCAAATTCATACGTTACGCACGCCACGCCAAGGCCGATCTTGGCAAATTCGACCAGCAGGCTGTGCGCGCCAAGCTCAATCTCAGGCCGCAGCGTTACGCCGCATACCGCCGCAAAATCATCCAGATATTTTCTGGAGTTGGACGCCTTTTCAAGCAGAACCAGCGGCTCGCGCGAAAGCTCCTCCAGCGTTACCTGCCTGTTCAAAAGGTGCTTGAACCGCGACGACGCCACGAAAACATCGTGCACCTTAAGCACTTCCTTAACGGAAAGCGCGCTGTCTATTACCGGCAGATTTACAAGCGCAATGTCCACCTTGCCGACTTTGAGCAGCTCCACGGTGTCCGGCGTGGTGCGGTTGGTGACCTGAAGCTGAATATCCGGATATTCCGAATGGAACTTTTCAAGATACGGCAGCAGGAAATATTGGCACAGCGTGTCGCTTGCGCCTATCATAAGGCCGCCGGACTGCAGCGTGCGCATGCGGTTCAGCTTATCCTCCGCCGCGGCGATGAGGCTTACGGCCTTATCGGCATAGCTGTACAGCATCCTTCCTTCGCTGGTGAGCGATATGCCGCGGCTGGTGCGGGTGAACAGAGTGCAGCCCAATGTGTACTCAAGCCTGTGCATGGACTGGCTTATTGCGGGCTGGCTAACGTAAAGCTCCCGCGCGGCATGGGAAAGACTTCCGCAGCGCGCAACGGTGCAGAATATGCTGTATAGATCAAGATCGGTAGGCATAGTATGCTTCCTCCATCTTTCAGGGTATTGCATTTGATTATACATACCATCGCTCCATAATGCAATAAGTTTTTCTAATATTAATGCATTATTCTGCATTAGATGGTATAATGGGGCAAAAGCGCATCAAACGCAGGGAGGAAATTCAAATGGAACAGGCCTTACGCTCGTCAACGGGGCTATGCAGCATAAACATTCGCTTCTGGGATGCCGAGCATCAGCCGCCGCGCGCGGTGCTTACCATTATGCACGGCATGGCGGAGCATGTGGACAGATATGACGATTTTGCAGGATTCCTTGCGCAAAACGGCATAGCCGTTGCCGCTGCGGACATGGCATCGCACGGCAAGAGCATAAGCGAAAACGGTATCCGGGGCTATTTTGGGCCGGAAAACGGCTGGGACAGGCTTATCGATGACGCACTCGGCGTACACAAGGTCATAAAGCAAGCTTATCCCTCTGTTCCCTGCTTCCTTTTGGGCCACAGCATGGGTTCATTCCTTGCGCGTTCATACGCCGCGCGGCATGGCGGGGATATAGACGCATTCGTGTTCTGCGGCACGGCGGGGCACAATCCCGTTATGCCCATCGCCAAGCTGATAGCCAATGCGGAAATAAAGCGCACAGGCGGCGATGTGCCCAGCAAAAAGCTCGATTCGCTGGCATTCGGCGCATACAATAAGCCATTCGAGCAGAGAACGGCATTCGACTGGCTGAGCGCGAATCAGGCCAACGTAGACCGATATATTGCCGACCCCCTGTGCGGCTTCACGTTCACCGCCGCGGCATTCCGCGATCTGTTCACTGGGCTTAGCGAGGTATCCCGCAAGGACTGGGCCGCGAAGGTGCCGAACCGGCCCATACTGGTAATAGCCGGCGACAAAGACCCCGTAGGCAGCATGGGCAAAGGCCCCACGGAGGTTGCCGGGCGGCTGCTGAACAGCGGCCACGACGTTATATTAAAGCTTTATCCCGGCATGCGGCACGAGATACTCAACGAAACCGGCAAGAAAAAGGTTTGGCAGGATGTGCTGGATTTTCTTAACGCACAGATAGGCTAAGGAGCGGACAATGGCGCATTACGATTGGGCAACGCTATACGAAAAGCTTGAAAGCTGCACGGACTGCGGCCTTTGCAAGGGGCGCACGAACGTGGTTATAGGCGTGGGGAATCCGCAATCCAAAATAATGCTGATAGGCGAAGGCCCCGGGCGGGACGAGGACATACAGGGCTATCCGTTCGTCGGCGCGGCCGGGCAGCTGCTCGACAAGATGCTTGCAGCGATAAGCCTTGACCGCACCAAGGTATATATTGCCAACATAGTGAAATGCCGCCCGCCGCAGAACCGCACCCCGCTTGAGGACGAGGCTATGGCCTGCCTGCCGTATCTTAGGGCGCAGGTGGCGCTGATACAGCCGCAGATAATAGTTTGCCTTGGCAAAACGGCAGCCATGTACGTTATAGACCGCGAAATACGCATCACGCGGGACCGCGGCATATGGCGCATGAAGAAGGGCATATGGATGCTGCCCACCTTCCACCCCGCCGCCCTTCTGCGCGACGAAAGCAAAAAGCGCGACGCCTGGCACGATATGCAGTCCCTCAGGGACAAAATAAAGGAGCTTGGGCCGGACGGAGAATAATAAGCATAAAGCAGGAAGCCGATATATAAGCTTTCTGCTTTTTATTTTCCCCTCATACTCCCCAATTTTCGCGCATATTCTTAGCATACCTTAGCTTTTACGGGGAGGTTCGAATATGTTCGGATGGTTTGTGCGGCTCGTTTCGCGGCTGTTTTTCTTCACGGGATATGTTGGGCTGAACAGCTCCTTTCCGGACCCGCTTCCGGCGGAGGAGGAGCGCCACTGCCTTGAGGCCATGGCGCAGGGCGATGAGCTTGCGCGCGAAAAGCTGATAGAGCACAATCTAAGGCTTGTTGCGCACATTGCAAAGAAGTACGCCTCCCCAAAGCGAGACAGCGACGATTTGATATCCATCGGCACGGTGGGGCTTATAAAGGCCGTGTCCACGTTCAACGCGTCAAAAAGCAAAACGCTCGCCGCTTATGCGGCAAGGTGTATAGAAAATGCTATACTATCACAACAGAAGAAACGGCGATTGAGGTGGCGGAACAGACGCCTTTTGAGGCAAAATGGTGCCTGCTGGCGAGAGTGGGAGTCCGCTGCTATATTTTGCTTTCCAATGTAGCGGGTGCGGTAAAAGTAGCCCCGCTGCAAATTCTTCAGTTTCCGGTGATACTGCCGCACAAGTTTCAGGACGCGGAAAAGTTCAATTTGCAGTTCTCAGACTTCTCAGAAATCACCGAAACAGCGGACAAGCTGCGCTGGCTTCGATACCAGAAAGGCCTGCGCCAGAGAGATGTTGCAGACTACGCCGGGATAGACCGGAGCACCTATGTCCACTATGAGGAATACGGCAAAGACCTCTATCCGCCGGAGCACATGAAACGAATTGCTCAGCTTTTTGAAGTGCCGGTCGATACGCTTCTGGATGACTACAATCTATTTCTGAGGAATGGCCAGGGCAACCAGATCAAGGAAATCCGAACGAAACTGGGGCTGACGCAAAAACAATATGCGGACAAGCTGGGCGTCAGCCTTGGAAATCTCAAGCATTGGGAGCAAAACCGCAAGCAGATATTCAAATCCACGTGGGAGAAGTATTTCAAGCAGGTCTTGAAAAATGTGAATAATTCTGATAGAATTATCGTAGAATAATTTAGGAGGTGTTGACCCGTGATTATCAAATCTTCGACCGCACTTCGCAATGACTATGGCATGATTTCTGATCTGGCGCATGATGAAGCGGAACCCATCTATATCACCAAAAACGGCGAGGGCGATCTTGTCGTGATGAGCATTGAAGCCTTTGAACAGCGTGAAGAAACCTTAAAGCTGCGCGCAAAGCTGGAGGCAGCGGAGGCATCCCGACTCTCCGGCGCACCCACCTATACGCTGGAGGAATCCAGAAAACGGCTGGAGGCGATCTATCAGCGTGGCTAATCTTGTGATTCTGGAACCTGCCCAGCGGGAGCTTGAAGAAATCGCACAGCTCCATATGAACCTTGTTGGACCTAACTCGGCACGGAATATCACCGATCTGATTTTGGATACGCTTTCCCGTCTGGAAATGTTCCCGCTGTCCGGCCATATCCCGCAGGACAAGGAACTGCGAAACGGAGGATACCGCTATGTGATTGCGGGAAAGTATATCTGCGTGTATCGGCTGATTGCTGAAACGGTCTATGTCTACCATATCGCCCACGGTGCAAGCAATTATCCCACACTGTTTAAGAGACTTCTGAAAGAAGAAAAGCAATAACGATCCATATGAAAAACGAGCAGACCGGCTGTTGAGGACGGTCTGCTCGTTTGCTATGTATTATTGCTGTGCTTTCAGATGCTTCATGGCGGCGTCTACCAGTTCCAGCTTCTGCTCCGTGGAGCAGGGCAGCTTCTGGATGGATTTCAGCGCCTGCTCGGACTGGAACTTCGCCAGCTCCTGCCCAAGCTCCTGCTGCGCCTGCTTTGATTTCGGGAAGATCAGAAATACTTCCATGGCTGCCCTCCTTTCCAGAGCGTTTTCTGCTTCAATCTATGCGTGTGTTCCGGCTGCTATGTAGACAAATAGAACCTGTTTTCTTTATGCTGAACCGTGTCACCCTGAACTGGAAGAAGGGCAAGCGCACCCACGTCTTTATCGATGAGTTTCATGTGGTGTTTGAGAACGAGTTTTCCGCACAGTTCTTCAACTCCGCCTGGCGTCAGTTCCGCAAGCGCAATGCTTACCCCACGGCCATTACCCAAAACGTGGAGTATCTGCTGGATTCCGTGCAGGCCAGCACCATGCTCTCCAACTCGGAGTTCATCGTCATGCTGAATCAGGCGGCTTCCGACCGGGACCAGCTGGCCAAGCTCCTGAGCATTTCCAATGAGCAGATGAGCTACATCACCAACGCCGATCCCGGCTGCGGCCTCATCAAATACGGCGGCTCGCTGGTGCCCTTTGTGAACCGCTTCCCGAAGGATACCAAGCTCTATCAGCTCATGACCACCAAGCCCGGTGAGGGCATTTTTGCGGGGCAGGTCTCTTGACGGCCTGCCCCAGTGAGGAGGTTGTATGAAGAAAGGAAAATCATTGGCATTGCCGTTACCTGCCTGCTGAGCGCATCGGCGCTCATTTGCGGCGGAATCTTCCTGCATCAGTATTTTGACGCCCAAAACAGTGCAGCTGCCTTTGACGAACTGGCCGGACTGGTGGTGGAGGGAACACCCCCTGCTCCGGATGTATCCTCTGCATCGGAAGCGGAACTGGCGCTGGAGAAATACGGCGATGAACTGCTGATCCTTTTCACCTGCGAATATACCTACAAAAATGAGCGTTTTGCGGTGGTCGCAAAGAAGGTGGGCTGATGGCGGAAATCAAGACCCGGGAGAAATTCAAAGGCATCAAGGCACTGGACAAGCTGCTGGGCGGCGGCATGGTACAGGGCGGCCTGTACATATTGGCGGGACGGCCCGGAATGGGCAAAAGCGCCCTCGGTATTGCCATTGCGGAGTATGTGGCCAGCACAGCGGGAAAAGTGGACTATTTCTCGCTGGAAATGAGCCGGGAGCAGATCATGGCCCGGCGGCTCTCCGCTATTGCCAAAGTGGACAGCAAGCTGATCCTCATGGATACTTTGACGGACAGCGAGTACAAGCGGATGATCGACGCAACCCGGACGGCAGCGGCTACGCCTTTCTACTGCACCGACGGCCGCGCCCAGACTGTGCAGCGAATCACCTCCATTGCCCGCGCCGGGCGAGACGTAAAGCTGGCAGTAGTTGACCACTTCAGCCTGATCCTGCGGCCGGGAAAGCGGCAGGACGCGGACGAATCACGTGAGATCGCCCACGCGCTGAAGCGGCTGGCACAGTCCCTCAACCAGCCGGTGCTGTGTCTGGCACAGCTGAACCGGCAAAACGAGCAGCGCAGCGACAAGCGGCCGACGCTGG
>ERZ773194.3176-NODE-3176-length-14378-cov-3.160441_pt1 | contig 14378 bp, 10 predicted proteins | sample MGYA00511240_ERZ773194 | MGnify/ENA primary metagenome ERZ773194 (study PRJEB29015, sample SAMEA2737774) | human gut metagenome | biome: human gut; feature: human-associated habitat; material: faeces | place: China | collected 2012 ... | reverse complement strand
ATATCATAGGTTGCCTCGACACGCCAACTTCGGGGGACTATTACCTTTCCGGCAGACATATTTTCAACCAGGATGAAAAAACACTGGCGCATATCCGAAGCAAAGAGATCGGATTTATTTTCCAGTCATTCAACCTTATTTCTTTCAAGAATGCGATGGAGAATGTAGCTCTTCCCCTGTTTTATCAAGGTGTAAGCCGGAAAAAACGTAATCTGCTGGCTATGGAATACCTCGATAAGCTGGGATTAAAAGAATGGGCTCACCATCTTCCGAATGAAATGTCGGGCGGACAAAAACAGCGTGTAGCTATTGCACGAGCGTTAATATCAAAACCTGAAATTATTCTGGCAGACGAACCGACCGGAGCGTTGGATAGTAAGACATCGGTGGAAGTCATGCAGATTCTAAAGGAACTGCATGAAAAAGAAGGGCTGACCATCGTAGTAGTAACCCACGAAAGCGGAGTTGCCAACCAGACCGATAAAATCATCCATATCAAAGACGGACTGATAGAGCGCATAGAAGACAACATTGACCACAATGCATCTCCATTTGGCAAAAACGGATTCATGAAATAAAACACTTACCATGACAGAATTAATACAAGAAATCTACGGAACCATCATGCGCAACAAACTGCGCACCTTGCTGACTGGTTTTTCCGTAGCATGGGGCATTTTCATGCTAATTGTATTATTGGGAGCCGGAAACGGTCTCATCCATGCTTTTGAAAACCAGTCGAAGGGCATGATTATGAACTCCATGAAAATCTATCCAGGCACGACCTCACAACCTTACAAAGGTATGAAAGAGGGCCGCAGCATTTACCTGAAAGAAAGTGACCGCGAACTTACTGCTACATCATTTCCAGATCACATCATTCACACCGGTGCGACCGTCAGTAAAGGAGATGTCATTCTTACTTACGGAAAAGAAGCTGTCAGCATCGGAATCAACGGAGTCTTTCCTAATTATCCTTCACTTGAAGCTATCAAAATTAAAGAAGGACGTTTCGTTAACGTACGCGACATGGAGGAGCGACGAAAGATCATCGTACTACATGAAAAAACGGTAAAGAACCTTTTTCCTCACACTTCTCCTATCGGAAAGTACCTTAATGCGCAAGACGTATCTTATCAGGTGGTAGGCATCTATACTGACCAGAATAGTTTTTCTCCTTCTGCTCTCGTTCCGTTCACTACCCTGCAAACCATCTATCAAAAAGGCGACAGCATAGACAACATCACGTTTACGACCAAAGGCCTGACCAATGAAGCGACCAACGAACAATTTGAAGCGGAATACCGGCAGGCTTTAGGACTGAAGAAACAATTCTCGCCTACCGATGAAGGAGCCATCTGGATATGGAACCGGTTTACGCAATATCTTCAACAACAGACGGCTACCCAAATCCTGCATACTGCCATCTGGGTAATCGGAATCTTTACCCTGCTCAGCGGTATCGTAGGAGTGAGCAACATCATGCTGATTACTGTCCGCGAACGCACACACGAGTTTGGCATCCGCAAAGCCTTGGGAGCCAAACCCGCTTCCATCCTCTGGCTGATTATCTCGGAAAGTGTGACCATCACGACTTTCTTCGGCTACATCGGCATGGTGGCAGGCATTGCCGTGACGGAATACATGAATCAGGTGGCAGGCAAACAGACCATGGACATGGGTGTATTTTCGATGACCTTTTTCGAAAACCCAACAGTAGACTTATCCATCGCCATAGAGGCTACCTTGACATTAGTTATCGCCGGTACACTGGCCGGACTCTTCCCGGCAAGAAAAGCAGCCAGAATCCGACCTATTGAAGCACTTAGAGCAGATTAATCATGAGACGATTTGATTTAGATACATGGGAAGAAATTCTTCTCACTATCACCCGCAACAAAACCAGAAGTTTTCTGACTGCCTTCGGTATTTTCTGGGGAATATTCATGCTGATTTCCCTGATGGGAGGTGCCAAAGGATTACAACAAATGCTTTCCCGACAGTTTGAAGGCTTCGCTACCAATTCCGGCTTTTTAGGTACAAACAAGACAAGCAAGGCCTACAAAGGTTTTCAACAAGGCAGATACTGGGACTTAGAAAACAAGGATGTGGAACGTGTGAGAAAACAGGTCAGTGAACTGGAAACCGTGACCGCCACCCTCGCCAAATGGGGTATTAATGCCATTTATAACGAAAATAAAATCTCAGGTACGCTGAAAGGACTTTATCCGGAATACCAGAAAATAGAAGAACCGAACATCGTGTTCGGACGGTTCATCAACGACGTTGACATACGCGACCAGCGAAAAGTCTGTGTGATTGGAAAGCGTATTTACGAGACCTTGTTCCCGGGAGGAGAAGACCCTTGCGGAAAGTTTATTGAAGTCAATGGCATCTACTACCGAGTAATCGGAGTAAGCATGGCGGTAGGAAATATTTCCATACAAGGCCAGTCCGAAACGTCGGTCATCATCCCGTTTTCTACCATGCAACAGAACTATAACTTCGGACAGAATGTGCAGCTGCTCTGTTATACGGCCCGTAAAGGATACTCCATCGGTGAGGTAGAGAAAAAGGTAGAACAAGTGGTCAAAAAAGCACACCTGATTCATCCGGACGACGGACAGGCCGTTATTCTGGTCAACGCTGAAGCCATGTTCAGCATGGTAGACAACCTGTTTTCCGGCATCCGGATTCTAGGATGGATGGTCGGCCTTGGCACCTTGCTGGCCGGAGCCATCGGTGTGAGTAACATCATGATGGTTACGGTTAAGGAACGGACCACCGAAATCGGCATACGTCGTGCCATCGGAGCGCGTCCGAATGATATCTTGTCGCAGATTCTCTCCGAAAGTATGGTACTGACCATCCTGGCTGGTATGGCAGGAATCTCCTTCGCCGTATTTTTATTAAAAGTGACGGAAATGGGAACCTCCACCCCCACTTCTCCCACTGAATTTCAAATCAGTTTCTGGGAAGCTATCGGCGCCTGTCTTCTCCTGCTAGTTTTAGGACTGCTGGCCGGACTGGCTCCTGCCTACCGCGCCATGAGTATCAAACCCATTGAAGCCATACGCGACGAATAAATAAAACCACAAAACAAACAAAAACCAAAGTTGATATGAAAAAGTACATCAAGATTATCTCGCTGATAGTGATTGCACTCATCTTTATCGGCACATTTGTATTTCTGTACCAAAAGTCACAACCCAAAGATACGGTTTATGACATTCTTCATCCTCAAACCACAGACTTGGCACAAATCACCGTAGCTACTGGAAAAATTGAGCCACGCGATGAGGTGCAAATCAAACCGCAGATTTCCGGTATCATATCCGAAGTCTACAAGGAAGCCGGAGAAACAGTGAAAAAAGGAGAAATCATCGCCAAAGTCAAGGTAATCCCCGAATTAGGTTCGCTCAACTCTGCCGAAAGCCGCGTGCGCCTGGCCGAAATCAACGGCCGTCAGGCAGAAACCGACCTGGAGCGTATGGAAAAGCTTTACCAGAGCAAACTGGTAAGCAGCGAAGAATACGAAAAGACTTTATTAGCAGCTAAACAATCCAGAGAGGAACTCCAGGCTGCCAAAGATAACCTGGAAATCGTGAAGGAAGGTATCACCAAAAGCAGTGCCTCTTTCAGCAGCACACTGATTCGCTCTACAATTGACGGACTGATTCTGGACGTTCCCATCAAGGTCGGCAACTCGGTTATCATGAGCAATACGTTCAACGACGGTACCACCATCGCCACCGTGGCCGATATGAGCGACCTTATCTTTAGAGGAAACGTAGACGAAACAGAAGTGGGACGTATTCACGAAGGAACTCCTGTAAAAATCACATTGGGAGCCTTGCAGAACATGAAATTCGATGCCGTATTGGAATACATCTCTCCAAAAAGTGTAGAAAATAACGGAGCCAACCAGTTTGAAATCAAGGCCGCCATCACGGTACCCGACAGTATCACCATCCGTTCCGGCTACAGCGCCAATGCGGAAATCGAACTTCAGCGGGCCAACAATGCCCTGACCGTACCGGAAAGTACCATCGAATTCAGTGGTGACTCTACTTTCGTATATGTGCTGACGGACAGCGTACCGACACAGAAGTTTACACGCCGACAGGTACAGACCGGCATCAGCGACGGAGTAAATATTGAGATTAAAAGCGGACTGAAAGCCAACGAACCGATACGCGGACTTAAAAAAGAAATGTAAGCCATGAAAATCAATACAAAACTACTGACCGTACTGAGCATCAGTATGCTGTTGGCCAATGGCGCACAGGCTCAGGAGGCATGGGACTTGACTCGCTGCATCGACTATGCCATTGCTCATAATCTGACCGTCAAACAACAGGAGGCAGCTCGTGACAAAAGCGAAGTGGAACTGAATACTGCCAAATGGAGCCGTCTGCCCGACCTGAACGGTAGTGCCTCTCACTCTTTCAACTTCGGACGAAGCTTGCAGGCCAACAATACGTACCAGAGTATCAACACACAGAACACCGGCCTCAACCTGAGTACGAGTGTACCCTTGTTTACCGGTATGCAGATACCCAACAACATTGCGCTCTCCAAACTGAACCTGAAAGCGGCCACCGAAGACTTGAACAAGGCCAAAGAAGACATCAGCATTGAGGTAGCCTCTGCTTACTTGCAGGTGTTGTTCAACGAAGAACTAGTCAAGATAGCCCGGCAGCAGGTAGAGTTAAGCCAGGAAATGCTGACACAAAAGGAGGCCTATTTCAAAAATGGAAAGGCGTCTGAAGCCGAATGGTATGAAGCCAAGTCGCGCGTAGCACAAGACCAGTTGTCGCTGGTGCAGACTGAAAACGACTACCGTCTGTCTCTGCTCGACCTAAGTCAGCTGCTGGAACTGCCCTCTCCCGACAATTTCCGAATTGTCTCTCCCGACATCCAGCCGGAGCAACTGTTCGGTACACTGACTCCTCCTGCCGAAATCTACAGTCAGGCCTTACTGACCAAGCCGTCCATCAAAGCCGCACAATACCGTCTGGAAGGAGCTGCACGCAGCATCCGCATTGCACAAAGTGCCTATTATCCGCAACTAAACTTCGGAGCCGGACTTGGAACAAGTTACTATAATGTATCGGGAAGAGAAAACCCAAGCTTCCACTCTCAGCTGAAAGATAATTTCAGCCAGTATGTAGGACTCTCGTTAAGCATTCCCATCTTCAACCGACTGAGTACACGCAACCGCGTACGCACGGCACGCCTTGAACAGACTACCTTAAACTGGCAACTGGAAGAAACCAAGAAGAAACTTTACAAAGAAATCCAGCAAGCCTACTACAATGCCGTCAATGCAGAAAGCAAATACCAGAGCAGTCAGGTGGCAGATGAAGCAGCAGAAGCCTCTTTCAAGCTGATGAAAGAAAAATACACGCACGGAAAAGCAAATGCTACGGAATACAACGAAGCCCGAACCAACTGGATGAAAGCTGTATCCGACTGCGTACAAGCTAAATACGACTACTTGTTCCGTACCAAGATACTGGATTTCTACAAAGGAATTCCCTTAACCCTAAAATAGAACAACTTTCTATATTTCAGAAAGTTACAAAAACTTCATCAAAACGCTTTAGCTCTTTCAGAAAAACATCTTTATGTTTGGATGAAAACACCAAAGCGTTTTGATTAAAATGAACTTGCGTTTCAAATAAAGCGTACTTGCGTTTGATTTGAAACGCACTTGTGTTTTATGACGAATGTAAAGACGTTTTTTAACCGAATAAATCCGGAATAATTTCCGGCAAATATCCGCTTCGGATTCGCCACTCCTGCGGGTACAGATTATTGGCCCGGTTACCAATATTCTTGGCAAATCCTAACACCTGACCTTGATAAGTAAGCGTCACATATCCTCTCGGCATTTCCGGTGAAAGTACCACTGCTTCTTTCCGTAAATAAGCGATGGCTTGCGAGTAAGTCAGTTCAGCCATCGGAAACGATTCTTTCTCAAAAGCAGTACTCATGGCCAGCGCATGCGAAGGCTGCCAGTCCTTTCCCTTCAATTCCCCTAAAGAAATTCCGGCATGAAGTATGCGCAACTGGCTCTTTAGCAGGTCATACGTATCTTTATAGGCAGCGGGAAAAGCCATCGCTTCATTGTCATTTACCTCAAACACATAGTCTCCGGTTTCCTTCACCCATGCTTTCATCTCCTTAGGCACTTGAAGTGCAACGACCTTACCTCCTTTTCCTTTTTTGGAAGCCTTCCCACCGGTCTTTGTCCGCATACTTACCGCGGGTTCATCCGCTGTTTTCCGCAGAACTGCCAGAAACAGGCCCTCGCCCGTAGTTTTATGAGGCAGGAAACGGTAAACCGGAAACTCCGTACCGATCAGATTTCCCGTAATGTGCCAGTCCGGCTGCATTTCCAAAGGAAGTACATCTGCTCCAAGTTCTTGAGCAATCCATGCCACATTGTCCTCATTTTCCTCCCGATTATATGTGCACGTGCTATAAACCAGCAGGCCTCCGGTCTTCAGGCAAGGCCATATATCCCGTAAGATACGGCGCTGACGCTGCCAGCAGGTGTCCACATTCTCTATGCTCCACTCCTGCACGGCCACTTCATCCTTGCGGAACATTCCTTCACCCGAACAGGGCACATCTGTCAGAATCACATCGAACAGCGGTCCCAATTCTGTAAAATCAGCCGGATCATTATTGGTTACAATCACCCCCGGATTTCCCCACTTTATCAGATTCTCGGCCAGCACCTGCGAACGGTTGCGCATCACTTCATTGGCAACCAGCAAGCTGCCTTCCGGAAGCACGCTACGGGCCAAGGTAGATTTCCCTCCCGGAGCCGCACACAAATCGAGCATCGTGACCGGCTCTTGCACATACTGCCGCAGCGCCTGTTCCAGAAACATAGACGAAGCTTCCTGCACATAATAGCAGCCCGCATGAAACAAAGGGTCGAACGTAAACGACGGACGACCGGACAGGTAATATCCCTCACGGCACCAGGGCACAGCAGTGCTTTCCTGCGGAACAAGGTCACTTTTATCCGTATTCATCCGAATACTGACAGGCGTATCTTTTCCCAATGCTTCAGCCAAAGCAGCAAACTCCGCATCTCCCAGCAACTGACGTGTACGGAGGATAAAATCAGAAGGTAAATTCATGTTTCCAGCAATTGATTACGGCGGCAAAAATACAAAAAAATTAGCTACCTTTGCACAAACAAAAAAATCCAATCATGAAACAATATCTCGATTTGTTGCACCGCATCCGTACGGAAGGAGTACGAAAAGAAGACCGTACCGGAACGGGCACCATCAGCGTGTTCGGACATCAGATGCGCTTCAATCTGGAAGAAGGCTTTCCGCTTGTCACGACCAAAAAACTTCACTTGAAATCCATCATCCATGAACTGCTCTGGTTCTTACAAGGAGATACCAACGTGAAATACCTGCAAGAAAACGGGGTCAGAATCTGGAACGAATGGGCAGACGAAAACGGTGATTTAGGGCACATCTATGGTTACCAGTGGCGTTCATGGCCGGGTTATGACGGCAAGTTCATCGACCAGATTTCGGAAGCAGTGGAAACCATCAAGCATAATCCCGACTCACGACGCATCATAGTCAGTGCATGGAACGTGGGCGACCTGAACAACATGAACCTTCCCCCCTGTCATGCATTCTTCCAGTTTTACGTAGCCAACGGACGACTCAGTCTGCAAATGTACCAGCGCAGCGCCGATACCTTCTTGGGAGTACCTTTCAACATCGCATCGTATGCCCTGTTGCTGCAGATGATGGCACAGGTAACCGGCTTGAAAGCGGGCGACTTTATTCATACACTCGGCGACGCTCATATTTACCTGAATCACCTGGAACAGGTAGACCTGCAGCTCACCCGTACCCCGCGCCCCCTGCCTACCATGAAAATCAATCCGGACGTGAAAGATATTTTCAGCTTCCACTACGAAGATTTCCAGCTGGAGAATTACGACCCCTGGCCTCACATTGCCGGAAAAGTATCTGTATAACATTAAGAACCACCAGACATGACACTATCCATCATTGCAGCCATCAATCAGAAAAGAGGAATAGGCTATCAGAACAAGCTGCTCTACTGGCTGCCTAACGACTTAAAACGCTTCAAGGCACTGACCACCGGACATACCATCATCATGGGACGCCACACGTTTGAATCTCTTCCGAAAGGAGCTCTCCCCAACCGGAGAAACGTGGTGCTCAGCCGTCAGGAACTGCACTTTGAAGGTGCGGAATGCTTCCACACACTGGCCGATGCCCTGCATACCTGCAAGGAAGACGAAGAGGTATTTATCATCGGAGGAGCTACCCTCTACACGGAAACACTCCCACTGGCCGACTGCCTGTACCTTACAGAAGTAGACGATGAGCAGGCACCCGCCGATGCGTTCTTCCCGGAAGTAAGTCCGGAGTTATGGAAAGAAAAAAGTAGAGAATGCCATCCGACAGACGAAAAGCATCTCTACTCCTATAGTTTCGTGGATTACGAACGTACGCAAAAATAAGCCTCGCGATTTTAATCTTCATCATTCGCCAGATCCATTATCGGCATCTGGCGCTTGATAGCTTCACGGAAAGAAATAATTGTTTCCGAGCGCGACAAGCCCAACGGTTGAAGTTTATCGTGGATAATTTCCAGCAAGTGATGATTGTTCTTCGCATAAATCTTGATGAACATGTCATACTGCCCTGTCGTAAAATGACATTCCACTACTTCCGGAATAAACTTCAAAGCTTCCGTTACAGTATCAAACTGCTCCGGATCTTTCAAATACAAACCGATGTAAGCACAGGTTTCATAACCTACCTTTTCCGGATCAATGATAAATTCTGAACCCTTCAGAATTCCCAGGTTCGTCAACTTCTGAATTCGCTGATGAATAGCGGCTCCCGATACATTACAAGCACGTGCTACTTCCAAAAAAGGAATACGTGCATTGCCTGCGATCATACGCAAAATTTGTTCGTCTAAACTGTCTAATTGATGATGTCCCATCTTCTATGTTTTTGTATTCGTGCAAAGGTAATACTTTTTCTTTATATAATTTCAATATTTATTACTTTTACATGCCTTTAACCATAAACTTTGCAGAAAAACCGAAATTTTTCATCAGATATTTATAATATCGGCCGCTCATTTCTAATTTTTGCAAATTCCAAATAGCAAAGAAGAATCAACCTCCAGCTTATTCTTCTTTGACTTCAGAATCAGCATTTGCTTCTTTTTCCTTCTCCCCTCTTCCTCCTTTCTGATAAACGGAAGGAGTCACACCAAACTGCAGTTTAAAACATTTACTAAAATAGAACGGATCGTTAATTCCTACCTGGTAAGAAACTTCGGCCACCGTCAGATTCTCCGGAGAGGAAAGCAGCTCTGCCGCTTTTTTCATTCGCATAATACGTATGTATTCATTGGGAGAATAACCTGTTACCCCTCGCACCTTACGGTAAAAGATAGAACGTCCTACTCCCATCATGGAAGCAAACTCATCCACGGTAAACTGAGGATTACCCAGTTGCGTTTCCATAATGCGCCCCATCTTTTCTACAAAGAATTTATCCTTATCAGAGGAACAAAGAGCCGGACGCACCTGATTCGGGTCATGCGAGAATTTCTCCTTCAGTTTTTCACGCTGTTCTATCAACTTAAACGCACGTGTCAACAACAGTCGCGGACTAAACGGTTTCGTGATGTAAGCGTCGGCTCCACATTCCACTCCTTTCACATGATTGTCTACAGAAGTCATGGCCGTCAGCAGAATAACCGGAATATGACTGGTATTAAAATCAGTCTTCAATTTCCGTGTCAGTTCAAAACCTGAACATCCCGGTATGACCACATCACTGATAATCAAGTCCGCATCATAATTACGCGCACGTTCCAATCCTGCATCTCCGTCGGCTTCTGCTACAACCTCAAAATATACCCCCAGCTCCTCTTTCAGGAATTCACGCACATCATTATCATCCTCCACAATCAAGACCTTGTATTTATTCAGCGGATTCACCGGAAGAACTTCCTCCAGTCCTTCTTCATCTTTCAATACCACATCTGCCAAATGCTTTTCGGCCCTCTCTTCTTCACGCAGAAGTACATTGTTCGGCACAAGAAAATCTTTTTCTTCATATACAGACTTATCCGTTGGCAAAGTCACAATAAAGATGGAGCCTCCTCCCGGATTCTCTTCATACGTAATTGTTCCTTTATGCACATTGACCAGTTCATGTGTCAGATGCAGACCTACTCCTACACTGTCACCAGAGAAATTACTTTGCATGAACCGCTTGAACAATTCTCCCCGTTTTTCTTTAGGAATGCCGACCCCCGTATCAGACACACGCATTTTCAGTTTACCGGCCGCTTCGTCTACATTCACCACAAACTCAATCTTTCCTTTTGAGGGAGTGTATTTAAAAGCATTAGACAAAATATTATATACTACCTTATCTACATTTCCCTTATCAATAAACATCCGGTACGACTGGCAAGAAGGAATAAAACGGAACTCCATGTTTTTTGATTCTGCCGCATCCTTGAAGCTCAAATAAATTTCATACAGGAAAGCTATCACATCTGTCTCTTCCAATGACAAGGCCAGTTTATTATTCTGCATCTTACGGAATTCAAGCAACTGATTAATCAGACGCAACATACGTTCCGTACTCTTGTCCATAATCTTAAGAGAGTATGCCATCTCCTTAGGTACTTTCAAACGGTGAATTTTCTCCAACGCACCTTGTATCAACGTCAACGGCGTACGGAACTCATGTGAAATATTGGTAAAGAACACCAGTTTGTACTCAGTAAGCTGTTCCTCTACCTTAATCTTGTTGCGCAAAGTATTCATATTACGTATAATACGGAATACAATGTACAACAATACAGCTATCACTATCACATACAAAATATAAGCCCACGGTGTTTTCCAGAAAGGAGGATTCACCACAATCTTCAATACAGACTCCTCCGCTCCCCATAATCCGGAAGCATCAGACGCTTTTACATGAAGATAATAGGTCCCGGGAGAAAGATTTTTGTAAGCAGCAAAGTTCAAGGACGAAGGAACACTCCACCCCTTATCATAGTTTTCAAGCTTGTAACTGAATTTAGAACCTCCAGCTCCCGAATAGTCAAACGTAGAAAACTCTACCACAAAAGAACTTTGATAATACTGTAAATTCACCTCTGAGGCATAAGCCAAAGACATATCCAAGGGAGAATCCGGTTCATCGGGACTGACAGAAATGCCATTCAACCGCAAATCTGTAAATGTAACTTTCGTTTTACTTTCCGGATGTTTCACTCTACGCGGATCAATCACCGTCAATCCATAGTTTGTACCAAAGGCAATACGACCGTCATCCAAACTTAGTCCACAATTCTCGGCATACACATTGCCCAGCATATTTATAGAGAAAAAATAATTCTCGAACGTCTTACGAAGTATATCAAAACAAGAAACACCAAATTCTGTGGTAATCCATATTTTACCATTCATATCCGGCACAAAAGTTTGTACCATTCCGTTAACCAAACCATCTTCCGGTCCAAAATGCTCAAACTTCAGTTGACTATAATCCCCGTTTTTCGGAAGAGAACAAACCGAAAATCCGGCTCCCGATTCTGCTACCAGGATATGCCCTTTTCCGTCAGAAGCAATACTCCGGATTTCGTTACTTCTCAGCATTCCGTTATCAAAGGTATAGCTATAATAAGCAGAAGGATCTTTCAACAGCTTATCTGGATGGAACACATAAACACCTTCACTGGTTCCAACCCATATCCAACGGTTATTATCTTCAAAAATCACCCGAACCTGACGCTGTCCGTAAGTGGAAGTTAAAAAATGGCGGAAACTATAACCCGTCTTACCCGGAATAGCCAAATCAAGCCCTCCTTCAAAAGTTCCAACCCATATACGGTTTTTGCTGTCTTTCAACAAACAAAAGACTTGATTTGACCCCAAAGAAGACGAATCAGAAGGATTATGTGTGTACACATGATTGCCTACTATCAGTCCTTTCGTACGCGAAGCATACCATTGAACTCCATCCATATCCTCCACTACTGCATAAATATTACTCCCATAAGCAGTTTCTTCCTTCTTGTTATTCAAATGTGAATCATATGCATACATTTTTCCATCACGGGTTCCAAGAATAATATCTCCCGAAGAACGACGATGTAAGGTACGCACCGTATTCGAACGATTAAACTTCCCTTCTCCAGCCGGGAAAATACGAAGCGTACCTTCATTCAAGACTTCCAAACGGGACACACCCGTATATTCAGAACTTACCCATATATTGCCAGAATGGTCTTCTATGACACATTGCAGAAAATCTGAGCCAATCTGACTTTGCGTATTGTCTGAGTCGGCCACGATATGTTTCATTTGTCTGTTTGCCACATCATATACAAACAGACCGTTTCCATAAGTTCCAATCCAAATAATTCCACGTGAATCGTGTACCACATAATAACGTTCCCGATCCACATAATTGCGTTTCTCTTCCGGCATCAATAAAAAAGGTGTCACCTTCCCCGATTGTGAGTCAATCCAAGTCAGCACTCCATTATTTCCATAAACCCACGATTCTCCTCTATTATCTTTAATAACCTTCGCTCTTTTTATTTGAAGTGCCTCTTCGGCCAAAGTCAAAGCATTCGTATCAAAATCAAAACACCACGTGCTGGTAGCACTAAAAATCAGCCATTTCTTACCTAATATCAGGTTATCATAATAAGTAAAATCTCCTTCAATAGAAACTTCCTTTTTTAATGCCCCATTCCGGAAAGTATAAACCCCTCCTTTATTTGCCAAAAAATAGGTTTTCTGCCCATAAACTGCTATTTTCCTAAACTCCATACGCTCATCTACCGCATGGAGTTTCTTTCCATCCCAATAATAAAGTCCTTTTTCTGTGGCAATCCAGACCCAGCCTTCTGCACCCACCCTCAAATCGCGAATAAGATTTGACGCAAGCCCATTACGAGTATCGAAAGCAATTGAGGTAAAAGTACGGTCCTTCTGATAACGTATTAACCGACATCCTTCTCTTTCTCCCGTTACCCAAGCTTCATTTTTATTGACAAAATAGACATTCCAATAATGACGTAAATATTCACCACTCCCCGTAAAATCTACAAAACAGTCTTTTTTCAAATCGTAGCATCCTACCAGCTCGCCAGTTGTTTTTATCCATAAGAAACAATTTTGATCCTCTACAATTTCCTGTACACGATGATCCGGCAAGGAGGGTTTATTTCCTTTTCGAGGACGGAATGTAACAAAAGAAGTTCCATCAAAACGACTAAGGCCATTAAGGGTACCCATCCAGATAAATCCCTTACTGTCCTGATACATATATCTGACCGAATTGTTCCCTAGTCCAGATGTAGTTGTAAAACGAGTGGAACGTACATCCACCGAAGCCTTAATACCTTCTACACACGATACTATTAAAAAGAATACGAAGAAGAATAACCTGTTCATTCCGCCTTATTTTGTATAAATTATTTGCAAAAATATAAAAAAAGTGCATCACTAAAAAAGCCATGCACTTTTTTCATTCTTTGTATTGAATTACCTGCTTAATCCATGTGGAAAACCTCTGGCAAAGGAATGGTAACCGGAGAATTGTCAGGATTTACTTCCATAATGTCGGCCATATAATCCCACCATTTCTGCACAATCGGGTTATTTCCCATATCCTGTGAAGATTCTTCACCTTTCGTTTTCTGGCAAGCAAACAAGATATTGGTATCTTTATCCCAATAAATAGAATAATCATACACCCCATTTTCAGACAACATCTGTTTCAATTCCGGCCAGATAGCTGCATGACGTTTTTCATACTCTTTTTCAAATCCTGGTTTCAGGAACATTTTAAAAGCTTCACGTTTCATAGTACCTCCATTTATTTTAAGTAGTTTTTCAATGTGCAATCTGTTTCTTTCAAACCTTCTGCAATGCTTTGCGCATTCAAGTGCGCTCCTTTCAATGATGTATGTGTATGGTCTTTACAGAAATAAGGAGCTACATACTTCAGGCCCTGTTCATAACCTATCTGCTGCAATTTATCTGCTGACAACTTATTCAAATCAATAAAATACGCACCTGTAGCTTCAGCAGCTTCCCGTGTCCATTTTCCAAAAGACGTAGTATTACGCTGTATCTCATTATTATCCCACATATTACGTGGCGTATGACTCAGCACAATAGGGATAGCTCCTTTTTCTTGAACATCGCGGATAAATTTACGCAAATACCAGCCAAATGTATACACGACATCATAAGTTTTAGTGGCTTCCATTAGAAAGACTTTACTTTCTTCTCC
>ERZ773194.3175-NODE-3175-length-14378-cov-5.342875_pt1 | contig 14378 bp, 13 predicted proteins | sample MGYA00511240_ERZ773194 | MGnify/ENA primary metagenome ERZ773194 (study PRJEB29015, sample SAMEA2737774) | human gut metagenome | biome: human gut; feature: human-associated habitat; material: faeces | place: China | collected 2012 ... | reverse complement strand
CGCGTTTTGTCTATTCTGAAAACTGCCATTTCAAAAATCTCCTTTCCTGTGAAATAAAAAAAGCGCCGGGATTTTTTATCAATCCTGACGCTCTCGGTCTGTATTTTCTTTTAACGGTTTGAACATTGCGCAGCTTGTTCCTTTATGACAATGAATGTACGGGCAAAACGGACTTTTATTATCGAGCAAATATGTGTCGTAGCCCGTCTGACATTTAGGGCATAGCTGCTCATTATTTTTCTGTTTCATTTTCAAAATTCCTTTCAAAAATTTTGTAGTTGTATCTATCTGTTTTGAGGTAAAAAAATAGCTCCGATTTTTAATATTGAAGCGTATTTTGAAAAGAAAAATATTTAATTTTTAGGTTAATACCGTTTATCGACTGTCTGAAACCCTTGATTTTACTGCATTTTTCGTTAAGTCCTGTAAGAACACTCGCACCAAATAAGAACCTCAAGGTTGATAGAAACCTTGAGGTTTTTGCTTTATATTTCGGTTTCAAATAAACCTTTTGCCTGTGCGGTTTTCGGAATACATCGTGTAAAAGTGCTGCTATGCGATAATGTTTTCCCCTTATCGGCAGCACATTTTTTATACTGAAATTGCCTGAAATTATCCGTTTCAATCAAAAAATGAAACCGTAAAAATTTACCCCGGCCTTTCGTGTCAATTGTTTACCATTTCGTGTCAAAGGTTGTAGTTTTCGTGTCAAAGGTATGATTTTATTCTGCCTGTCAGCACCTATTTTTTCTGACCGATTTGTTGATTTTTGCAATTTCCTTAAATTTCGCCCTTTTGGCTTCAAGGTATCGGCTGTTGTCCGCCGCATAGTCGTCCTCCGGCCACTCGGCGATGACATAATCGCCGACCGCGGGATAGTCGGATACGGTTTTTACATCATATCTGTATTTGCCGGATAAAGTTGCTGTCTTTATCTCTGTGCCGCTGCTGATTTTATACATTCCTTTTTCCTGTGAAATTACTCTCGTTCTCAATTTGTTCATTACAATCTCCTATCTCGTCAGTCCGGTTACAGCTTTTTTATTTATATGTGTATTAACATTATCTTTATACAATCTTAATACCTCGTTGCAACTTATTATTCCATTTTTATATGCCATATGTTATAATAAATAAAAGCAAGTTGGAGGAGGCTTATCATATGATAGAGAAAATACATTTCAGACGGCATCTTTCGTCCTTTCAAATTATTATACTGAGCTTTGCCGGTGTGATTCTCTTTGGGGCGCTTATATTAATGCTGCCGATATCGTCTGCGGCAGGCATAGTAACACCGTTTCACGGTGCGATATTTACATCAACCTCTGCCGTTTGTGTAACCGGGCTGGTTGTGCTGGATACCGGCAGCTATTGGTCGCCGCTCGGGCAGGCAGTGATTTTGCTGCTTATACAGATAGGAGGACTCGGAGTTGTAACGGCGGCTGTGTCATTTGCAATGCTTGCGGGCAGAAAAATATCACTTATGCAGCGCAGCACAATGCAGGACGCTATTTCAGCGCCAAGGCTCGGCGGAATAGTCCGTCTGACAAGGTTTGTCTTGAGAGGTACGCTTTTAATAGAACTAATCGGTGCATTATGTATGCTCCCGTCGTTTTGTGGCGAATACGGTGCAAGCGGAATATGGAAGGCTGTGTTTCATTCCGTATCGGCTTTTTGCAATGCCGGATTTGACATTTTGGGAACAGGCGCTCATATGTATCCTTCTCTTACCGAATATATGGGAAATCCTTCTGTGAACATTGCAATTATGCTTTTGATTATAGTCGGAGGTATCGGGTTTCTTACGTGGGACGATATTTGCCTGCACAAACATCATTTCAGGCGTTACCGTATGCAAAGCAAGATTATTCTGTTCACTTCGGCGCTTTTAATTGCAATACCTGCCGCTTTCTTTTTCTTTTGTGATTTTGGCGGTATGCCGGTTGGAAAAAGAATCTTTGCATCTTTGTTTCAGTCTGTGACAACAAGGACTGCCGGATTTAATACTGCTGACCTTAACGCAATGACAGGCGCCTCAAAAGCAATTATGACATTGCTTATGCTGATTGGCGGCTCGCCCGGTTCCACTGCCGGCGGTATGAAAACCACAACCTTTGCGGTTATTATATTAAGTGCTGTGTCAGTGGTTAAAAGAAAAGAAGAAGTCTGTGTTTGCGGAAGGCGGATTGACAGTACAATTATACGAAATGCTTTGGCAATCGCAACAATTTATTTTTCACTTTTCTTTGTCGGCGGAGTTGCGATAAGTGTACTTGAAAACCTTCCTTTGTCCGATTGCCTTTATGAAACCGCATCGGCAATCGGAACTGTGGGACTCACGCTTGGAATTACGCCAAAGCTCGGTATCGCATCGCAAATTATTCTTATACTTTTAATGTACCTTGGGAGAGTCGGCGGTTTGACACTGGTATATGCGGCAATCGCAAGCAAAAATCAAGGCGGAGCAAAACTGCCGCTTGAAAAAATAACGGTCGGATAAAAAGGAGTTTTGAATTATGAAAAATATTTTGTTAATAGGTATCGGAAGATTCGGAAAGCATGTTGCATTGCAGCTTAACAAATTGGGACACGAGGTTATGGCGGTGGATTCCAATGAAGAACGAATTAACAGCGTGCTGCCGTTTGTGACCAATGCCCAAATCGGTGACAGTACAAATGCAGATTTTTTAAAATCTCTCGGAATAGGAAATTATGATGTTTGCATTGTTACAATCGGAGGGGATTTTCAAAATTCACTTGAAACAACCTCTTTACTTAAAGAACTCGGAGCAAAAAAAGTTATTTCAAGAGCGGAACGGGATGTTCAGGAAAAGTTTCTCTTGCGGAACGGAGCGGACGGAGTGGTTTATCCCGAAAAACAAATTGCAAAATGGGCTGCTATTCGATATACTGCGGATCATATTCGTGATTATATAGAAATTGACGATTCCCACGCTATCTTTGAGGTTGAAGCACCCAAACAGTGGATCGGAAAAACAATAGGCGATATAGATATCCGCCGAAAATATAATATTAATGTTTTGGCGGTTAAAAAGAACGGAAATATTGATATGGCAATATCTTCGGATACGACTCTCGGCGAAAACGCAACACTTATGGTTTTGGGAGAATATAAAGAGCTGCAAAAATGTTTCCGTATCTAAAAAAAGAGGTGAATCATTTTGAAATATGTATTGCTGACGGCAGCTGTTCTTGCCTTTTTCGCTTTCGGTTACTTCTTAATGGATAGAATAGACCGGTTTCTGTGTGAAAACCAAAAGGCGATTCAAAATGAAGAAAGCGACTCTAAAAGTACACAAATACTGCTTTCATCGGATTTGACAGATGATGAGATACTAAAAGAAATACACGGTTTTAAGAAAAATCACAGCAAGACCGGGATGTTGCTTTATGATAAAAATATGAATACTTTTTATTGACATATGTGGACTTTTAGTGCGATTTATGGTATAATAATATAAAACAGATAATGGCGGTGAATAATATGAGCGCTCAAAAAACAATAACAAATATTGAAAAAAAACAGCACATACTTGTATGTCTGTCCGCTTCGCCGTCTAATGAAAAAATCGTGCAGACTGCCGCAAAAATGGCAAAAGTTCTCGATGCACGATTTACGGCGATTTATGTGCAAAACGATTTTGCACTAACCGAAAGCGATCAAAAAAAACTTGATAACAATATTCAATTTGCGGAAAATATCGGAGCCGATGTTGTAACTGTCCACGGCGAGGATGTGGCTATGCAGATAGCGGAATACGCACGGCTGTCCGATGTAACAAAAATTGTAATAGGTCAAAGCAATGCAAAGCGCAGCCGCATTTGGGGAGGATACACGCTGACAGAAAAACTGATAGCGTATGCGCCCGACATTGATATTCACATTATTCCCGATGCCGGATTTTATAAAAAATCACGCAAAAGCAGTTTATTTGCGAATACCCAACTGCCGACAGTGCAGGATGTTTTGACTGTCTGCGGTGTTCTTGCTTTATGCACGGCTATAGGTTTCCTTTTTCTTCACCTCGGATTTAACGACACAAACATCGTTACCGTTTATATCTTCGGTGTGTTGGTTATTTCCGCTCTGACAAAAGGATATGTTTGCAGCATTGCAAGTTCGCTGCTCAGCGTTTTTCTGTTTGGCTTTTTTCTGACAGAACCACATTTGTCGCTCAAAACATATGCCGTCGGCTATCCTGTGACATTTGCCGTTATGCTTGCGTCATCAATTCTTACAGGAACGCTTGCTTCAAAATTAAAAAAGCATGCAAAGCTGTCGGCACAAGCAGCTTTTCGTATGCAGATTTTGTTTGATACCGACCGGTTGCTACAAAAGGCAAAAGGCAGCGAGGAAATATTGAGTATAACCTGTATGCAGCTTTCAAAGCTTCTTGACCGCTGTATTGCAGCATATAAAGCCGATAAATCAAGCTTGTCAAAAGGGCAGATTTTTTCTGAAAAGGGCACAGACGATACGGAGCGGATATTAAATGATTCCGAACGAAAAGTTGCTGAGTGGGTGTATAAAAACGGGCGCTGCGCAGGTGCGTCAACCTCACATTTCAGCAATGCCGAATGTCTGTATTTCTCAATACGCATTGAAAAGCGGATATACGGCGTAATTGGGATTCCGATGGATAAAAACTCGGCAGATTCATTTGAAAACAGTGTGTTGCTGTCCGTTTTGAATGAGTGTGCTTTGGCTATGGATAACGCACATAATGCAGCGGAAAAAGAAAAGGCTGCCGATTTTGCAAAAAGCGAGCAGCTGCGTGCAGATCTTTTGCGTTCAATTTCTCATGATCTCCGCACACCTTTATGTTCAATTTCCGGGAATGCGGATACTCTTTTACACAATTCCGATTGCTTGGACGAGGACACCAAGCATCGGATTTATACCGACATTTATGATGACTCCGAGTGGCTTACAGGCGTTGTTGAAAATCTTTTATATGTTACAAGACTCAATGACGGAAGGCTGAAATTAAATCTGAGCGACCAGCTTGCGGATGAGGTTATAGCTGAGGCTGTATCTCATTTATGCCGAAAATCGGCGGAGCATACAATAGCCGTTCAATGTGAGGATTTATTGCTTGTTCGTATGGACGCACAGCTTATTATTCAGGTTTTGGTTAATTTGATTGATAATGCAATAAAATATACACCTGCCGGTTCTAAGATCCGCATAAGCGCTCAAAAACAAGGAAATTATGCAATGTTTAATGTGTCGGATAACGGAAACGGCATACCCGATGATGTAAAACCGCATATATTTGAGATGTTTTATACCGGGAAAAACAAGATTTCCGACAGCCGCCGAAGTTTCGGTCTCGGTCTTACGCTTTGTAAATCAATAATAGATGCGCACGGCGGAAACCTGGAGCTTTCGGACAACATACCGCACGGATGCAGTTTTAAATTTAATTTGCCGATTAGCGAGGTGACTCTTAATGAATAAACCGCTTGTACTTGTTGTTGAGGATGACCGCCCCGTCCGCAACTTGATTGTTACAACTCTGAAATCCCACGATTACAGATATCTGACGGCGGAAAGCGGAAAAACTGCGATTATGGAGGCATCGTCGCACAATCCGGATATTGTTCTGCTGGATCTTGGACTGCCGGACATAGACGGTACGGAGGTAATAACGAATATCCGAGGATGGTCAAATATGCCGATAATCGTTATCAGCGCACGCAGCGAGGATTCCGACAAAATCACTGCGCTTGATGCCGGAGCGGATGACTATCTGACAAAGCCTTTCTCTGTTGAAGAACTTCTTGCACGGCTTCGGGTAACACAAAGAAGATTGCTGCTGCTGAAAAGCAGTAATGATGCGGGAAAACCCGTTTTTCAAAACGGTGAACTCAAAATAGATTATGCAGCAAGCTGCGTTTATCTGAAGGGTGAGGAAATGCATCTTACGCCGATTGAGTATAAGCTTTTGTGCCTTTTATCGCATAATGTCGGAAAAGTGCTGACGCACACATATATCACTATGCAAATTTGGGGAAGCAGCCGGGAAAATGACATTGCTTCGCTGCGTGTTTTTATGGCTACGCTCAGAAAAAAATTAGAACCGGAAAAAACAAGCCCTCAGTATATTCAAACACATATAGGTATCGGATACCGAATGCTGAGGGTTGATTAGAATAGCACAAAGGTTTATGTTTTACCTGTTAGTCTGTAATTACAGGAGATTTAAAAAATGATGAAAAAAACACTGTCCCTATTTTTGGCATTTTTCAAAATAGGTGCATTTACATTCGGCGGCGGTTACGCTATGATTGCACTTTTGGAGAATGAGTTTGTGGAAAAGAAAAAATGGATAACGAAAAATGAGTTTCTTGATATGGTTGCGATTGCAGAATCCACGCCGGGACCTGTTGCTGTCAATAGCGCCACATACATAGGATATAAAACAGCGGGCTTCAAGGGTGCGGCAGTATCTACTCTGGCAGTCTGCATCCCGTCATTTGCCGTGATTTTCTGCATTTCGCTCTTTTTTGAGCAATTTTTGAAATTAACATATGTTTCATATGCATTTCACGGAATACAAGTCTGTGTTATTTATCTTATCCTGTCTGCCGGACTGAAAATGTTGAAAAATATAGAAAAGACGGCATTTAACATCGTCATTTTACTATCGGTCATTGCTGCAATGGTGTCTTGCACTGTATTTTCCGTATCAATTTCTTCTGTTTGTTATATATTGATATGCGGTGTATTGGGCATGGCAGCATTCTTTCTGAAAAAGCTTAAGAAGGGATGCGATTGAAATGATATATATAAAGTTGTTTTTCAGTTTTTTAATGATAGGTGCATTATCCTTCGGCGGCGGCTACGGAATGGTTTCGCTTGTGCAGGAAACAGTTTTGTCAAACGGCTGGCTGTCCGAAAGTGAATTTATGAATTTTATAGCGGTTTCAGAATCAACCCCCGGACCGCTTGCAATAAATATGGCAACTTTTATAGGCTCAACGCAAGGCGGTATTTTAGGATCGCTTTTTGCAACAGCAGGCGTCGTTTTGCCATCGTTCATTATAATCCTTTTAATCTCGGCGGTCTTGAAAAATCTTTTGAAATATTCTGCGGTAAATGCTTTTTTATCAGGCGTACGCCCCTGTGTTGTGGGTATGATTCTTGCAACGGCAAGCGTTATGGCATTGTCATCGCTTTTGGGATTTGTTGATTTAAACACTGCCGCTGAGCCGGATATTGAATCGGTTATTATATTTGCATCGCTTTGGTGTATACATATTATCTTCAAAAAAGTTAAAAAGAAAACACCGTCACCGATTTTAATGATTATATTATCAGCAGCGCTGGGTATTATTTTTGGAACTGTTTAATACATAAAATTAAAAGCAATTCATTGCCGCTAAATTTGGTAATGAACTGCTTTTTTTGATAAAAGCACTTAATCTGCTAAAACAAATAATCCACCTTGTATTATGCAAGGCGGATTATTTTATGTTAAACAGCTTTTTCAAGTTACATCACCAATGCTTTTTTCGGACAAAACCTTGCGCATTTACCGCAGCCGATGCATTTATCGTAATTGATAGTCGGAGCGTTGAAACCTTTCTGGTCAAGCGCACCGACGGGGCAAACTTCTACTGCCGGGCAGCTATGATTTTGCGGACAGTTTTCAATTATTATTCTTAATTGTTTCTTCATATTCATCACCCCTGATTCTTATACAGTTTCAATTCATTTAAGATTTCGTCCTTTGGACGGTAGCCTACAGAAGTTGAAATAATCCTGCCGTTTTTGAAAAGCACAAGCATCGGAATTGATGAAACTTTGAATTTCATTGCAAGCTCAGGTTCATCATCAACATTAACCTTTGCCACCCTAATCACATCCGCATATTCGTCCGCAATTTCGCTTAAAACGGGAGAAAGCATTTTGCACGGCCCGCACCAGTCGGCGTAGAAATCCAGCAAAACTGGCTTGTCCGCATTTATTACTTCGTTTTCAAAATTTGATTTGTTGATTATTACCTCACTCATTTTTAAAGACTCCTTTCAGATTGACTTATAATAAAGCATACAATGGCAAAATCCTTCAAAATTATCCTAACGGTTTTTAGGTATATGCTAAACCTACTCTTACTAACAATCAGGATGTTTTAAAATATATCGGAAGATATCTTGCCAGACCTGTTATCGCTGCTTCAAGAATTGATCATTATGACGGTGAATTTGTCACTTTCCACTACAATCGGCATGAAGATAACAAATTAATTACCGAAACTGTTTCTGCTGTTGACTTTATCAAAAAGTTAATTATTCATATACCCGAAAAACACTTTAAGTTGATTCGATATTACGGCATTTATGCCAAACATCATAAACATGAAAACAGCTTACGTTTATTTATTCCGAAAGAAAAAAGACGTTTCCATATTCTTCGCAATTCATGGAGAACGTCTGTTTCCCTGTCATTTTATTTCGACCCTCTCTTGTGCAAGTGCGGTCATAAAATGACACTTTTTCAATTTTGCCTTAACGGCACTCCGCTTTTTGAAAAATCTAATTCTTGGGTTAATTCTGCTTAATTCAGACCATTTCTTTAAATACACCATACTTCAACTTTCATTTAACGGAGAAATCAAAAATTCAATAACTTTATCCAAGGTTTTGCACTACCTCTTTTTGTTATGCCTTTTTTGACTTGTTTTCTATTATATCATACTTTTTCAAAAATCGCAATTTCCTATACAAATATAAAAAATCTTTGATTTTCTTAATAAATACAAATATTTTTTGAATTTACATATGCCGTTTCGGGGTGTAAAATATAATTATAAAATATATTTAACGAGGAGAAAAGAATGTATTTACTCACTGAAAAATTAAGAGTTATATCGGAAGATTTAAAAGAGCTTCGTTATCAAAACAAACAAAACATTACCGAGATTTTTTTAAACGAAAACGCCGACGGCGGACAGATTGAAAAATGCCCCAAAGACGGCTGGAAAAAGTTTCAATCGGGCGGTATATGGGGCGGATACGACAAGCATATGTGGTTTAAAACCACTGTTGAAATGCTCCCCGAAAACGAGGGGAAAACCGTTGTTTTCGACGTTTTTACAGGAAAAGAGGGACAGTGGGACGCAAAAAATCCGCAGTTTTACGCATATGTTAACGGCAAAATCATTCAGGGTATGGACGTTAACCACACCGAGTTTGTATTAACCAAAAATGCAAAGCGCAATGAGGTGTTTGAAATCGTTCTTTATGCGTACAGCGGAATGAACGAAGACACCGCGAATTTCAAATGTTACACCGCAAATTTTGATGAAAACATAAACGCGCTTTACTATGACATTTTTGTTCCGCTTTCGGTTGCAAAGCTTCTTGACAAAGAGGACAAAAGGCGCGTCGATATTTTAGAATATCTTAATAACACCGCAAACATTCTCGACACGCGCGAAATTCCGAGTGCGGATTTTGACAAGTCGGTGAAAGACGCGCTTTGCTACATAGAAACCGAGTTCTACGGCAAATACTGCGGAAACAGCGACGTTACCGCAAAATGCGTGGGCCATACGCACATTGACGTTGCGTGGCTCTGGACGCTTGCGCAGACGCGCGAAAAAAACCGTGCGCAGTTTTTCGACTGTTTTAAACCTTATGAAACAGTATCCCGAATATGTTTTTATGTCCAGCCAGCCCCAGCTTTATCAGTATTTAAAAGAAGAAAATCCCGCACTTTACGGCGAAATTAAAGAGCGCGTGAAAGAGGGCAGATGGGAAGCCGAGGGCGCAATGTGGCTTGAGGCGGACTGCAATCTCACATCTGGCGAGTCGCTCGTAAGACAGATACTTTTCGGCAAAAGGTTCTTTAAAGAAGAGTTTAACAAAGACAACAAGATTTTGTGGCTTCCCGACGTTTTCGGCTACAGCGCCGCACTTCCGCAAATCCTCAAAAAAAGCGGTGTGGACTACTTTATGACCACAAAAATCAGCTGGAACGAATACAACAAAATGCCGTACGACACATTTATGTGGGAGGGCATTGACGGCACAAAAATTCTTACATATTTCATCACAACGCGCGACTACGACGCGCCCGACAGTCAGCATTTTACAACGTATGTCGGCAAAATGACGCCGAGCGAAGTTATGGGTTCGTGGAAACGTTTTCAGCAGAAAGACGTGTCGGATGCGGTGCTCATATGCTACGGCTACGGCGACGGGGGCGGCGGAACGACGCCCGAAATGGTTGAAACCGCAAAAAGACTGTCGAAAGGTATTCCGGGTTGCCCGAAAGTGGAGTTTTCAACGTCGCTTGACTTTTTCAAAGACCTTGAAAAAAAGGTGGAAAACGCAAAACGCATGCCCGAATGGGTGGGCGAACTTTACCTCGAACTTCACCGCGGAACGTACACATCTATGGCTCGCAACAAAAAATACAACCGCAAAAGTGAGTTTGCGCTTATGGACGCGGAGCTTTATTCGGTTATGGACAAAACCGTTTTAAACGGCGAATACCGTCAGGCTGAAATCAATGATATGTGGCGAACGGTGCTTTTAAATCAGTTCCACGACATCCTCCCCGGCTCGTCAATCAAAGAGGTTTACGAAGTGTCAAAAGAGCAGTACGAAAATGTTTTGTCGGGTGCGGACAGCATAAAGAAAAACGCATTGTCAAACATTGCGAAGAATATAAACGCTCCGTCCGACGGCTTTGCGGTGTTCAATCAGCTTGGCTTTACGCGCAGTGAGTTAGTTGAAATTGACAATGCCGATAACTTTGAAAACCCCGTTGTTACCGCAAGTGACGGTACTGTATCAAACGCACAGAAGGTCGGAGATAAGCTTTTGTTCTATGCCGAAAACGTTCCGTCAAAGGGATATAAAACATACACGGTAGCCGAGGGCAAACCGGCGGAAAGTGAAATTTTTGTTTCGGAACACCGTATGAGCAACAGATTTTTCGATATTGAAATAGACAAAAACGGCAATATTTCGTCAATTTACGACAAACGTGCCGAAAGAAACGTGTTAAAAGGCACGGGCAACGTATTTCAGGCGTTTGAGGACAAACCGAAAGATTACGACGCGTGGGAAATTTCTGTTTACTATCAGCAAAAAATGTGGGAGGTTAACGATTTCTGCGGTGCCGAGGTTATTGAAAACGGCACAGAGCGCGGAGTTTTGCGCATAAAGAGAAAATTTGTAAATTCCGAAATCGTTCAGGATATTTGCATTTACAAAAACCTTGACCGCATAGATTTCAAAACAAAAATCGACTGGAAAGAAAAACACATTCTGCTCAAAACCGCATTTCCCGTTGACGTTCACACAAACAAGGCGACATATGAAATTCAATTCGGAAACGTTGAACGTCCGACGCATTGGAACACAAGCTGGGATATGGCAAAATTTGAGGTTTGCGCGCAGAAATGGGCGGATATTTCGGAGGACGGCTACGGCGTGAGCCTTTTGAACGACTGCAAATACGGTCACGATATAAAGGACGGCGTTATGCGTCTGACGCTCATAAAATCGGCAACCTACCCGAACCCCGACGCAGACAAGGAACTTCACGAATTTACATATTCGCTCTATCCGCACAAAGGCACCTGGCGCGAGGCAAACACGGTTGATATGGCATATTCCTTAAACTGCCCCCTCACCTGCGCGCCCGCTATGAAAAACAGCGGAACGCTCCCGTGCGAGTTTTCGTTTATCGAAACCGACTGCAAAAATGTTGTTGTCGAAACCGTTAAAAAGGCGGAAGACAGCGGTGACATTATTGTGAGAATGTTTGAGTGCCAAAACAGACGCGGAAAGGTTAACGCGGTGATGTTTAAGGATATTTTAAACGCTGCGGAATGTGACCTTTTGGAAAACGAAACCGAAAAGGTTCAATTTGACAAAAACACATTTACATTTGAAATTAAGCCGTACGAGATAAAAACATTTAAAATTAAACTTTAATTTTAAAGCCATAGTCAAAAGACTATGGCTTTTTTGTTATATGTATAAATCGTCCTGTTTTATAATTCCTTTTTTCACCGCGTCCGACACGTCGATATGCTTCGGAAATTTCAGCTTGATTTTGCCGTTTTCACCGCCGTTGCGGATAATTTTAAAATCGGTAAGTTTTAGATTTTCAACCGTAACCTCAACCGTGATATTTCCGTATGCCGAAAGCTTAAACGAAAAGCTTTTCTCGCTTTCGGGGAGCGCCGGCGCGATATACAAAACGTCGCCCTCACGCTGAACGAGCATACGGTTTACGGCATAAATAAACGAGCCTGCGGCGGTAGTGAACCACGGCCGGAACACGCAGTCTTTTTCGTTGATTTCAAACATTTCGGCAAAGCACCCTGCCGACTCGGTTGCCTGTTTTAACGAATAATACGCTTTTTCGTCCGAAAGGTCGGCATAAACAGTCGCTTTCCACGACGCATACCACGGCGCGATATGCCGTCCTACGCTGTACATATTGCCGAATTTCAGCTCGTCCGACACAAAATCCTCAATGGCTTTTTTCTGCATTTCGTCGTCGTTTTTCTGCACCTTATACGGAAAACAACCGCTCAAAACGCCTATGCTTTTGTCCTTGCAGTTCGGATACGGAATGTATTTTTCGCCGTCGTTCGGAAGATATTTTCGCAGTGCGTCCGCGGTTTTAAGGCACTTTTCGGCAAATTCCGCATCGGTGTCATCCTCCGAAACAATGCGCCAAACCGAATAAAGCACCTCAAAAAGCTTTATTGCACTGCACGTTGTCATATACGCGTTGGTAACCGACGGGCCGAGCCGTTCAAGGTCGGTGCAGGCGGTAATTACGGTCTTTCCGCTCTCCTCGGTGTAGACCATATTGTTCATAAAATATGCCGCGCAGTGCTTTGCAACGGGATAAGCCATACTCTTCAAAAATTCGGTGTCACCCGTGTATTTATAATATTCCCAGAAATTCAGCACAATGCTGACATTCTGAAAAACGTGCTCCGTCCAAAATCCGGGAACGCCCGTACCGCGCCCGTCCTCCATAGTTTCGCAAAAATAGTTCGCCTGGCGCACTCTCGCATTTGACACGCGCTGAATTGCTCTATCCAGTGTGTCATAGCGGAATTTGCAGATTTTGTATGCCTCGTGAAAATGCCCCGACGACAAAAGCGCCGTTCCCGTGAAAATTTCGTCAAACGCGAAAAACACACCGTGCCACAATGCGTTGTTTATGCCCATCGGAAGCGACCACTTTGTGGAAAGCGTTTTTAAATGATACTGCGCGGTTTTGTATACGTCACAAATCTTTTTATCGCCCAATGAAACGTCGGATATACTCATATAATCCGCCCATTTCTGCGCGCTCTCTTCAAAAACTTTTTCTGGATTTTCAAGAATTTCCGAATGTTTTTCCGACAGAAAATCCGCATAATCCGCACGGTCGAAATCGTCGCAGTAAAGCACAAACATACTCGCACTTTCGCCGTTTTCAAAACGTTTTGAAAGCATTATTTCGTCATTTTTGCACTCTGCCGAAACGTCTGCATCGCAAAAAACATAAATCTTGCCGTGATACATCTCCTTGCCGTCAATTTCGTACGAAACAACAATTCCGTTTTCGATTTTTTCCGCGGTGTAACAAAGCCGTTCAATCTTTTTTCCGTCCGCGCCCTTAAGCTTGTAAACAAACGAATAATCGGCGGCGCGGTCAAACGTTTTTTTCACCGAAAGCAAGTCGAAATCAAAGTGAACATACGCGCGCGTGCCGATACTTAAGCCGTCAAATTTGCACTCCGACTGCATAAAACCTTTGTCGGTATCGAGCGTTTGCCCCCAGTCGTACGGCTCGGGATTTTTAATGCCGTTTATGATTTCGCCGACCATACCGAACGGAATGAGTGTAAATCTCTTGTGCTCGGGACGTTCGGGAATTATGTCGTAACGGTAGCGCCTGCCGGCTTTCCAAACGCAGATTTCGGGCACACAGCAGGTTTTGCCGTCAAACGCGCCCACCTTGCCCTGGCGTCCGCAGTAGTCCAGCATAACGGACAAAGAACCGTTTCCCAAAAGAGGCGGTGCATAGTTTATTTTTTCAGAATTTTTTGTGGTTTTCATAAATTTTCTCTCCAAAAATACAGTTAAAAAAATTATATCATTCCGAAAAAGTTTATTCAATATCCGCACAGAATTACCGCAAAAATTTGTACGTTAACTGTAAAAATTTCTGAATGTATGGGTTTTATTTATTTATGTTATTACGCACGTGCGTATACGCATAAACGAACAAAATTATAAAATTAAAATGCTGAATAATAAAAAAGGACGATTTAAAGCCACTCCTCGATAAGACAACATTGCCTTAAAAACATATTTTTCGCGCC
>ERZ773194.3171-NODE-3171-length-14414-cov-34.704576_pt1 | contig 14414 bp, 9 predicted proteins | sample MGYA00511240_ERZ773194 | MGnify/ENA primary metagenome ERZ773194 (study PRJEB29015, sample SAMEA2737774) | human gut metagenome | biome: human gut; feature: human-associated habitat; material: faeces | place: China | collected 2012 ... | reverse complement strand
TTATTTACTGCCAGAGCCGCTTAGGCTTGGCGAATTTTTAACGAACTATTATATAAACAGATAAGGAATTATTTCTAAATACACAAAAATGAAAGCAAATAAAAGCTGGTTTAAGCTTAAACGATATCCACATATTGGTCTTCCCATATCACCTAATCAAAGAAATGATATTGAAAAATTTATTCATAATAAAATCAAAATATCACATTATGCTTTTTTACCGTTGATTAGAAGGGAACATAGAACATTCAAATATAAACTTTGCCCAGACGGTAAATTTAGAAAGAAAACCAAAATACGTCATATTAGTTATGCTTCACATTTTGATTCATTAATATACTCTTACTATGCTCAACAATTAAGTAAGAAATATGAAATATTTCTGAAAAACAACAATTTAGGAAACAATGTTATTGCATATCGTTCTGTACCAAAAGAACCAAAAGGAAGTAAATGTAATATTGATTTTGCTAAAGAAGCATTCAATTTTATAAAAGAGCAATCTGTACATACCTCTCTATCTGTCATTGTTACAGACATAAATTCTTTTTTTGATAACATAAACCATACATTATTAAAAAGAGCGTGGAAATTCATTTGTGGAGAGATGAGTTTAAGCATTGACGAATATAACATTTTTAAACATGTTACTCGTTTTTCTTATATAAACAATCAGGAATTATTTGAGTTGTTTAAAGACAAAATGATTTGTTCAAAACCCCAAAGTAATAAATACATAGAAAGGAAGGTAAAGAACATGAAGTATTTTCGAAATAAAAATGTTATAGCCTTCTGTAACAAAGATAAAATATCATTTATTCGTTCTAAAGGTCTAATAAGATTAAACCAACCCAATGTTGGTATTCCTCAAGGATTGCCTATCAGCGCAATCCTTGCTAATATTTATATGTATAGGTTTGACTGGCAGCTTTCAAAATATGTTGAATCATTAGGTGGTTTTTATCGTAGATATTCCGATGATATTATGATTGTTTGTCCAAGTTGTAATACTCATGGTTGTATTAATAAATTAAATACAGAAATAAAAAATGTCAAACTAACAATTTCTGAAGATAAGACTAAAATATACCAAGTTTACAAAAACTGTAAGCTTGAAACCTGCGTCAGAAACCAGGAGAAATACTCAAGTATTGAATATTTAGGATTTGCGTTTGATGGTAAGTCTATTAGAATCAAAAATAAAGGAATAAATCATTACTATCTTAAAATGCGCAAAAGTATTGACCGTAAAAAGAAATATGCTATTTACAAAAAAGATAATACGTTAGGACATTTATTTGTTAATCAAATACTTAAAAAATATACTCCTATTGGTAGCAAATGTCATAAAATCCGTAAACGTGATAAGAAAACAAAGAAGTTCTTTTATACAGGTAAAAGGTCTTATGGAAATTACTGGAGTTATATTATTAAATCTGCTGCAATTTGTGAATCAAAAGAAATTTTACATCAATTAAAACGTAACAAACCTATTCTTAAGGCACTGATACTTAAAGCAAAACAGGATATTAATAGTTCTATATCTAAAAGACAATGGTTCGAATATTACAATTATGGTGGTAGAATTTTTACCAGTATCCAAAACAGGAAATAAAGTTTTATTAAATGCCTCTCGGGAATAACGCCCAATATATCAGTTTTCCCGAGAATATATGGTAAACTAAATCCATTTTATTTTTCTATCTCAATTTCACCTTAACCCCATCATTTCCCTTATCAATCCTATAATGAACCTCTCCTGAAGTATCAGCCTTAACCCCCTGTTCCTTATCACCATCATCCTTATTCTTATTAATAGTAAGACTGATTTTGCGGTCCAATTCGGAAAGTTCAGATTTCAGTTTTCTAAGCTCACCTTCCTTTTTCCATTCACCTGAAGCTATGGCTTTATAAGTCTCAACGTCACGTTTTACTTTTTCAAGCTCACGTTCATGGTTTTCTATTACCTTGGGAATTTTTTCCAAAGCGGACAGAAAGTTCATGCAAGCCAATTTGGGATCATTTGCCAAATGACCGTTATTATGAGTATAGTATATGTTTCCCATACCCTTAACCATAAAACGGTTATCCACAAAATCGAACATATCCTTTTGGGATGCTTCACTCTTTACTACCACCTGAAAACCATAAATCTCACCTATCTGCTGATATTCACCGTTGGTTCTGGCTTTATTAGAAATCTCCTGAAGTTTTGCAGCAAGGACTTTTATATCCAGGCTTTCAATTCCATTCAACTTTAAGTCATTAAGCAAATTACCGTCACTATCTTTACGTGCAAGACGGTTGAACTGCTCCATATCTGCTTTAGCTTCATTAGCCTGCTTTGTATGAAAATCTATAGATTTGTCAATCGTATTCAAACGGAATCTTGCTTCATCACGTTCCTTAGAAAAGCTCTTACGTTCACTTTCAAGTGCCGTAATCTTCTTTTCCAACTTGGCTTTCTCCAACAAATCCGTGTTGCCAGAAAGAATAGCCACATATTCACTGAAGTTAAGTCCATTCTGTTCATCCATTCCACCTTCATCAATGGTTCTTTTACCCAAGCTGTTAGTCTTTAGCTGATTGATAAACAACTGCTTGTTATGTAACAGATTGAATTTATATGAATCAAGGGACTTCTCTACAGCATATACAATCACATCAACTTTATTGTCAGCATGTTGTTTGGCTACCCAGTTACCTTTACGAACAGCACGGCCATCACGTTGCTCCAAAGCAGAAGGAACCCAGGGCGTGTCAAGATGATGCACCGCAACAGCACGTTCCTGTGCGTTAACTCCTGTACCCAACATTTCTGTTGAGCCGAACAGCACTCTGATGGTTCCTTTATTCATTCCCTCTATCATTGCTTTTTTAGCCTGTTCGGTCTTACATTCCTGAATAAAACGAACCTCTGAGGAAGGGATACCATAATCTTCCACCAGTTTACGTTTGATTTCAGAATATACACTCCATTCTCCAGGCTTATATGTACCAAGATCGGAAAATACAAACTGCGTACCCTTTACAAAATCAAATTTCTTGTAATATTCCGAAATCATTTTAGCACAATGAGAAGCTTTATTGTCCACATGATCCTCATATGACGAATCTATCATTCGCATATCAAGTGACATCTTTCGTGCATAGTCAGTTGCAATGAGCATCTTTGCATTCTCTTCTTTTTGTGACAATGGTTCTCTGCCCAACAAAGTAGCATCACCTGTACGGGCAAATTCCACCAGCTTCTTTATAAATTCCTCCTGAACAGGTGTAGGTGGGATATTATGGAGAATCTCATTCTTCTCCGGTCGGTCTATACCTATATCCTTCGCTGTACGATAGTCGCAGATTTCAGCATAGAAAGCAGCCAGCTCCGGAACTTTGATAAAGTGACGGAATCGTTCCTTCTGTACAATTTCATTAGTTACAGAAAACTCATAGTCGGTAGTCTTCTTCGCAAACACAGCTGCCCAGGCATCAAAACTGTTTATATTCTGCTTTTCAAGTGCCTGAGGTCTTAGATATTTGAACAACAGATAAAGTTCTGTAAGTGAATTGCTGATAGTTGTACCACTTAGGAAAGTAGCACCAAGATCTTTTCCAGTCCTCTCCTGAATGGTACGGATAGCAAACAGCATATTAAGTGCCCTCAAACTTCCATTGGAGTTTCCAAGTCCGGCTACACGGTCATGACGTGTGTTGAACATCAGATTTTTAAATTTATGGCTTTCGTCTACAAACAGGTGATCTATACCCATTCGTTTGAAATCCACCACATCATCCTTTCTTGAAGCTATATCGTCTGCAATACTTTTCAATTTAGCTTCAAGATTCATCTTTCTCTTCTCCACACCTTTCAGCATGGCACGTGAAACCTCCTTACCTTGCTCGATAAGAACCTGCAGGTTTTCTTCCACACTGTCAAGTTCCTTCTGAAGAATTGCCTGCTGAATATCCAAAGACTGAGGTATCATTCCAAACTGCTCATGCGTAAGGATAATACAATCCCAGTCATTGTTTTTTATGTCATTAAAGATACGCTGCCTGTTCTGTGGTGTAAAATCATTCTTACCGGGATATAATACTCTGGCATTGGGATAAGCCTTTCTGAAAGTATTTGCAATATCAAACACATTTGCCTTCAGTCCGATAATCATAGGCTTGTTTACAATACCAAGACGTTTCATCTCGTATGCAGCACAACACATGATAACAGTCTTTCCGGCTCCCACCTGATGGTCGCATATACCACCATTATTCACCTTCAGCATCCAAATAGCATCTTTCTGACTCTTATACAAATCAGGAAAGCCCAAACCTTTCAAATCAAGCTGCGGAAACTCCTGATGACTTCCATCATAATTAGGACGTACAAAACAGTTAAACAACCTGTTGTATTTTTCTGCCAACTTGTTTTTGAATCCATCCGGCTGCGACTGTAGCCAATCTGTAAATCCATTCCGGATTTCTTCAATCTTTGTATTGGCCAACTGAATGGCTGCACCGTCCCTTACCTTTATTTCAGTTTCATTACCATTAAAATCAACAACAGTCTTGCTTTTTGTTATGTCCGGTATCGTATTATGCAAAGCATGTTTCATCAGGTTAATACCGTCATAAGTCTTGAACTCGCCCTTTACGGCATACTTATGATTGATATTACCGTTTTTACTGCTGCACTTCACTGAATATTCATCTGCACTTGCTGCAAAGCGCACACTTACGTCTGTTTCAAAAAACTCACACGCAAACTTTTCATAGACTTTTGCCGGAATCCATCTTTCGCCAAAATTAAAGTCAAGCTCTCCGGAAGATATAGGTGTAGGTACAGCAGCCTTCAATGCTTCAAGACTCTTTTTTGCCTCTTCATTGCCAGGATGATTCTCTAGCCACCATTCCACCTGCTCTGCCTTTTCCACGACATTGCCGGATATGAATCTGTCTGCAATCTCATAACCTCCTTCAAGAGGATTATAATAGATTCGTCCGTCCAAATCAGAAATTATCTCATCTTCCTCCTTATCAGGCAAAAGCGAACATATATAAGGCAAATTCACATCACCGTACTTGTTCAGTGAAGCAGCAAGTCCTTCAAGTGAAGTCGTAACAGTCTTGACCTCATTCACTTGAAACGAAACAGGATGGTCGAAAATATCAGCCTTTATAAACTGTCCTTCACGTGAACGTTCAAGAAAAAGTATCTCAGTAGAACCAGGATCCATTTTCAGCACATCCAGATTCTTTTTTGTATTCAGAAAGCCATAGAAACCTACAAAATCATCATAAAGCCGATTCAGTTTACTGCGTTCCTCCTTGTCTTCCGTTCTTGTCTCACTCTCGTTGTCATACAAACGATGATAACAATCCCTTAAATCAATGTACTTACCTAATTTTGTCAATTGACTGATTGGAAGATCAAGCGGATTGAAAGTCGGATTACCAAAGGAAGTATTCGACAGAAATCCCAGCTGTGTACCTTGCCTTACTATAGAACCGTCCTTCAGATGCGAAGACATCATTGTGGTATAAGGTCGTGGAGTAGTATCTATTATCGGTTTCGGTTCTACTTTTGGTGGTATAATGTTACGCTTGCCATCATCTATAAGCAGTTCAGAAAACAAGTCAAGCTGCACGTTGTTAGTCTGAACTTTCTTTGTTCTGCCTGAACGGTTGTTACCTTTTGTTAGTCTGACTTTCTGTTTACCCGTTTGCTGTTTGCCAGTACGTTTCTTTTCAGATGAAGCCGGAGTAACTTTAGGAGTAGAAGCCTTTATTTCCTGATTGAACCGTTCCACTTCTTCAGCCCATGCCTGTCAAGTAATTATTTTTAGTATATTTGCTGCATTGGTACCAATTATATTTATTGTATTAACCTGATTATAAAATATAAATATGCTTATAACACGCGACATTTTAAATAAGGCATTAGAAGATAAAGTGCCTCTTTTTCATGATGGAGATTACATCGATGATGATGTTCTGTATGATTTGTTTTATGCTCAACCAATATTGAAAGATTTACCTAATGGTAAGAAAGGATTGAGAACCCTTATTCCAAGGAGTGATAGAAATATTTTGTGTGCAGAATTAAATGGATATATGTCTAACAGTCCAAAAGATGTATTTGATAAAATCTATTATACTTTAAGATGTAAATTATGTAATAAAACTTTTCCTGTTCGCATTACAAAGGGGCAAATTATTAATAGGACATTTAAAATAAGTAATTATATTAATATTTCTGTAAATCCTGATAGATATTATTTATTTACCAAAGCAGTCAGAGAACTTTATAATATAAAATTTGGCAATGTATATAATACCTATGTTTGTAAATCATGTGTGGAAAAGTTTGTTTCTGATACAATGCAAGAGGCTTCTGAGTTTTTAGAACGAAAGGATAAGTTTGATTGGTTTTTATTCCACGAAAATTCAGATGACTGGAAAAGAAAGCTATTTAGAATAGAAGAAGCTCATTTCAGGCTTGACAATGGGAAAGAAATTGAAGATGGAAAAATATATCGTGCTGCTAATGGTGATATTTGGGCTGACGAAAAATATACAGAGTGGCAGAAGCGTAATGAAGAAGCAAGAAACCACAAAAGAAAACTTGAAGAAATACGTAGACAACAAAAGCTGGACGAAGAAGCAGAACGCGAGAGGACAAGAAAAGCAAATGAATTATTTCTTGCACGCCATCAGTCAAATACTCCTACTCAGAGATATATTGACAGGTTCTGTAATAAACATTCTGACATTGATATAACAGACGAGGAAAACCATAGAGAAGCACTTTCACCTGAAGGAGTGAATTATGAAGTCATTCAAAAACACAATAGTAAACTATATAAAGAATACCTTCAATCACCTCTTTGGAAAATCATATCATCAAAAGTAAAATGGAATGCCAATTATCGTTGTGAAAAATGTGGTTCTAACAAAAATCTTGTTGTACATCATACGTCTTACGAATTTAAAGGTATAGAGTTTCTTGCTTTTCATACACTTCAATGTTTATGCTCTAAATGTCATGAAAAGGAACATGGAAGATAGAGTATTTCTGTATTTTCAATTATATACTTATTATGTCTTTAGCGACTAACTTATGTAGCCACATATTACATACGTTAGTAATCAATCATTAGATACGTTAGTGTTAACCAACGACTAACGTATCTAATAATCTGCAATAAAACTTTGTCATTTCAAATAAAATTGTAACTTTGCCGTTGCAGTCCCCATTAATAAAAAAGGAGGTCAGTATGTACAAGTACAAGCTCGTAAAGAAAATCAATCCGCAGGATAAAGCAGCACAAAAGAAATGGTATGCAATTCCTATCAGCGAAGTTCCACAGACTGTAAAAGCCATGACACGTGCAGCTACGGAAAACACAACAACCGCTCCCATAGAAATGGAAGCCGCTCTTGAATTACTTGGAAGACACGCACGTCAGCAATTGCAGCAGGGACACACAGTAAGAGTTGGTGATTTAGGTACTATACGTGTTTCATTTAAAAGTGACGGCGTAGAAGACATTACCGATTTCAATGCTGGAGCAATGATTAAGAATCCACGTATCATATTCACTCCAAGCAAGGAATTCCGTGAAAGTGTACTCCAAGGTATTCAATTCCAAAATGCCGGAGTATTGGACGAAGGCATCAGCTATGCCAGCCTTTCAGATTATAAAAAAGCAAAAGGCATTACTTCCGGTGGAAGTGATGACAGCGGTGGAAGCAGTACCGGGGGCAGTGGTACTGGAGAAGATGGAGAAGGTGGATTTAGTTAATAGCCATCTAATATCAATAACAAATATAAGCCTGTTTCTTTTTCAAGTCAATTAACATGGGACTGTATGACTTAAAGAATGAACAGGCTTATTTAATCATCTTATAATGCTACAGTTGTTCTGACGTAGAACCCAATATTGAATTCTCTTCTATAGTAATAACACCTTTATAATTTTCTATATTTAAAGGTGGTAATATTATTTCTGAGATTTGTTCTTTTATTATCTAGATTTTTAGAGTATAAATCAAGTAGTTTAAAAAAGAAAGTTTGCATTTCTTGGATTATTTCTAAAAAATCTGATAACATTTCAATAATTTCGTCTCTATCCAGATAGTTTAAGGTTTTATTGTATGAATTGAAGTCAGGGTTAAAATGTGCAGCAATATCATTTCTAATCTTTTTTCCTATATTTTCGATTTTATGTTTTTTCTTAAATAATCTTATTTTCTCAGACAAAGACTGACGTTCGTCATCTAACAAATTCATAAAATCGTTACTAATTATATTGTTTATGCAAGTATTATGTTTATTATAAGTAATAAAGAACTCATATATCAATAAATATGACTGTTTCCCGTGAAATTTATTGTACCATTCATTATCATGTGACAATATACAATCGCGACAATTAGTTATTGTATCAAGAAATGTAATTGATAATAAATCATTAATCTTTAAAATATCTTGAAATTTTGAGACCATTAATCGTGGTTCCTCATATTGTTTATCTTTACATATAGAAGATAGTTGATTTACAATTTCATGATACATTCTCACTCTATTAAATCGTTCTTGAGCATCTATTATATAATTATTTTCTATTTGCATATATAACTCGTACTCAGTTTCATTTAGTTTAAATGTTATTTGTTCAATCATATTTTTTATTTATTTGTATTGTTAGAACAGGCAATATTACCTGATGACGCAAATGTATTCAATATTTTTTGGTACAAATAATAATTATTTTGTTTTTCTGTGTAATATGGTAGAACAGAGCAGATTATGTTATATTTACCGGAACTAATGATAAAACTATATCTCTATTTCATCTATATTGAAAGATAATTGCAAATTATCTTCAATATTCCTACTTAACTTTTGTCGTTTAATCTCCTCTAAAACTCTTAATCTTCTCTTTCCTTTATACATATGGGAACAGATTTGCCAGCCAATTCCTAGGTTTTGAGCTGTAACGTATGCACTATATGATTTCATTTTAAACTCTTTAATGGTTACATATTTTTGTGCTTCAGCATATAGTTTTTCAATTGTCCATTTGCGCTTAATCGGTGGTTTACACATATGAATACATATTTCATTAAGCCATTTTTCCCTAACAGCCGTCGTGTATGCACTTCCATCATTTTTTTTAAAATCTGATTTAGTTTTATACAATAAGGCTCTCTCTTGACATTTTTCTTTTGTCCAATAATTATTACTCTTATGCTTAAATTTCATGTGTGAGCATATTTTATCTAATAGTTTTGCTTGTTTAGCGGCACTATAAGCAGCCTTACTATTATTACAAAATTCACTCCTGCTTTTATACTTTAATGCTTCTGCTTGTAAAGATTCAAAAGTCCATTTCCTTCGTATAGATTTAGTTCTTTTCAGTTCTTTCTTTATCGGCATTGAGGAAAGCATATGTAAACAAACTGTATCAAGCAATTTATTCTTTCGTGCATAATTATAAGCAGAATAACAGTTTTGAGCAAACTCCTTTCTTGTGTTATATTTCAAAGCCTCAGTTTTTACCTTTTCGAGAGTCCATTGTATTGGCTCTGTTATTTTAGAAACCATATGAGCTGAGACCTCATCATACCAACCATTTCTTACAGCACTTGCATATGCTCCACTATATTTTTTTATAAACTCAGCTTTTGTTTTACATCTCTTTCCAGCTTCTAGACATTGTTCTTTTGTCCATTTTATAGGCTTAACAGGTGAAGTCATGTGTGCAGAAACCTCATCATACCAACCATTTTTTACAGAACTACTATAAGCACCATAATACCTCGTTATAAACTCACTTCTTGTCTGACATTTTTTTCCAGCCTCTAAGCAACGTTCTTTTGTCCAAAATAGAATTTTACCACCTAACGCGCCCGTTTTTGCCTTATTTAGAATATTCCAACCTTTGTCTATATAGGATTGTAAAAATGAATTTTCTAATTTCTGTGCAACAGCCTTATCTGTATATTCGTTTAATATAATTGCTATTGGCTGTAAATTACTGTCTTGTATATGTCGAAATACCGGAGATTTATTACTACTTAAATGGTCTTTCTTCCTACGACTAAAGTTATCTGTCAATCCTACATACACATAATTATCTGAGAATTCGAAAGCATATATACATCGCTTGAAAAGATTTCCAATCACCTCCATATGAGAACATATCTCATCCAACCAATTATTCTTGCTTGCGGCAGCCCAAGCACCTGAGGCAAAATCCTGAAAGTCTTTTCGACTAGTGTATTTAAGAGCTTCTTGATGACAGGTTTCTTTATTCCATATATTATATTTCCTTCGTATTTCCATATGTGAACAAATTTCATCCAGCCAGCCTTTTTTACATGCAGCAGTCCATGCTCCAACCGCATATTTAGCAAAATCACTTCTATTATTGTATTTTAAAGCTTCTTTCTTACAACTTTCTTTATCCCATTTATGCTGCCATTTTACAACCATATGTTTGCAAATTTCATCTAACCATCCTTTTTTCAAGGCAGCAGTATAAGCACCATTACTTTGCTTAGAAAATTCTGAACGGTTAGAATATTTCAATGCTTCTAATCTACATCTTTCTTTATTCCAATATCCACACGGAATAGAACGACCAAGCATATGTTTACAAATATCATCAATCCAACCATTTCTTAGACAGCTATTATAGGCTGAAGAATATTTCTTGCTAAACTCATAACGCGATGAACATAAAGCAGCGACTTTGGCACAATTATTCTTGTCATTCCAATATCCTTTCGGTTTCATATTTTCTTTAATCATAAATAAAACAATTGGTTAGAAAAGAAGCTTTTATGAACCACAAAGTTAAGTTATTTAATTAACAAGACAAGCCATATTAATATATAAATGTGCCTTCAATGGTTACCGATAATATCAAATAGTTTTCTTCCACAACCAGTATATTTTTATAGATGACAGTGCTGAAAACCTGAAGAAGTTTGAACGTCAGGTCAGAAATATGCACTCCCTTTCAAGATACAGCCGTGCCAATCAGATAAACAAGGAATGGTTGGAAGAATATATGAATACTGCACATTCAAAAGGACTGACTTCCATACGTGCACATTTCAATGTATTGGCATGGAGTGACGACCGTGAACAACTGAAGCATATCAAGAATGATGTCGGTTCGGCCTTGGCTATGATGGAATGCAAGCCGCGCCATAATACCATTGATACGGCAACTCTCTATTGGGCTGCCATGCCGGGTAATGCTGCGGATTTCCCATCAGAGGAAAGTTTCTATACTTTCATTGAACCTGCACTATGTTTCTTTACTGCTGAAACAAACTACAAGGATTCACTTTCACCATTTGGTATCAAGATGGCTGACCGTATGTCTGGAAAACCCTTGCATCTTGATATTTCAGACCTTCCCATTAAGAAAGGAATAACAACCAACAGAAACAAGTTTATCCTTGGTCCGTCCGGTAGCGGAAAGAGTTTCTTTACCAATCATATGATTAGACAATACTATGAGCAGGGAACACATGTACTGTTGGTAGATACAGGAAACTCCTATCAGGGACTTTGTTCACTTATACAGAACAACACCAAAGGGAATGACGGTATTTACTTTACTTATACGGAAGAGAATCCAATCTCCTTCAATCCCTTCTATACAGACGACAAGGTTTTCGATATTGAAAAGGAAGAAAGTATATGTGCACTGATTCTGACATTGTGGAAGGGTGAAGACAAGTATATTGAAAAGACCGAATCCAATGAACTCGGAACAGCCATACACAATTATATAAGGATGATACAGAAAGACGAGAAACTGATTCCGTGTTTCAACACCTTCTATGAATATCTGCGTGACGTATATCGGGTAGAATTACAAAGCAGAGATATAAAGGTATCAAAAGATGATTTCAATATAGACAATCTGCTGACTACACTCACTCCATATTATCGTGGCGGAAGATATGACTTTCTGTTGAACTCACAACAGAATATTGACCTTCTTAGCAAGAGATTCATTGTCTTTGAAATTGATGCCATAAAGGACAACAAAGACCTTTTCCCGGTTGTGACTATCATTATCATGGAAAGCTTCATCAACAAAATGCGTCGGTTGAAAGGTATCAGAAAGATGATTCTCATAGAAGAAGCATGGAAGGCTATCGCTTCAGCAAATATGGCCTATTATATAAAATATCTTTACAAAACAGTAAGAAAGTTCTTTGGTGAAGCCATTGTTGTCACTCAGGAAGTGGACGACATCATTCAGAGTCCTATCGTCAAGGAAAGTATCATCAACAACTCCGACTGCAAGATTCTGCTTGACCAGCGAAAGTACATGAACAAGTTCGACATCATCCAGAATATTCTTGGACTTACGGAAAAGGAACGTTCACAGATTCTTTCCATCAATCAGGATTTGGATCCGAAAAGGAAGTACAAGGAAGTTTGGATAGGACTTGGAGGAACACAGTCTGCCGTATATGCAACAGAGGTAAGTATGGAAGAGAACCTGGCTTACACGACTGAAGAAAGGGAGAAGATGGAAGTGATGGACAAAGTGGAACAACTGAACGGTGATATAGAAACGGCTATACGTCAGCTTGCCGAACAGAAACGTGAGATAATCAGGAAAGAAGAATCAGGTCAAACTTAATACAAGAGAATTATGAAATCAAGACTTATCATCATGGCTTTGACATTATTGTTGTCAGGACATGAAGTTTATGCACAATGGGTCGTTACAGATCCTACCAATTTTGCCGGAAACATAGCCAACACCGTTAAAGAGATTGCCACAGCATCCAAGACGGTAAACAATACACTGAACAATTTCCGTGAAGTGGAGAAAATCTACAGACAAGGCAAAGAATATTATGATGCCTTGCAGAAAGTAAAGACTCTTGTGTCGGATGCCTATAAGGTAAAAGAGACTATCCTAATGGTATCTGATATATCCGGTATTTATGTCAACTCATACAAGAAAATGTTAAGTGACAAGAACTTTACTCCAAAGGAACTGGATGCCATTGCCTTCGGTTATGCCAGGTTACTTGAAGAAAGCAGCGAGTGTCTGAAAGAACTTAAAGATGTGGTGAACGTGACCTCACTTTCCATGACAGACAAGGAAAGAATGGATGTGATAGACCGTGTATATCGTGATGTGAAAGAATATAAGGGACTTGTAAACTATTATACAAACAAGAACATTTCCGTAAGCTATTTGAGGGCCTTGAAAGCCGGAGATACAGAAAGAGTACTATCACTATATGGTACTGCATCGGAAAGATATTGGTAAAACTAACCTGACTTTACTATGGATGTAAGTAATCTTCACGAGATTCTGAGAGATCTCTATAATGAAATGATGCCACTTTGCGCTGATATGGCCGGAGTGGCAAAAGGGCTTGCCGGACTTGGTGCTCTTTTCTATATAGCCATGAGGATATGGTCAAGCCTGGCACGTGCAGAACCGATAGACGTATTCCCTTTGCTTAGACCGTTTGCACTGGGACTCTGTATTCTCTTCTTTCCGACTATTGTACTTGGAACAATCAACGGACTGTTATCACCTATAGCTCAGGGATGCCATTCCATTGTTGAATCACAAACTTTCGACCTGCAGAAATATAAGGAAGAACGTGACAAGTTGGAATATGAGGCACTGATGCGTAACCCTGAAACTGCATACTTAGTATCCAATGAAGAATTTGACAGAAAGCTTGATGACCTTGGCTGGTCTCCTTCGGATTTGGCTACTATGACCGGTATGTATTATGACAGAGCCATGTACAACACCAAAAGAGCAATATCGGACGGATTTCGTTCCTTGCTTGAAATGATATTTGAAGCTGCCGGACTAATCATTGATACGATACGAACATTCTTTCTGGTCGTACTATCAATACTTGGACCGATAGTATTTGCCTTTGCCACATGGGACGGATTACAAGGTTCACTGGCAATATGGTTCAGCAGATACATTTCAGTATATCTGTGGCTCCCGGTTTCAGACATTTTCTCGGCAATGCTTACCAAAATACAGATTCTTATGATGCAGCAGGATATTGAAGCGCTAAGTGATCCGACATTCGTACCCGACCTGAATAATACGGTGTATATCGTATTTCTGCTTATTGGAATCATTGGATTCTTTACCGTTCCAACCGTATCCGGATGGATTGTCGAAGCCGGTGGCGGTGTTGGCAACTATGGTAAGAATATCAACGATACATCAAAAGGTGCAGGCAAAGGTGCGATATCAGGTGGCAAAGGTGTTGCTGCGGCATCAGGTGCAGCCGTTGGAAACATAGCCGGAAGAATAAAAGGAACACTTATAAAGTACAATACTTCGGTAAATTTTTACCGATAAATTAAAATTAAACATAGAATCGGCATA
>ERZ773194.3170-NODE-3170-length-14415-cov-3.262047_pt1 | contig 14415 bp, 10 predicted proteins | sample MGYA00511240_ERZ773194 | MGnify/ENA primary metagenome ERZ773194 (study PRJEB29015, sample SAMEA2737774) | human gut metagenome | biome: human gut; feature: human-associated habitat; material: faeces | place: China | collected 2012 ... | reverse complement strand
TTGGCAGAATTTTTTTGCGGAAGGACATTTTCAGGCCATACAAGGAAAAGTGAACGACAAAGCAATCGGACTGTATACCGACTATCAGCGTGACGGCGGGTACACGGCAGGCGTTTGCTGCGAGGTATTGCCGGACACCCCTCCCCAGGAGGGCTTGACTCAATTTGTCATTCCTGCCGGCACCTATGCTAAATTTGTTATAAAAGGCCATATGCAAAAAGCGGTAAGTGAATTCTGGGAAGAGCTTTGCAGCATGGACCTTGACCGCAAATATACCTGCGATTTTGAAGAATACCAAAATGCCAGCGTAGAAAATGCTGAAATCCATATTTACATTGCGCTCAATTAAACGGGAGGTGCCCGCGTGATCGAGATTCCTGAAAGCTATACCCTTGCAAGGCAAGCCGCCGAACTGCTGAGCGGCAAAACAATTCTAAATGTAACCGCCAATGCTTCACCCCATAAATTCGCGTGGTTTCTTGGAAATCCGGCCCGATATCAGGAGATATTATCCGGAAAGACGGTAAGCGGCGCGAAAAATCACGGCGGTCGGGTAGAACTTTTGGCCGGCGACGCTCATATTGTTTTTACAGATGGAGTCAATCTGCGGATTTTCCAGCAAGGAGAAAAGCTGCCGAACAAACATCAGCTTTGAATTCGACGATTTTTCTTATCTGATTGCAACGGTATCCATGTATGGCGGGCTGGAAGCGTTTTTAGACGGCCAGAATCAAAATCCATATGATTGCGTTGCGCGGGAAAAATCAAATCCTCTAACGAGCAAATTTGATGAAACCTATTTTCATTCATTGACTAAATACGATACTTTTGATAAGGATTCCGCCAAAGCATTTCTTGCAACCGGGCAGAAAATTCCGGGACTTGGGAACGGCGTACTGCAGGACATTTTATGGAACGCCGGTATTCACCCCAAACGCAAAATGGGAACTGTAACAGATAAAGAATTTGTAAAGCTATACCATGCAGTGAAGGCCACCCTTGTCTGCATGGCACAGCAGGGCGGTCGTGATACCGAACGCGATTTATTTGGCGGATTTGGCGGCTACCGCACTGTTTTGAGTAAAAACAGCTGGCGGGAGCCATGTCCTGCCTGCGGCAATAAAATCATCAAGGAAGCATATTTAGGCGGGAGCATTTACTTTTGTCCTATTTGCCAGCCTCTTTCAGTATAAGGCGGTGTGATACCGCCTTATTTTTTACTTTTTCGACAAAATGTGAACAGACTACCCCTTTTTCGCATATTGTAAAAGAGGAAGATAAACCCTTCTTTTCTTCCAATTTGTAAAGAAAGAGGCAGAAAAATGAATGATAGAGATTTTTTAGATCAATTTGATGATTTTGACGAATTTGCGGATAATCATATCAGGAATTGTTATGGTATGAATTCAAGAGGATGTCAAAATAAATGCGGCTGCCGGCCATGCCCGCCACCGCCGCGTCCCTGCCATTGTCCATGTCCTTCCATGATTGCAGGCCCAACCGGACCTACCGGTCCTACCGGTCCAACGGGGCCGACCGGCGCTACTGGTGCTACCGGAACTGGCGTTACCGGTGCAACCGGACCTACCGGTCCTACCGGCCCAACGGGACCGACCGGCGCTACTGGTGCTACCGGAGCGACAGGAACTTGCACTTGCCCATGTACTTCGACCGGCGAAAAAGTAGTAAACGGCGGGATGGAATCCTTTCAGAATAATATTCCAACCGGCTGGACGACTACGACTTCAAGCGGAGTATCAAAGGTAACTCAGCAAGGACGGGTTCATTCCGGAAACAGCGCAGTCAATCTGGCAGATATGGCTAATTTAAAACAGGACATTGCGATAACAGGCGGATGTTATTATGATTTCTCGTTCTTTGCGCATGGTGAAGGCGCAAATGTCGCATTCATTGCGACTGTTAGATTTACTAATAATCAGGGGCTGGATCAATTAGGTTTAAGCATTACTGTAAACGCACAAGATGTTCCAAATAGCAACCGTGATTTTGCTTATTATCGGGGTATTACTACACTCGCTCCGTCCACTGCAACAAATGCTCAAATTCAATTTAATGTTACGGCAAGCGGCGGACAATCGCTTGATATAGACGACGTTTCATTCTCAACAAATTAAATTATTGCAAATCTACCTTGAAGAACCGGCTATAGCCGGTTCTTTTTTATTTTATGAGACTGTATAAATCGTAAAATTCAAACAGGCCGGGAAGGTGGTAATATGCGGTTTTTATGGTTGAGTGTTTCATAAATGCCTACAAAATCGCGTAAATAACAGCCAGTCCGATGACAATCTGGATGATCGCAAAACGAAAGACAACCTGAGCATCAGACCATTCCTTGTTCTTGCGCATATGGTCATGAATCGGTGTGCGGATATTTTTCATTAGATTAATATGAAGGAAACGCATAAACGAAACCTTAATCAGTCCGAGACCGCCGTCTAAAATCAGCATAATCGCCACCGGAATGTATAAAAGCGGGTGGTGCAGCTTTAAGAATACAAATGCAATAAAAATACCGATTGCACGGGAACCGGCATCGCCCATTAACAATTTACTCGGTGAAGCGTTAAACCACAGATAGCCTAAAATACATACAATCATTAAAAGCACTGCATGACGGAAATACGGTTCAATGTCAAATACACGGAACAGCACGTAAGCAGTGGAAAGCGTTACGGCAGAAAGTGTGCCGCACAGTCCGTCCACGCCGTCAGAGCAGTTGGTCACATTAATACTTACCCAGATTAAAACGACAATTAAAAATCCGTAAATCAGCGGATGCAGTGTTACGGTTTTTGAAAAGAATGCCAGTTCAAAGGTATTCGGGTTGTAATGCAGATAAGTAAATGCAGCCATTAAGGCAATGACAAAATCAATCAGTCCTTTTTTTAATTCGCCCCACGGAGAAGAAGAACTGTCATCTAAGTAGCCGCTTAACATTGCCGCAAGCGTTAAAATCAGATAAATGATAATTTCCGCATCCAGTTTGATAAATAACACGCAGGAAAGTGTGAAAGTCAGTATAAAGATAATTCCGGCACCACGCGGCTTGCCAACGGATTTGGAACCGTTGATGGCATAGGCACGTCCGGCATCGCGCGGAAGGATATTCTTGCCTAAAGCAATGGCTGCGCAGGTCAAAATAAATGCAAACAGCACACTGATAAAAGTAACTTCTTTTATCAAATCAGAACTGATTAAATTGTAAATCATTGTAATACGTACTCCTTTTTTGTATACATCATTATATATGTTTTTCCCAAAGTATAGCACACTTAGTTTTAGTTTTGTACAAAAAAGCAAAAAAAATATAAATAGTATTTATCTGTAGAGTATGGTACAATTAATAATCATAAACGTGCAGACAGCAGAATAAAATTTGTAAAGGCGGAGGCGGAATATTTATGGCTAAAAAAGACTCAACAGATGTATTTATGACAGAACTGGATGCGTATCTTTTTGGGGAAGGTACGCATTATGAGATTTACAACAAGATGGGCGCACATAAGGCAGTAAAGGACGGACAGGAAGGGGTCTATTTTGCGGTGTGGGCGCCTCATGCAAAGGATATTTTTGTAGTCGGTGATTTTAATGACTGGAAAGCCTACGGATACGATATGAAACCGGTATCAGACGGCGGCATTTATGAATTGTTCATACCGGGTGCAAAGGTTGGTCAGATGTACAAGTTCTTAATTGTGACACCGCAGGGAGAAGCAATTTATAAAGCAGACCCGTATGCCAATGAAGCCCAGCTTCGCCCGGACAATGCATCTATTATTACGGATTTGACAGGTTTTCACTGGACCGATAAAAGCTGGGTTGAAAAGAAGAAAAAGGAAAATCATTTAGAAAGTCCGATGGCAATTTACGAATGTCATCTCGGCTCATGGAAAAAGAAAGAGGACGGCACCAAAGACGGTTTTATGAATTACCGTGAGATTGCGCCGGAGCTGGCAGACTATGTAAAGGATATGGGCTATACGCACGTGGAACTGATGGGTATTGCAGAATATCCGTTTGACGGTTCATGGGGCTATCAGGTAACAGGTTATTATGCGCCAACCAAACGCTACGGAACGCCAAAGGATTTTATGTATTTTGTGGATTACATGCACTCGAAGGGAATCGGGGTTATTTTAGACTGGGTACCGGCACATTTTCCAAAAGATGCATTCGGACTGGCGGAATTCGACGGACAGTGCCTGTATGAATATGCGGATTCCAGAAAGGGTGAGCATCCGGACTGGGGAACGAAAGTTTTTGATTACAGTAAAAATGAAGTATCCAATTTCCTGATTGCAAACGGCATGTACTGGGTGGATAAGTTCCACGTAGACGGTCTGAGGGTCGATGCGGTGGCATCCATGCTGTATCTGGATTACGGAAGGACAGAAGGTAACTGGATTCCGAATAAATACGGCGGCAACGGCAATCTTGAAGCGATGAGCTTTTTAAAGCATTTTAACAGTATGATGCGCAAGCGTTTTCCGCAGGCAGTTACGATTGCCGAGGAATCAACGGCATGGCCGATGGTCAGCGGTGACCCGGACAACGGAGAATGCCTTGGATTTACATTTAAGTGGAACATGGGCTGGATGCACGATTTCCTTGAATATATGAAGCTTGACCCGTATTTTAGAAAGTTTAACCACAGCAAGATGACGTTTAGTTTAATGTATGCGTACAGTGAACATTTTGTGCTGGTGCTTTCGCATGATGAGGTTGTTCATCTGAAATGTTCAATGCTTGGTAAAATGCCGGGCGACCGGGAAAGCAAGTTTGCCAACTTAAAGCTTGCATATGCCTATATGTGCGGACATCCGGGCAAGAAGCTGTTATTTATGGGGCAGGAATTTGCCCAGTGGAACGAGTGGAGCGAAGAACGTGCATTAGACTGGTATCTGTTAGATGATCCGTCCCACAAGGAAATGCAGCAGTTTACGAAAAAGTGCATGAAGCTCTACAGCAGTTATCCGTGCCTGTATGCGACGGATTATAAGCCGGAAGGTTTTGCATGGATTAATGCCAATGATGTGGACAACAGTGTGTATTCGTTTATCCGCATCAGTCCGGATGGCAAAAAAAACCTGTTGTTTGTACTAAACTTTACGCCGGTGGCAAGAAAACAGTTCCGTGTCGGTGTTCCGGCAGACTGCAAGTACCGTCTGGTGCTGGGCAGCCACGAAAAGATACAGGCAAAGCAGCTGACTGTGGATAAAGGGGACTGCGACGGATATTCCCATTCCGTACTGGTTGATCTGCCGGAATATGGAATTGCGGTTTATGAATTTACGGCAAAGCAACTTGAGAATAAAACACGGATCTAATAGGATATCAGGGTCAAAAGGAGCATACACATGAAAAAAATCGGATTTATCGGTGTCGGCATTATGGGAAAATCTATGGTCAGAAACCTTATGAAAGCAGGATTTGAAGTGTCCATTTATGCGCGAACCAAGGCAAAGGTTGAAGATGTATTGCAGGAGGGTGCGTTGTGGTGTAATTCTATCGGAAGCTGTGCGGCAGGAAAAGATGCCGTGATTACGATTGTCGGTTTTCCGAAGGATGTGGAAGAAGTATATTTTGCGGAAGGAAATATACTTGACAGTGCCGCCGCCGGTACATACCTTATTGATATGACGACCACCAGTCCACAGCTTGCAATAAGAATCTATGAAAAAGCAAAGAAAAACGGACAGCACGCGCTGGATGCGCCGGTTACGGGTGGAGATACAGGTGCAAAAAACGGAACACTCTCGATTCTAGCAGGCGGTGAGGAGCAGGATTTTCATGTCTGTATGCCGCTTTTTGAAGCCATGGGGAAAACGATTGTATACGAAGGCAGCGCAGGCTGCGGACAGCACACAAAAATGGCAAATCAGATTATGATTGCGGGTGCATTGTCCGGCGTGTGCGAAGCATTTGCTTATGCGCAGAAGGCAGGACTTGATATGGATAAGCTGTACGCTTCCGTAAAGGACGGTGCGGCGGCGAGCTTTCAGCTTAGTTCCCTTGGCGCAAAGATTTTAAAGGACGATTACGCACCGGGATTTTTCTTGAAGCATTTTATCAAGGACATGAAGATTGCCGCGCAGGAAGCCAAAGACCGTGATGTCAATCTGGAAGTTTTAAATACGGTGCTTGAAATGTATGAAACGCTGGAAGACAAAGGCATGGGTGATTTAGGCACACAGGGACTGATGAAGTATTATGAGGAATCCTAAATCGGACTAAATGAAATGTAAAAATGTGACGAAATACTATCTATAAGACGGTGTGTCTATAGATAGTATTTTTTTGAGGTGAAAAGAATGGATTTAACAATTGCAGCATCAGAGCTGGCAAAAGGCACCGACAAAAGTCAGGGTGCATCAATTAATATAAAAAACAATACACAGACAGAGGGAAGCACAAAGGCAGCAGACTTTGCCAATGTGCTGATATCCGGTATGCAGGTGAATCAGAAGGAATTAGACCAGAACACATATCATTCTTTATTAAAGGAAACCGATGATGTCAAAGAACAGCTTATGCAGAGCGCGACCAATGCCAAAGCCAATTTAAAGGCACTGTTCCAGCGCCTTTCCGGTGCAGATGCCGTAAAGATTGACGAGGACGGATTTAACCTGAATGATTTGTCACAGGAAGAAATGGTCGGTATCGTGGACCGTATTAAGATTGAACTGGCATCACACGGCAAGAAAGTTTATTTTGCGGGAGAGGGATTAAGCACTGATGAGATTGAACAGGTTGTCGGCAGTACGGGCATGGCAGAGGAAATCTCCAATCAGATGAGCGCAGGCAATCTTCCGGCAACACAGGAAAATGTGGAAGAACTTGCAGGCGCGGTGGATAAGGTTTCACAGATTTCCGATTTAAGTGGAGAAGCGAAAAATTATCTGGTGAAAAACCGGCTTGCACCGACAATTGATAATGTATACAAGGCAGAGTATATGCAGTCACAGGGCAGTCAGGGACAGCAGAACGCAAAGGTGACGGTAACGGAAGATGAATGGCAGCAGTTAATGCCGCAGGCGGCGGCGGTTATCGGACGCGCCGGTCTTGAAGCCAATGGGGCAACACTGTCAACCGCACGGAATCTACTGGAAAATGACATTCCAATCACCAAAGAAAATATTTTATATAAAGTACAGTTAGACAGCTTAAATATTTCGGATTTACAGTCCGGGGACGGCTTAAAACAGCTGATTGGCAGTATTGTAAACGGTATGGCACAGGGAGAGAATGCATCGGATACGCTGTTAATTAACAGTACGGGAACGTATCAGACGGTTGCCGATGCAATCAGTACCGTATATAATGCGGACATCCGCCATGTGGCCTATGTAACGGAAAATGATGAAACATTTAATATTGAAAATTTAAGAAATGCAATGAACAGTGTCGATGCGGCTTCTTACCGTTTTCAGTTTGAGATTGGAAGCAAAGAAAGCACCATGGATTTTGTGCAGGAGAATGTACAGGATTATCAAAATGAGCAGGTTTATGACCGCTACGAGCAGTTACAGCAGATTCGTATTTTAATGACTGCCGATGCCGGACTATTTCTTGCAAAACAGGGGGTCAATTTAAATGCCGAGCCGATTGCAAGTCTTATTGAACAGCTTGATGCGTATCATCAGGCGGTGGCACTCTACGCTGAGGATTCACAGGCACAGCAGAATACGGCAGGTGGTACGGCACAGCAGACAGCCGGAACGGCAGGCGCAGCACAGAACAGCCTTGAAGGTCAGACACAGGCCGCAGTGGCAGGACTTTCCGGAACAGACAGCACAATGAATATGATTGTATCGTCTTACCAGACGGTAATGCAGGTCAAGCGCGCGCTGCATGATATTAAATATGCACCGGATGTATCAATGGGAGCGGTTGTCAAAGAAAAAGCCGAAAATGAAGTGATGACGATTGCCGACTTTGCGCAGAAGGGAAGTGCGTTCAGACAGCAGTTTGAGCAGGCGGGACAGGAATACAGGGCAGTCGGAACAGAAGTGCGTAAGGACCTTGGCGATTCGCTCAAAAAAGCCGTAGATGCCAGCACGGAAGACATTTTAAAGGAACTGAATCTTGAAAATACACAGGCAAACCGTGATGCAGTCCGTATTTTTGCGGAAAATCAGATGGAGATTACAAAAGAAGGTGTTGAAAATATCAAGGAAATCCACAGCACCCTTCAAAATCTGATTCGGAATATGAAACCGGAAACGGCGCTTGCCATGATTCGTGAAAATATCAATCCGATGACAGAAGACATTCATACGGTCAATGCATACCTGACGGAAATGAATGCACAGCAGGATAACGATAAAGAGGAAAAATACAGCCGCTTTTTATATAAGTTAGATCAGACTGACGGAATTAGTGAGCAGGAGAGAAACCAGTTTATCGGCATTTACAAGATGATGAACATTTTTACAAAGGATGCCGGAGCGGCAATCGGAACACTGGTCAAGCAGAATGAAGAAATTACCATGGAAAATCTGTGCAAGGCATATAACAGCAGACGTGCCGCAGGCATGGATTATACGATAGATGATGAGGCAGCAATTCCACAGATTCAGGAAAAGGTGAATTATTTCGGTAATTTATTTGAAACAACAGGGGAGCATGTGACACCGCTGTCGTTAAAGACAGTACAGCAGGAGAAACCGATTGACGAACATTCGGTTGAAGCCTTCTGCGAGGATATTGAGGCAGCTTATGATGAAGATGCAGAAGCGGCTTATTATGATGAATACTTAAATACACTGCGTAGTTCATCTGCCATGGAAGAGGCGGTTATCAAAGAACTGACAGACAATGAACAGCCGGTAACGGTCAATCAGGTGCTTGCAATGGAACACATTATGCAGTCAGGCTATTATAACAGTGTATTTAGTGAAGATAAAAAAGACACCGCAAAAGCAGAGACCTTTTTAGAAAAGTCAGGTGACAGACAGGCACTCGAAGCAGCGTATGATGATCTGGAAGAGGATGCCGCAAAAGACCTTGAAACGGCAGTTGCCGCAGATGACAACCAGGATTACGAAACAATCCGCGATTTGAGAATGCGTTACAGGGAAATCGGGTTAATCCGCAATTTAAGCCAAAGACATGATTACCGGATTCCAATGGTGACAGAGGAAGGTGTCGGCATGATTCACCTGACACTGGTACAGGATGCCAAAGAAAAGGGAAGAATTTCAGTTCACTTAAATACGCAGGAGCTTGGAACCGTTTCCGTAGAAGCAAAGGTTGGCAGTGACAGCGCCGAATTATACGGCATTTCCGATACGAGCGCCGATAAGCTTTCCGAAAAACTGGAGCAGGCGGCAGAAGAACTAAAGGAAAACAACGGATTCAAAGAGGTGGAAGTCCACTGTCAGGATATCCGTACCGTACGCCGTGTAACGTATGATAAAGCGGCAGAAAGCGTGGCATCCGATAAACTGTACAAGGCGGCAAAGACGATAGTATATGCTTTGGCGGGAAAGACAGAAAACGCATAAGCGTAAACCGGCAAATGTGAAATTTTATGGAACAGGCTTATGGTTTCTTAGAAATAAACCGATATAATCAACAGATGTTTTATTCAGACAACAGAAAGGACGTATAGACAATGAGAATAGCTACAAATGTTTCTGCGATTGTTTCCAACAATGCCCTGCAGAAGTCACAGGACAGATTAACAAAGTCGATTGCAAGACTTTCATCAGGATATAAAATTAACAGTTCATCAGATGATGCCGCAGGATATGCAATTTCCGAAAAAATGAGATTACAGCTGCGTGGTTTAAATCAGGCGGATAACAATGCGGCAGACGGTGTATCCGTACTGCATACGGCAGAAGGTGCGATGGAAGAAATCCAGAGCATGCTTGCCAGAATGAAGGAGCTGTCTGTACAGGCAGCCAACGGAACAAACTCCGTTGATGAACGCAGTGCGATTCAGAGCGAAATTGACAGCTTAAATTCAGAAATCGACAGAATTTCAAGCAACACAGAATTTAATTCACAGACTTTAATCAGTGGTAATCTTTCAAGACGTGTTTACTCTAATTATGAAGGTGTCAATCAGATTGAAGTATCGGATAATTTTGTGGCCGGAAATTATGGCATTACCATTACACAGGATGCAAGACAGGCAATTGTGGTTGGTAACGGTGCGGTTACCATGAGTGATACTGCAACGGTTACAAAGGAGCAGGCAGGAACAATCAGCATGAACGGCTATGGGATTGAAATTTCCGAGGGAGATACACTCGCAGGCATTATGGGTAAGCTGGTTGACGGTGCGGATAAGATTGGCGGACGTGTTTTTGCAATTACGGCAGGTGCCACAAACGATACAAAGGTAAACGGCACAGATTATGCAGGCTATGAACCGCAGACAAGCTATGCCGGTAATAATATTGTATTTATGACAAAAGAAAGCGGCAGTTCAAAAACCATGAATATCACATGCAGTAATGCAGAGTTAGCAAATATGCTTGGAATTGCCACAGCAGCAACAAATGGTGGCATGTATGCAGAAGGCAGTGACGTACAGGCCGAATTTACTCTGGACAATGACGGCAAGCGTGTGGGATTTGCAGACAGCGCAGTTATTTCAACAAGCGGCACAAGAGTAACGGTAAAGGATGTCAACAACAGAACATTTGTAACGGATGTACCGTCAAATGTGGCAGGGACACAGTTTTCTGATACAGTAAAAGCAGATGATAAGTCTACGGCAACAAGCACACAGACTGCAAAGGTTACACAGGAAGTAACAGATGTGGGAACGATGAGCGTTCATGTCGGTGCCAATGAAAATCAGGTGATTTTGATAGACATTCCGGCAGTTACAAGTTATACGCTCGGAACAGAAAATTTAAATGTCATGACATCGGTTACGGCAAGTGAAGCCATTGATACCATTGATACGGCTGTTGCTTATGCAAACCGTGTCCGTTCCCAGATGGGTGCTTACGAAAACCGTTTTGAGCATACAACCAACAACTTAGGAACAGCGTCTGAAAATCTGACATCAGCCATTTCAACCATGACCGATACAGATATGGCAGAAGAAATGACAGAATATACTTCACTAAATGTTATGACACAGGCGGCAACTTCTATTCTGGCCCAGGCCAATGAAAGACCGTCAACCGTACTTCAGATTCTTCAGTAAGAAGGTTTCAGATTATGAAAAGTGATTCGATTAAAACGTATTCTTACCGGGTGTCACAGGCATCAAAGTCGGATTTAATTGTTATTTTATATGATATTGCAATGGAGTCGGTGCAGGATGCGCAGGCGGCGTACCGGGAGAAAAACGATGATGAATATCATGCGTCCTTAAAGCGGGCGAAGCGTGTCGTAGATGAGCTGGAAAGCAGTCTGGATATGCAATATGATATTTCAAAGGAATTGTTTAAAATATATGTTTCCATGATGCGTTTTCTTGTAAAGGCAGATGCAGGGCATGATGTGACGGTACTGGATACAGTGCTTTCCATGCTTTCAAAGCTTCGGAAGTCATTTTATGAGGTCAGCAGACAGGATACAACCGGTCCGGTCATGCGCAATGCCGAACAGGTCTATGCGGGACTGACGTATTCTAATATGGGTACTTCAACCGAAATCGCTGAAAACACATCGGGAAACAGAGGATATACCGTATAGCGGATACAGTATACAAAATACGATATACAACAGGGCAAATACAAGATAAATCCAATAAGATATTTGCGGAATGCAAAAGGATATCGGAAAAACCAAAAAACTCCTTACAGGCTAAGCACCCTGTAAGGAGTTTTTTTGTTTAATAAAGCTGGTTGAATATTTTTTTACAGCTGTTACCGGCGGCGTCTGTGGTGTCTGCGTGCGTGCAGGCTGCGGCGTCTGGACATCTGATAATCCCTAATGAAGCAGATAAGAATGACAACGGCGGCAAAGACTGCCACAATTACCCAGATGCTGATAGAAAAGCACCAGCGCGGCTGAACCGTTTCAGTATCAGCATCCTGTGAAAGATACGGTAGGCGGTTATCCGTGTGTGCCGTGCCTTTACTGAATGTCAGTAAAGAAGTGGCAACCGTGTTATCGCCGTATTTAAAGCGGATACCTGTTGTATAGGCATTGTCAATTTCTTCCGGCGTGTAATTTTCATTGACCGCCAGCGTAATATCGCTTACATTCGCATGATTTGGAATGGTCAGCGTAGAAGCACTCAGACTGAAATTTTCAGGATAGCGGCTGTATACAGCAGACTGATAATAATTTGAACCCGAAAAATAAGAGGAAATGGTATCGCTTGAAGCGGTAATTTTCTTAAAGTTATCAAATCCCCAGTCAAACAGTGTCCGTGTATCCGTAAAACGGATATTGGAATCGGAACAGTTAAAAACAACGCAGATCAGGCGCATATCATTTTTTTCCGCAAAGGTTACGAGTGTAAAACCGGACTGGTCCGTAAAACCGGTTTTGCCGCCTTTGCAGTATTCATAATACATCGGACGGCCTTTTAACATCTGGTGTCTGTGACGGAAAGTACGGCTTTCACCGGTCAGATTTGTAGGTCCAATGGTGTACGTATCTTCTGTCGAATCAATATTGACGAAAGTAGAGTTGTTATAACAGCCGCGGGCAATCATTGCCATATCGTAAGCCGTTGTATAATGGTTCGGGTCATAAAGACCGCTTGCGTTGGCAAAGTGGGTATTTACCGCACCCAGTTCTCTTGCACGGGCATTCATCATTTCTACAAAATTTTCCAAAGAACCACCGACATGCTCTGCAAGACCATAGGCAATTTCATTGGCGGAATACAGTAAAAGTCCGTACAAAGCCTGTTCAACCGTATACTGTTCGCCGACCTTTGTTGCAAGGTTAGAATCTTCCCATGTAACAGAATTGGCTGCGGCACGTGAAAAAGTAACAGTTTCGTCCATACTGCAGTTTTCCACGGTTAAAAGACCGGTTAAAATTTTTGTGGTACTTGCAGGATAACACTTGGTATAGGCATTTTTTTCATAAAGAATTGCCCCTGTATCGGCATCAATCAAAATCCCGTTCCCCGCCGAAATTTCCGGTGCCTCCGGCCATGAAACCCCAGACTGTGCAGACTGCTGTGTAGAAGCCCCTGCCTCCTCTGCATAAGCTGTTGTAAATGTATAAGAAACCGAAGTGGTCAATGTTGTAAAAAGTAAAGCAACAGACAGCACCCTGTTAATCCATTTGCTGCGCATAAAAACCTCCATATAACAAAAATTCAATTAAAATCGTTTAACTACTAGTTTACGCTAAGAAAAACTTTCTGTAAAGTAGTAGTTGTGTAAATATAGGGGAATATTATATAATGTGCGTAAGCAATGAGCCGTGCCGGCTGAAAGAGGAAAAAAGTGCTGTGCTTGCACAAAGCACTTTTAGACGATTTTAGCCGATAGGGCGAATGCCCGACAGTCCGGGAAAGCTGAAAGCTTTCTCGGACGAGCACGGCGAATAGAGTCAACACCCAGCAAAGCCGAAGGCGAGCGTCCGAGTAGAGCGGCTGCGTCAGCGCGAATTCGCGAGTGCGGGTAGAGGGCAGAACTGTGCTTGCACAAATCATCCCCGCATGGCACACAATATACGAAATCATTCAGTTAGGAGAAATAAATATGCGACTTAGAAATGTTCCCGGTGCAAGGGAAGTGATGGTAGAAAATGAATATGTATTTACAGAACCGGAAGGCATGAAAGGCACATGGCATGAAGTGTTTGGCAATGACAACCCGGTGCGGATTGAAATCGGCATGGGCAAGGGAAGGTTTATTTCAACACTTGCCGCACAAAATCCCGATATTAATTATGTAGGAATCGAAAAATATTCCAGCGTGCTGCTTCGTGCCGTTGAAAAACAGGAAGAATTGCAGCTGCCGAATCTGCGTTTTATCAGAATGGATGCAGAAAATATCTGCGAAGTATTCGGTGCGGGAGAAGTTGACCGCATTTATCTGAATTTCTCAGACCCGTGGCCAAAGGACAGACATGCAAAGCGACGCTTGACTTCACACCAGTTTTTTGCGCGGTATAACGTCATTTTAAAACAGGACGGACAGGTCGAATTTAAAACAGACAACAAGGATTTATTTGATTTTTCCGTGGAAGAAGTCAAAGAGGCGGAATGGAAACTGACAGCCTGTACATATGATTTACACCACGATGCAGCTTTAAATGAAGGAAACGTCATGACAGAATATGAGGAACGTTTTTCCAAGGCGGGCAATCCGATCTGTAAACTGATTGCCAAGCGGTAATACTGCATATAATGATATCGGGGGCAAAAGCCCTCAACTATGATATCTATGGATGATTCCGTGCTACGCGCTCCTACGTCTACGTTCCGCTTCGGTTGACGCTAAACATGTG
>ERZ773194.3162-NODE-3162-length-14438-cov-3.409720_pt1 | contig 14438 bp, 10 predicted proteins | sample MGYA00511240_ERZ773194 | MGnify/ENA primary metagenome ERZ773194 (study PRJEB29015, sample SAMEA2737774) | human gut metagenome | biome: human gut; feature: human-associated habitat; material: faeces | place: China | collected 2012 ... | reverse complement strand
GATTACCATGTTTCTTCCACATTCTTCGCAGATCACATCTGTCACTTCATCTTCGATCTTGACACTTTCAAGCTCGATCTCCGCACGTTTTACCGCCTCATCCAGATCCGGATAAAAATTACGGATCACATCTTTCCATGCAACCTTTCCTTCCTCAACCATATCTAAAAGGCCTTCCATATTTGCCGTGAAATTTGCATCCACAATACTTGGGAAAGATTGTTTCATAATATTGTTCACCACTTCCCCAATTTCCGTCAAATATAAATTTTTCGCCTCTTTTGTCACATATCTGCGCCCAAGTATGATTGAAATCGTAGGGGCATACGTACTCGGACGCCCGATTCCAAGTTCCTCCAACGCCTTTACAAGACTGGCTTCTGTATAATGCGCCGGCGGCTGTGTAAAATGCTGTTTTGTATCAAAATCTTCTCTTGTAAATACAGAATCCATACTTAAGTGTCCTACAAGAACATTACTTTCCTCTTTTTCTTCATCAGCTTCTGTATAGACAGATCTAAACCCGTCAAATACACATCTTGATGTCGAAACCGAAAAACGATACTGCCCGGCTGCAATCTTAACCGAAGTAGATTCATATTGCGCCGGCATCATACGGCTTGCCGCAAAACGTTTCCATATCAGTTGATACAAACGGAACTGATCTCTTGTGAGAGATTCTTTGATCGAAGCCGGAGTTCTGCTGATATCCGTCGGACGGATCGCCTCATGTGCATCCTGTATTTTCTTTCCTTCCGCCTGCTTCGTCTGCCCCGCCGCAATATACTTTTCTCCGTAAACAGAAGCGATATATTCTCTTGCCGATGCGTCCGCTTCGTCTGCGATTCGAGTAGAATCCGTACGAAGATAAGTGATGACACCGACTGTTCCGCCGCCTTTAATATCAACACCTTCATAAAGCTGCTGCGCAATGCGCATCGTCTTTTGAGTTCCGAAATTCAGAGCCTTCGCCGCTTCCTGCTGCAGTGTACTCGTAGTAAACGGAAGAGGAGCTTTTCTGAACCGCTCGCTCGTTTTTATATCTGAAACTTTGAATTCTGCATTCTCGATCTTTTTGACAATCTCATTTAATTCCTGCTCTGATCTGATCGTCATTTTTTTCTGATCTGTTCCGTAAAACTTTGCTGTAAGAGGGCGCTTTTCCCCTTTTATCTTCAAAATCACGTCAAGTGTCCAATACTCTTCCGGAATAAACGCATTAATCTCCTCTTCTCTGTCTGCCACAAGACGAAGCGCTACCGACTGCACACGCCCCGCGCTCAGTCCGCGTTTTACTTTTGCCCAAAGAAGCGGGCTGATCCGGTATCCGACCATACGATCCAGAACGCGGCGTGCCTGCTGCGCATCAACTAAATTCATATCAATATCCCGCGGAGCTTTCAAGGATGCCTTCACTGCATTTTTTGTAATCTCATTAAAGGTAATCCTACGCATCTTCTTTTCATCTAATTTCAGCGCAGTCGCAAGATGCCACGAAATCGCCTCTCCTTCACGGTCAGGGTCAGTTGCCAGAAATACTTTGTCCGACTTCTTCGCCTCTTTCCGCAAAGCCGCAAGAATATCGCCTTTTCCCCTTATTGTAATGTATTTTGGTTCGTAATCGTGTTCTACATCGATTCCAAGTGAACTTTTCGGAAGATCCCGTACATGTCCCTGAGAAGCCGCAACTGTATAATTGCTGCCCAAAAACTTTTTGATCGTTTTCACTTTCGCAGGAGACTCCACGATAACAAGATAATGTGCCATAAAAAATTACTCCTCCATCTGAGCGGTATGTGCCCATTTTTAACCCAAAGCTGTTTTTATGATTTTCAAACTCAAATCAAACTGCAGGAAAATTCATTTTAAACAATAATATAATGATTTTTTGATATTTCCCGTATGTACCCGCGCAATTCCAAAGAAACCAATATTTCCATCACCTGACGTACTTCCAGTTTTGTTTCTTTCAAAATTTCTTCCACGCTCTTTGGGTACAAACCGAGACAACTATACAACAATTCCTCTTGAGTTTCAAGCATTTTTTTATTTTTACCTTCTTTCTCTGTTTTTTTACCTGATAATCCCAATTCTTCCAAAAACATTTCCGGTGAAAGTAAAATTCCCGCTCCCTGACGGATCAATTCATTACATCCGATACTCATCCGGCTATTTACAGGACCCGGAAGCGCATACACTTCTCTCCCTTGTTCTAATGCCAGATCGACTGTAATAAGCGAGCCGCTCTTCTCTCCCGCTTCCATAACAAGCACAACATCTGACAATCCGCTTATAATTCTGTTCCGAGCCGGAAAGTTTTGAGGAAACGGAGGCGTTCCAGGCGGCATCTCGGAAATAATTCCACCTCCTTGTTCCAATATATCTACATAAAGCCCGATATGCTCCCTCGGGTAACAAACGTCTACGCCACACCCCAATACCGCGAATGTTTTACCATTTCCAAGAAGCGCCCCTCTGTGACCCATTCCATCTACGCCGCGAGCCATTCCACTTATAATCTGCACCCCATGTTCTGCCAAAACTTTTCCAAAATCAACTGCATATTTTTCACCATAAGGAGTACATCTCCTCGCTCCCACGAGAGCCGCCTTTTTCGCAGCTTTATCCGGAAGGCTGCCTTTTACATAAAGTGCATAAGGATAATCCGAAATCCGTTTTAATTTTTCCGGATATTCATCCGTAAAATGCGGAATAAAACGAATTCCTTTTTCACACAGACTTTCATACTCTTTTTCCGGATCCTGCCGTTTTGCCTTCAAAATTTTATCTTGCTCTGATTCGTTTAAAAATTCTATTTTTTTCAGCTGTGTTTCTTCTATATAATAAATCGCTTCTGCTGTTTTCATGCATTGACGCAGGCGGATTTTTTTTCGCAAATTTATTCCCTGTATTTTAGCAAACCAATATTCGTACTTCATACATTCTCCTTTTATTTCATACTTTATTTATCTATTCACATTTCACATTACTTCGCCTCGACCGTTCTCTTCACTTCCGTTTTCATTTTATCCTCCTATACAGTATATTTCCTGTTATCCATTCTATATCCAAGCGCTTCTTGCAAGTGCTTTACTTTGATCGCATCACTTTCTTCTAAATCTGCAATCGTTCGCGCTGTTTTCAAAATCCTGCTATATCCCCGGGCCGTCAAATTCATAACCGAAAAGGCCTGCTCCATCACCTTTTTTTCTTTTGTTCCCAACTTGCAATACTTATTTAAAGCATCCCCTTCCAACATTGCATTTGTTAAATTTCCTGTTTCCTTATATCGTATTCTTTGCATCTCTCTGACCCGGCAAATTCTTTTTCGTATTTCTTTTGAACTTTCGCCTTTCTGCTCATCTGATAAATGCTCATATTTTACTTGAGAAGCTTCCACACATAGATCGATCCTATCCAGAAAAGGACGGCTGATACGATTCTGATACGCTTGGATCTGCAAAGGTGTACATGTACAATTTGCATTCGGAAAACATCCACACGGACACGGATTCATAGCTGCCACAAGCATAAAATTTGCCGGGAATGTATAATTTCCGTATGTTCGCGACAGATTCACATACCGCTCTTCCAATGGTTGTCGAAGCACTTCCAACGTATCTCTGCGAAATTCAGGGAGTTCATCAAGAAATAAAACGCCTTTATGAGCAAGGCTGATTTCTCCGGGATGCGGAATCGTTCCTCCTCCGATCAAAGCAGCTTTTGTTGCCGTATGATGCACTTCACGAAACGGACGGTCTACAATCAGCGGGGTTTTCTCATCAACTAACCCTAATACACTGTATATTTTTGTAATCTCCAAACTTTCTCGCAAATCAAGCGGCGGCAATATCCCGGCAATACATTTTGCCGTCATTGACTTTCCACTGCCCGGCGGACCGATAAGAAGAAGATTGTGCCCTCCTGCAACTGCGATTTCCGCTGCTCTTTTTACAAATTCCTGACCTTTCATATCTGCAAAATCAGGAAATTTCGTTTCTTTTTGAACTGTTTTTCTCAAATTCCCACAATCCGTTATCTCTTTATTTTGTATCTTCTTTCTCTTTCTTCTGTTTTGCATTGCCTCAACCGCTTCCTGCAAAGTCGCAGCTCCTACAATTTCCATTTCACTGACAAGCGACGCTTCCGTTACATTTTCAGACGGAACAATACACTTTCTCACCCCTTTTTCTTTCGCTTCCATTACGATCGGCAAAACTCCGGACACTTTCTTCACACTTCCTCCAAGACTGAGTTCTCCGATAATCAGACAGTCTTTCTCCGGCTTTTCAATCTGTCCTAATGCAGTCAATATCGCCGCGGCGATCGGCAGGTCAAAAGACGCGCCGTGCTTTCGCATTGTAGCCGGTGATAAATTCACAACAGTCCGCTTTGCCGGATACTCAAATCCCGAATTTTTAATTGCAGTTCTCACCCTTTCTCCCGCTTCTTTTACTTCCGATGACAAATACCCCACCATATGGAATACCGGCAGGCCGTTCGATATATCTGCCTCTACATGAATAAACGCCACCTCAAGACCTTCAATCACCGCAGATAAAATTGTACTGAAACTCATTTGCACTCCTTTCTATGAGCTTCCTGTTCTCCTTTGTTAAAATAACAAGATCTTCTATCGTTTATACTGTTGATTTATACACTATTTATTATAGAAGAAACACCACTTAAAATAATTGAATTCCAACCGATCCGGTCAGACACCTCTTTCAGAGGTCAGATTGCCGAAGATGAATTTCTTCGGGAATGTAGATTTATGATAATTCATAAAAAAATGAGCGTCAAGAAAAAAATGAAAATTTCACGAAATGACAGAATTTATTTCCCAGTTTACAGATGGAAAAGCACAAACAACATGTCTTTTACATAGACTATATCAAATGTGCTAAGAGGTGTTATCTTGAAATCATTTCCAAATCCGCTCACGCCGTCGGAAGAGAAATATTATATCCGAAAATACACAGAAGGTGACCTCGAGGCAAAACACATCCTGATCGAACGCAATCTAAGACTTGTCGCACATGTAATCAAAAAATATCAAAATTCCGAAGAAGATCCCGAAGACCTGATCTCTATCGGCACAATCGGACTGATCAAAGCCGTTGTCACTTTTAATCCTGACAAAGGAAACCGCCTCGCCGCCTATGCTTCCAGATGCATAGAAAATGAAATTCTTATGTATCTTCGTTCCAAGAAAAAAGCCGCAAAAGAAATCTCTCTTTATGAACCAATCGGCACTGACAGAGAAGGAAACGAAATAAAATTATATGATATTATCGAGACTGATGAAGAAGAAGTTGCCGAAAAAATTCACCTAAAAGAAAATATACAGACACTTTATGAAAAAGTCGAAAAAGAATTATCGCAGCGGGAACGTATTATTTTAAAAATGCGTTACGGACTCTATAACGGAGAAGAATATACGCAGCGGGAAATTGCAAGACAACTTGGAATTTCCCGTTCTTATGTCTCACGAATCGAAAAAGGGGCTGTGGAGAAACTACGGAAATCTTTTTCATGATTTCAAAAATACCTATATACATGTAACAAAATTGCTAACACTTATTTTCGGTAATCACCGGAAACGCCAAAAGCCTCTGAAAAATCCAGACTTTGTCTCATCTCCTAGTAAAAGAACTGCCTATCATCAATCTTTCAATGACAGGCAGTTCTTCTGCTTAAAATTCTTATTCAATTTCATTTACGAAAACAGTTTAGTGTACTCTGTCTGTGTATCGGCAATATGATATATATAAACTGTTTTTTCTATCAGTCGATATATAGAAACATACCTTTCAGATATAATCATGTGATACCCCTTTCGGTTCAACCATTTGTCAGGTGTAAGTGAACCAAAATTCGGGTATAACTCCAAACGTTCAATACTATTTAATATCTGATCTGTTACTTTCATCGCAGATTCCACACCGAATTGAAGTAAATAATAGTCCTCAATACTTTTCAAATCTTCCCACGCAGTAGGAAGAATCTCAACCTTATATTGTTCCTGCACGTTCTCTCAATTCCTTTCTTGCTTCGGAGATACTTCTTGTCTTTGCTCCGTTTAACCGTTCTTCTTCTGCTTGCATGATTTTCGCACGAAGTTCCAATGCCTGTTCCCTTTTCTCAAAGGCATCAATATTCATAAATACTCCGTCACCCTCGCCATTTTTTGTTATATAAATCGGTTCACTCGTTGCCCTTGCAAGATTGGAAATCGTAGAATAATCGTTTCGTAATGTTGCCGAAGCTTTAATAATCATTTTCTTCACCCTTTCATGTTTCTTTATTTTTATATCATTTTATTGATATAATTATATCTTCTTTTTTATATATTATCAAGTAAATCCAATTTATGAAAGAAGAAGTCTTTGGAAAATCCAGACTTTGTCTCATCTCCTATACAAAGAAATCGCTGAAGTATAAAACTTCAGCGATTTCTTTTTCACATTTCTTATATCGACAATCATCATATTCTCTGCTGAATATGATTTTCTTTGATTAACGAAAAAACTGTTCTTATAACTGCGGACCAGCTGAAACAAGAGCTTTTCCTGCCTCGTTGCTCTCATATTTTGCAAAGTTTTTAATAAATCTTCCTGCAAGATCTTTTGCCTTTTCATCCCATTCGGAAGCGTCTGCATATGTGTCACGAGGATCAAGAATGTTTGTGTCAACTCCCGGAAGCTCTGTCGGAACTTCAATGTTGAAGTACGGAATAGTTTTTGTCGGCGCATTTGCGATATCTCCGTTCAAAATTGCATCGATGATACCACGAGTATCTTTAATAGAGATACGTTTTCCTGTTCCGTTCCATCCTGTATTTACAAGATATGCTTTCGCGTTGTTAGCTTTCATTTTCTTAACGAGCTCTTCAGCATATTTTGTCGGATGAAGCTCAAGAAATGCCTGTCCAAAACATGCTGAGAATGTCGGTGTCGGCTCTGTGATACCACGCTCCGTACCTGCAAGTTTTGCTGTAAATCCTGACAAGAAATAATATTCTGTCTGCTCCGGTGTAAGAATCGATACCGGCGGAAGCACTCCAAACGCATCTGCTGACAGGAAAATTACATTTTTCGCTGCCGGAGCTGCCGATATCGGACGCACGATTTTTTCAATATGATCGATCGGATAAGACACACGAGTATTCTCTGTTACACTCTTATCATCAAAGTCAATTTTTCCGTTCTCATCAAGAGTTACGTTCTCAAGAAGAGCGTTTCTCTTAATTGCATTATAAATATCCGGCTCTGACTCTTTATCAAGGTTGATTACTTTTGCATAACATCCGCCTTCAAAGTTAAAGATACCGTTATCATCCCATCCGTGCTCGTCATCACCGATCAAAAGACGTTTCGGATCTGTGGAAAGCGTTGTCTTACCTGTTCCTGAAAGTCCGAAGAAAATTGCTGTATTCTCTCCGTTCATGTCTGTGTTTGCGGAACAGTGCATAGAAGCGATTCCTTTCAGCGGCAGATAGTAGTTCATCATAGAGAACATACCTTTTTTCATCTCTCCGCCGTACCATGTATTCAGAATAACCTGCTCACGGCTTGTAATATTGAACATAGCCGCTGTCTCTGAGTTCAATCCCAGTTCTTTATAATTTTCCACTTTTGCTTTTGATGCATTGTATACAACAAAATCCGGCTTAAAGTTCTCAAGCTCTTCCTCTGTCGGCTGAATAAACATATTCTTTACAAAATGAGCCTGCCAAGCAACCTCTACGATAAAACGGATTGCCATACGTGTATCTGCATTTGCTCCGCAAAATGCGTCAACAACAAACAGTCTCTTATTGGAAAGTTCTTTCAGCGCGATCGCCTTACATGTATCCCATGCTTCCTGGCTTGCCGGATGATTGTCGTTTTTGTATTCATCTGATGTCCACCAAACCGTATCTTTGGAGTTTTCATCCATTACGATAAATTTATCTTTCGGAGAACGTCCTGTATAAATACCTGTCATTACATTAACAGCTCCCAGTTCGCTTTCCTGTCCTTTTTCAAAGCCTTCAAGACTTGAATCTGTCTCTTCTTTAAAAAGCAGCTCATAAGAAGGGTTGTAAACGATTTCCGTAGTTCCTGTAATACCATACTGACTAAGATCAATGTTTGCCATAATATGTCTTACCTCTCTCTTTCTAAAATGTATATTTCACATCTACGCCGCTTAATGCCAGCGTTATGCTTTCATTATACAAAATCATTTTCCAAAAATCAACAATAATATTCATCTATCTCTCTCGATTATATGAAAGTTTTATAAACTGCAAATTCATATGCTCTATTTTATTTCTAAAAAAAACAAAATTACATTTCAATCACCGGAAGTGTCAAAAGGCACATTTGTGGATTTTAAGCGATTGTCAAGGTTTCCGAAAAATCTGGGTTTTGACTCGTCGCCATTTAAAAAATGCAGGATTTTTTTATCAATCCTGCATTTTCTACACGACAAGCCTCTCATAAATTATACATTCAAAATTTCTTTCACGATTTCTTTCATTTTGTCCGAATCGCATTCTCTGTTATGTCTGATCTGAGCATTTCGGATCTCTTTGATCGCATTCGGAATTTCCGTTGCCGACAGGGCGCTCAGCTCATCGATCAATTCAAATTCATCTTTCTTTGCATATTTATCGTCAATGGCAGTCATAACGCTATGGATAAATTTATACGGACTCGCCGTCGAAGCTACGAGACACTTCTTTTCATCCCCACTTTCCTTGCGGTATTGTGCGCATACATGTGCCGCTACCGCCGTATGCGTATCCATCGCATACCCTGTTTTCTCATATGTATTTTTAATCGTCTCTTTCGTCTCTTCTTCCGTCGCAAATCCTCCGACAAAATCACCTAACTGTCCGCGCATCTCTTCTGTTATTTCATAAACGCCTTCTTCTTTAAGCTGTCTCATCAACTCGGCATTTTTCCCTGCATCCTGCCCTGCGATTGTATAGATCAAACGCTCCAGATTGCTGGAAATCAAAATGTCCATAGACGGGGAAGATGTCAGGATAAATTCTCTGTTTTTATCATAAACCCCTGTTTTAAAGAAATCAAAAAGCACTTTATTTTCGTTGGATGCACAGATCAGCTTTGCAATCGGCACTCCCATCTGTTTCGCATAATAAGCAGCCAGAATGTTTCCGAAGTTTCCTGTCGGAACCGTCACATTGATCTTTTCTCCCGCTTTGATTTCTTCATTCTCAAGCAGTTTTGCATAAGCGTAAACATAATATACTACCTGCGGAACAAGACGTCCGATATTGATAGAGTTCGCAGATGAAAACTGGTATCCGGCATCTGCCAACTCTTCCGCCAGCTTTTTATCTTCAAAAATCGCTTTCACACCGCTTTGTGCATGATCGAAATTTCCGTGGATCGCCACTACTGATGTGTTCTCTCCTTTTTGAGTCACCATCTGAAGCTCCTGAATACGGCTGACGCCCCCTTTTGGATAAAAAACGATGATCCTCGTTCCCGGAACGTCCGCAAAACCTGCAAGAGCCGCCTTTCCCGTATCTCCTGATGTTGCCGTTAAAATTACAATTTCATTTTTCACATTATTTTTCTTAGCCGACGTAATAAGAAGATGCGGCAAAATCGACAAAGCCATATCCTTAAATGCGATCGTTGCTCCGTGGAACAACTCCAAATGATATGTGTCACCCACTTTTACAAGCGGAGCGATCACTTCTGTATCAAACTTGGAATCATACGCACTGTTGATGCAGTGTTTTAACTCTTCCTCCGTAAAATCCGTAAAAAACTGTTTCATCACAGCATAAGCTGTTTCCTGATAAGACATCCCTTTCAATTCATCAAGCGTAACGTCAAGCTTTGGAATAGATTCCGGAACAAACAATCCCCCGTCATCTGCCAGACCTTTCAAGATCGCCTCGGATGCCGTCACTGTTTTTTCTGAGTTTCTTGTACTCTTATACAATAAATTCATTATTTTACCTCTTTTTCTTTCTGCAACACAATTTTCAACTAAATATATTCCTGAATACTCAGGCACTTTTTCGTTCCCGCCTTATGCAGATCGCCACAATACCGCATACTGCCATCAGCATCGGATAGATCAAATACGGCATAAAATCAAACGGAGTCAGACCTGTAAGAGCCGCAGCCGTAAGAAGCTGAGCGCCGTAAGGGATCAGCCCCTGTCCAACGGATGTAAACATATCCAGCAGAGATGCCGATCTTCTTGGATCAACGTCAAACTCATCACTGATTTCCTTCGCGATCGGGCCTGTCATAACAATCGCTACCGTATTGTTTGCCGTACAAAGATCAACTAAAAACGAAAGCAGCGCAATTCCTCCCTGTGCTCCTTTTGCTCCGTGAATCCTGCTTTTGATCTGATCCAGAATAAACTGGATTCCGCCGTTCATCTTCACAAGCGATACAATACATGCTACAAGAATAGATATTACAGTAATATCATACATCGATACAACGCCATCTCCTACAACAGTAAACATATCCGCTAAAACAATGTTTCCCGTTGCCACTCCCGCTATAAGTGAAATAACAGTTCCGCCGATCAGCACGAGAAATACATTGATTCCGATCAACGCACCTATAAGCACGACAAGATACGGTACAACCTGCCAGAAATTATAGTCTAAATTCTCTGTAATATCGTACGCTACATTGCGCGTCACAAACCAAAAGAACACGACTGTAATGATCGCCGCCGGAAGTACGATCAGAAAATTCATCTTAAACTTATCTTTCATCTCGCATCCCTGCGTTTTTACTGCCGAAATCGTCGTATCAGAGATCATCGACAGGTTATCGCCGAACATTGCCCCGCACACGACGGCAGCTACACAGATTGCCATAGAAAACCCTGTCTGTTTACTGATTCCGACCGCAATCGGAGCAAGCGCCGTGATTGTTCCTACGGAAGTTCCCATCGACACTGAAATAAAACATCCTATAATAAACAGACCTGCCACTGCAAAATGCGGCGGAATAAGAGAGAGTCCCAAATTCACCGTACTGTCCACTCCGCCTGCTGCGGTTACCGCTCCCGAAAAAGCTCCCGCGCAAAGGAAAATAAGACACATAGTAATAATATTTTCCTCTCCGAGTCCTTTTGCGATCACTTCCATCTTTTTCTGAAAACTTACTTTACGGTTCTGCAAAAACGCAACAAATAAAGCAATCAGAAATGCAACTACTGCCGGCATTGCGTAAAAATCCTTAAACAAGATTCCCGCGCCTAAAAAGATTACCAAAAACACGCCTATAGGCAGAAGCGCAAAAGCCTTTCCCTTTTGTTTTTCATTTCCCATTAAATTCTCCCTTTCGTTTTAGATATAATAACCGTTGCAAAAAGGCGGCAGTACTGCCTGCCGCTTTTCTTTTTGCCCGAATTTCGGCTAAAAGAGCCAAAACTTTATATATTATTTCTTTTTACTGTTTGTATAGTTGACCAATCCGCCTGCGGCAATCAATTTCTGCATAAATTCCGGGAAGGGCTGACCTTTAAATTCAGTTCCTTTTGTACGATTGTAAATCATACCACTGTCAAAATCAACCTCAACTTCGTCACCTGCTTCAATTCCCTGTGCCGCTTCCGGACATTCAATAATCGGAAGACCGATATTGATTGCATTTCTGTAAAAGATTCTTGCGAACGTTTCCGCGATAATGCAGCTTACTCCTGCCGTTTTCAAGCAGAGCGGCGCATGTTCTCTGGATGATCCGCATCCGAAATTTTTATTTGCCACAATAATATCTCCCGACTGTACTTTTTTTACAAAATCCGGATCTATATCTGCCATAGCGTGGCTGGCAAGTTCTTGTGCATCAAAGGAATTCAGATATCTTGCCGGAATGATAACGTCTGTATCTACATTGTCTCCGTATTTAAAAACATGTCCGTGCGCTCTCATGATCTTCCTCCTTCTTTCTGTTCTGCACATTGAATATTCCGCGAATCTGCCTCTTCGTCTGCAGCGCTTATTTTTTCGGGATTTGCAATATACCCTTTGATCGCACTTGCAGCGGCAACTTCCGGCGATGCCAGATAAATCAGAGAATCAACATGTCCCATGCGTCCGACAAAATTACGGTTCGTTGTGGAAACACACTTTTCTCCTGCTGCCATAACTCCCATATGCCCGCCCATACACGGTCCGCAGCTCGGAGTATTTACAGCACATCCTGCATCTACAAAAATATCCAGCAGTCCTTCTTTGATACATTGCTTATAAATCTTCTGTGTAGCCGGAACAACCATCACACGCACATCAGGATGTACCGTATGACCTTTCAGTATTGCCGCAGCTTTCCTCATATCTTCCATTCGTCCGTTCGTACAAGAACCAATCACAACCTGATCGATCTTAACCTGTTCCTCTGCCTCGATCTCATCAATCGTCTTTGCGTTTCCCGGCAAATGCGGAAACGCTACCGTCGGACGCACCTTTGACAGATCAATCTCTACAACGTCGTCATAAACCGCATCCTCGTCCGCCTCGTAAACTGTATACGGTTTCTCACAATGAGCGTCAAGATACTCGACCGTCTTTTCATCCACCGGAAAAATCCCGTTTTTCGCACCGGCCTCAATCGCCATATTCGCCATCGTAAAACGATCATCCATAGACAGATTTCCAATTCCGTCACCTGTAAATTCCATTGATTTATAAAGCGCGCCGTCCACTCCGATCTTGCCGATAATGTGAATGATAATATCTTTTCCGCTTACATATTTCCCCGGCTTTCCCGTCAGAACAAACTTGATCGCCGACGGCACTTTAAACCAGATTTCTCCTGTCGCCATTCCGGTTGCCACATCGGTCGTTCCCATTCCTGTTGAAAACGCGCCCAAAGCTCCGTATGTACATGTATGTGAATCCGCTCCGATGATACACTCACCTGCGGTGACAACTCCCGCTTCGGGAAGAATCGCATGTTCCACACCCGATTTTCCCTGTTCAAAATACCATTTCAGCCCCTGCTCCTTCGCATATTCACGAATTGCTTTTGAATTTTCCGCTGATTTGATATCTTTATTCGGTGTAAAATGATCCGGTACAAACACAACCTTATCTTTATCAAATACTTTATCCGACATCTGTCTGATGATCGGCAAAGCCATCGGTCCTGTAATATCATTCGCCATCACGATATCGAGTTTCGCTTCGATCAGCTGCCCTGCTTCCACAGTATCCAATCCTGCGTGAGCAGCCAAAATCTTCTGCGTCATCGTCATTCCCATTTTTGAGACCCCCTTTATCATTCATAAATATGGTCTTTGCCACATCATTTTTATTTCTTTGCGATATATCCTTTTGCCGTAAGCGCTTCTGCACAAAGCACTGCTCCGCCAGCCGCACCTCTTACTGTATTATGTGACAGTCCGATAAACTTAAAGTCATACATGCTGTCCTCTCTGAGACGTCCGATAGACACTCCCATGCCGCGCTCATAATCTACGTCTGCCGTTACCTGCGGACGATTTTCTTCCTCAAGATACTGGATAAACTGCTTCGGCGCGCTCGGCAGTTCTGCTTCCTGCGGGAATCCTTTAAAGTTTACCAGTTTTTCAATTAGCTGTTCTTTTGTCGGTTTCTTTTCAAAATTGATAAATACGGCAGCGGTATGTCCGTTAAGAACCGGTACACGTACACACTGGCATGTGATCTTCGGAGAATCTGCTTTTACGATCTGTCCATTTTCAACTCTGCCAAGAACACGAAGCGGTTCCTGCTCGCTCTTTTCTTCTTCTCCACCAATGAATGGAATGATATTTCCAACCATTTCCGGCCAGTCTTTGAACGTTTTTCCTGCTCCGGAAATTGCCTGATAAGTAGTTGCCACTACTTCGTATGGCTCAAACTCTTTCCATGCGGTGAGAACAGGTGCATAAGACTGGATGGAGCAGTTTGGTTTTACAGCAACGAAACCGCGCTTTGTGCCAAGTCTTTCTCTCTGATATTTGATCACTTCCATATGTTCCGGATTGATCTCCGGTACGACCATCGGCACATCCGGTGTCCATCTGTGTGCACTGTTGTTGGATACAACCGGTGTCTCTGTCTTAGCGTATTCTTCCTCAATCTTTTTGATCTCTTCTTTTGTCATGTCCACTGCGGAGAAAACAAAATCTACTTCTGCAGCAACTTTTTCTACTTCGTTGACATTCATGACAACGATCTTTTTTACTGCTTCCGGCATTGGAGTATCCATTTTCCAGCGGTCACCAACTGCCTCTTCATATGTCTTACCGGCACTTCTTGGGCTGGCTGCAATCGTTGTCACCTCAAACCATGGATGATTCTCCAACAGAGAGATAAATCTCTGTCCTACCATACCTGTTCCACCAAGAATACCTACTTTTAACTTCTCACTCATTGCCTAATCTCCTCGTCTTTCCCTGTTCGTTTGAAGAAC
>ERZ773194.3158-NODE-3158-length-14453-cov-4.047159_pt1 | contig 14453 bp, 14 predicted proteins | sample MGYA00511240_ERZ773194 | MGnify/ENA primary metagenome ERZ773194 (study PRJEB29015, sample SAMEA2737774) | human gut metagenome | biome: human gut; feature: human-associated habitat; material: faeces | place: China | collected 2012 ... | reverse complement strand
TCTTCGTGGGTACGGCGACCGAGGAGGACCGTTCGCTGATGAACATCTGCTTCGTGATGGCCGAGGGCTGCGAGGAGCTGGCTCCCGAGTTTATGGAGTTCGCCAAGAGCCGCGGCATGGTCGGCATCAAGGGCCACCGTCTGGTGGGCGGCTTCCGCGCGTCGTGCTACAACGCCCTGCCCAAGGAGAGCGTCGAGGCGCTGGTGGCCTGCATGCAGGAGTTCGCCGAGGCGCATAAGAAATAGCTCCGATGTGTCCGACCATCGTCCCGCTGATGCGGGAGACAAAAAAAGAACAGGATATTTATTTCACGTCATTGATCGAAACTATGAAGATACTGGTTGCAACGGAAAAACCCTTCGCCAAAAAGGCCGTGGACGGAATCCGTAAGATCGTCGAGGACGCCGGATACGAACTGGCGCTGCTCGAAAAATACACCGACAAGGGCCAGCTGCTCGAAGCCGTGGCCGACGTCGACGCGCTGATCGTCCGCAGCGACAAGGTGACCGCCGAGGTCATCGCCGCGGCGAAAAACCTGAAGATCGTGGTCCGCGCCGGCGCGGGTTACGACAACGTGGACCTTGCGGCGGCTTCGGCGCGGGGCATCGTGGTGATGAACACCCCGGGTCAGAACTCCAATGCCGTGGCCGAACTGGCGCTGGCCATGATGATCTTCATGTCGCGCAACCGCTTCACGCCGGGTACGGGTACGGAACTCCAGGGCAAAACCCTCGGCATCCACGCCTACGGCAACGTCGGCAGACTGGTGGGCCGCAAGGGCAAGGCGTTGGGCATGAATGTCGTCGCCTACGATCCGTTCATCGCCGACGGGGCGGTTTTCGAGGCCGACGGCGTGAAGAAAGTGGCTTCGGTCGAGGAGCTTTACCGGGTTTCCGACTTCCTTTCGCTGCACATTCCCGCCACGGCCCAGACCAAAGGCTCGATCGGCTACGACCTGATGATGTCGATGCCCAAGGGCGCGACGCTGGTCAACACCGCCCGCAAGGAGGTGATCGACGAGGAGGGCGTCGTGCGCGCTATGACCGAACGCGAGGACCTGAAATACATCACCGACATCGCCGCCGGCAATCAGGCCGAGCTGGACGAGAAGTTCGGCAAACGGGTTTTCGCCACGGTGAAGAAGATGGGCGCCGAGACCGCCGAGGCCAATGTCAACGCGGGACTCGCCGCCGCCAACCAGATCGTCGATTTTCTGAAGAACGGCAACACCCGTTTCCAGGTCAACAAATAGAAACCAACCGTGCGAAAAGGCGGGTGCGCATATCTCATATGACGGACCCGCTTTTTCGCCTTAAAACAACCGATGCATTATGGTTAGAATAAAACCTTTCCGCGCAGTCCGTCCCCCGAAGGAGCATGCCTCCGAGGTGGCTTCGCGCCCCTACGACGTACTCAACTCCGCCGAGGCGAAGGCCGAAGCCACGGAGCGTTCGCTGCTGCACATCATCAAGCCCGAGATCGACTTCGACCCCATCGCCGACGAGCATTCGCAGCCCGTCTACGACAAGGCGGTCGAGAATTTCCGCCGCTGGCAGTCCGAAGGCTGGCTGCGGCAGGACCCCGAGGAGTACTACTATATATATGCGCAGACGATGGAGGGCCGCACGCAGTACGGTCTGGCGATGTGCTGCCATTTCGAGGACTATCTCTCGGGGGCGATCAAGAAGCACGAGCTGACGCGTCCCGACAAGGAGGAGGACCGCATGATCCACGTCCGCAACCAGAAGGCCAACATCGAGCCGGTGTTCTTCGCCTATCCCGACGATGCCGAGATCGACGCCATCGTCGCCGACGTGGTGAAAAACAACGCCCCGGAGTACGACTTCACGGCTGCCGACGGCTTCGGGCACCAGTTGTGGGTGATCCGCGACCGGAAGACCAACGACCGCATCACGGAGATTTTCGCGGGCATCCCGGCGCTCTACGTCGCCGACGGACACCACCGCACGGCCGCCGCGGCGCGCGTGGGACAGGAGTGCCGCGCGAAGAATCCGAACCACACGGGCTGCGAGGAGTACTGCTATTTCCTGGCCGTGACCTTCCCGGCGGGCCAGCTCCGCATCATCGACTACAACCGCGTGGTGAAGGACCTGAACGGCCTGACGCCTGCCGAACTTCTCGAAAAACTCAACGAGTCGTTTGTCGTTGAGGACAAGGGGACGGAGGAGTACCGCCCCGCGGCGCTGCACAATTTTTCGATGTACCTCGACGGCCGCTGGTACAGCCTGACGGCCCGTCCGGGCACCTATGACGACAACGACCCGATCGGCGTGCTGGACGTCACGGTGCTGTCGAATCTGGTGCTGGACCGGATTCTGGACATCAAGGATCTGCGCACCTCGAAGCGGATCGACTTCGTGGGCGGCATCCGCGGTCTGGGCGAGTTGAAACGCCGTGTGGACAGCGGGGAGATGAAGGCGGCGTTCGCCCTCTACCCCGTCTCGATGCAGCAGCTGATCAACATTGCCGACACGGGCAACATCATGCCGCCGAAGACCACATGGTTCGAACCCAAACTGCGGTCGGGAGTGGTGATCCACTCGTTCGACGAAAAATAATCGACGAGGGCCGCCTGCGGGCGGCTCTTTTTTTGCGGGAAACTTGCGGAATCCCGAACCGCCTTTGGGCCGGATTGCCGGCAGCTCCCCGTCCGGTGCCGTACGCCCGGGACGCGGGGCGGAAATAAATACGGTCCCGATCCGAAAGCCGGATGACGGCCGAACGGTTTTGTATGCAGGGAGTTCGCACGGGAACATGCGGATTTTCTGCTTTTTGTTTGTCGTTTATGCCGAAAGAAATGTTGCAATCCGAATCGTTTTTATCCGATTATTTATTATATTTGTAAGCAACTTAACAATATTAGGCGTTATGGCAAAAATCAAAGGAACAATCGTTGTCGACAAGGAGCGCTGCAAGGGGTGCGGGGTCTGTGCTTCGGCCTGTCCGTGCGACGTGCTCGCGCTGTCGGCGGAGGTCAACAGCAAAGGTTATCCCGTTGCGTGGATGGTCAATCCCGATTCCTGCACGGGCTGTGCCTCCTGTGCGGTGATTTGTCCGGATAGCTGCATTACGGTTTATCGTCAAAAATTCGAGTAAGCTATGGCAGAGAATGAAGTGAAACTGATGAAAGGCAACGAAGTGATCGCCCATGCGGCCATTCGCTACGGTTGCGACGGATATTTCGGATACCCCATCACTCCGCAGTCGGAGGTGATGGAAACCCTCATGGAACTCAAACCGTGGGAGACCACGGGCATGGTCGTTTTGCAGGCCGAGTCGGAGATCTCTTCGATCAACATGGTCTACGGCGGCGCATCGACCGGAAAACGGGTGATGACCTCCTCGTCGAGCCCCGGCATCAGCCTGATGTCCGAGGGGCTTAGCTATCTGGCGGGCGCCGAGCTGCCCTGCCTGATTATCAATTGCCAGCGCGGCGGTCCGGGTCTGGGTACGATCCAGCCTTCGCAGGGCGACTATTTCCAGGCCTGCAAAGGCGGCGGCCACGGCGATTTCCACATGATCGTGCTGGCTCCCAACTCGGTGCAGGAGATGCACGACCATGTGTTCGAGGCGTTCGACCTCGCGTTCAAATACCGCAATCCGGCGCTGATCCTCGCCGACGGCGCCATCGGTCAGATGATGGAGAAGGTGGTGCTCGCACCCCAGCGTCCGCGCAAGACCGATGAGGAGCTGAAGGCCGAGTGCGGCGCGTGGGCCGCGCAGGGCAAACCCGCCGGCCGCGCGCGCAACATCGTGACCTCGCTCGAATTGCAGTCGGAGAAGATGGAAGTCATCAACAAACGGTTGCAGGAGAAATACAAGGCGCTGGAAGAGAACGAGGTGCGTTACGAAGCCATCGAGTGCGACGATGCCGACTACGTGATCGTGGCCTTCGGTTCGTCGGCCCGCATCTGCTCGGCGACGGTCGAAATGGCTCGCGCCGAGGGGCTGAAAGTCGGCCTGCTGCGTCCGATCACCCTCTACCCTTTCCCCAAGAAGCAGCTTGCCGAGATGGCCGTGCGGGGCGTCAAGGGATTCCTCTCGGCGGAACTCAACGCCGGGCAGATGGTCGAGGACGTGCGGCTGGCCGTCAACGGCAAGGCCCCGGTCGAGCATTACGGGCGTCAGGGCGGCATGATGTTCAACCCGGACGAAGTGCTCGACGCGCTCAAGGAAAAACTGATTAAAAAGTAGAAGACGATGGCAGAGGTTGAAAAGAAAACGGAGAATCTGGTTTACGCAAAACCGAAACTCATCACCGATAACGTCATGCACTACTGCCCGGGTTGCAGCCACGGCACGGTGCACAAGCTCATCGCCGAGGTCATCGAGGAGATGGGACTCGCGGAGAAGACCGTGGGCATTTCGCCCGTGGGCTGCTCGGTGTTCGCCTACAACTATATCGACATCGACTGGATCGAGGCGGCGCACGGGCGCGCGCTGGCCGTTGCGACGGCCGTGAAGCGGCTCTACCCGCAGAATATGGTCTTCACCTATCAGGGCGACGGCGACCTGTCGGCCATCGGTACGGCGGAGTCGATCCATGCGGCGGCGCGCGGCGAGAACGTCGTGGCCGTCTACATCAACAATGCGATCTACGGCATGACCGGCGGCCAGATGGCCCCGACCACCCTCTTGGGCATGAAGACCGCGACGACTCCCTACGGCCGCGATCCGCGGCTGAACGGCTATCCCTACAAGATCGCCGAGATGATGGCCCATCTGGACGGCGCGACCTACATCACGCGCCAGAGCGTGCATACGGCGGCCAACGTGCGCAAGTGCAAAAAGGCGATCCGCAAGGCGTTCGAGAATTCGATGGCCGGCAACGGTTTTTCGCTCGTGGAGGTCGTCTCGACCTGCAACAGCGGGTGGAAACTCTCGCCCGTGGCTTCGAACCAGTGGCTTGCCGAGAACATGCTGCCCTTCTATCCGCTGGGCGACATTAAAGATGTTAAAAAAGAGTAACGCTATGAAAGAGACGTTGATAATTGCAGGATTCGGAGGACAGGGCGTCCTCTCGATGGGTAAGATTCTGGCTTACTCGGGGGTGATGCAGGATTTCGAGGTGACGTGGATGCCCTCCTACGGTCCCGAGATGCGCGGCGGCACGGCCAACGTGACGGTGATTCTCTCCGACCGGAAGATTTCGTCGCCTATCGCCCATGAATTCGACACGGCGATCATTCTGAACCAGCAGTCGATGGAGAAATTCGAGCCGATGGTCAAGCCGGGCGGCGTGCTGATCTACGACACGAACGGCATCACGCGGCACCCCGTGCGCAAGGACATCGAAGTCTATGCGATCGACGCCACGGCCGAGTGTGCGAAGATGGGTCAGGCCAAACTGTTCAACACGATGATACTGGGCGGTTACCTCAAGGTGCGCCCCGTGGTCGCGATGGAGAACGTGATGGTGGGGCTGAAAAAGTCGCTTCCCGAGCGCGCGTGGAAAATGCTTCCGGCCAACGAGGAGGCCATCCGCCACGGCGGCGAGATAATCCGCAAGCGGTGATTCAGTGACATATTTTATGAAGAAGGAGGCGCCCCCGTTGCGGGGCGCCTCTCTTTGATATTACAAATCATCCATTGTTTTTCATGTAGATTGTATTCGTTGTTTTTAATCTTGTTTTATGGATTTTTCTTCTTTCGGCTGAAAGTCAATCTGATAGAATTTGAATTCCGGTTTGGTCATGGCTCCGGTCGCAGCGTCTATTCCCCATCCGAGTATGTTCAGCAGATTGATGACCGATACGGCGTTGAAACTTTTGTTGATGATAACCGTTTCCGTTGTATAAGCAGGCGATTCGGCTTTGACGACCGTTTCGTCGAAACCGCGTCTGATTTTGGTCGTGTAGGGGAAAGTGACATTGGTGTATTTGCGGCCGTCGATCGTAAGGGTCGCTTTTTCTGCGATGTCGCTGTCGAAGGTCACTTTTGCTTTCGATCCGCAAAAAACGGTGGCGCAGGAGGTCATCAAAAGAGATGAGCACAAGAATATTCCGAAATATTTCATTGTATGGTGAATATGTGCCGTGTCCCTGCGGCTGGGTTGGGTTAGGTACATAAAAAACGTGGGACATAACTTTTATCATCGCATATCGAGGTTCTGGAATACCTTGTGGCAATAATAGAAAGTGAAGCCCACGCCATAGACGTGAGCATCAACTTCACTTCTTTTGCCACAATTTGAAATTTTCCAGATTTCGATATGCAAAGACGCAAAGCTAACGCTTTTTATATGTATGCGCCGGGAATGCCGCGGCGCGGTTGGATCGGGATGGTGTTCGGTTTGTTATCTGACCATAGGCTACGGGTTTAGGGGTTCTTCACGCAAATATACAAATCTTTCCGGAGGAATGAAATCGGATGCCTTTTTATTTTATTCAGAAGTCCGGAAATGCCGTCCGCCTATCCGAAAAAGCCGTTTGTGTATACGCTTCCGTGTGCGGCGGGAAATCGGCGGATAACGTACCGGCAAATTCCGTATCTTGGAAAATGAATTCCGGCAGGGCATCGACTTTGCATGTCCGGGTATAAACTTTTAAAAACTCCGATTTATGGAAAAGAACGAACAGCAAATGCCGCGTCTGGGCGAACCCGTTCCGGCATTCGAGGCCATGACCACCAAGGGGAAGATCAGCTTCCCGGACGATTACAAGGGCAAATGGGTGATTCTTTTCAGCCACCCTGCCGATTTCACCCCGATCTGCACCACCGAAATACTCACTTTCGGGGCGCGTACCGAGGAGTTCCGGGCGTTGAACTGCGAACTGGTCGGCCTGTCGGTCGACAGCCGCAACAGCCATATCGCATGGCTCAAGACCATCCGCGAGAAGATCGAGTACAAGGGCATGAAGGATGTGAAGGTCGGGTTCCCGATCATCGACGACGTTGCGATGAAAGTGGCGTCGCTCTACGGCATGATCCAGCCCGGCGAGAGCCAGACCGCCGCCGTGCGCGCCGTGTTCTTCGTCGACCCGAAGGGCGTGCTGCGGGCGATGATCTACTATCCGCTGGCTCTGGGCCGCAATTTCGACGAGATCAGGCGGGTTTTGGTGGGCTTGCAGACCATCGACGCCTTCGGCATCGCGCTGCCCGCCGACTGGCGTCCGGGCGACGAGGTGATCGTGCCGATGAAGGGCGACGATCAGGAGAAGGTTCCCGAAGGGGCGAAGTGCTACGACTGGTTTTTCTGCACCAAACCGCTGCCGAAAGAGGAGATCGGACGGAAACTCGGCGAGAAGGTCTGACGCCCCTGCATTGCACGACAGAAGAGGCTTCCCGCGGGAAGCCTCTTCTGTCGTGTGCATTCGTATCTCTGCAATCCGGGGACGGTCGGCAAAGGCCGCTCCGCTCTATTCCCGGAAGCGGCATTGCTGTACGTCGCGCCACCCGAGGAGCAGTTCGCGCACCGCGAGCCGTTTTTTGCCCGCTATTTGCAGTTCTCCGAGCGCGATCCATCCGTCGGCGCACGCCACGCGGATAAAGGTTCTTCCGTCGCTCTGGAGCGTGCCGCACGCCTCGCCGTGGACCGCGGCCTCGAACGACGCCGAGAAAATCTTGGCGCTCGACGCTGCGCCGTCGCCCTCGCGGTACATCTCGGTCCATGCCGCCGGATAGGGTGACAGTCCGCGGACGAAATTCACGATCTCGCGGCCCGGTTTCTCCCAGTCGATCCGGCAGTCCTCCTTGAAAATCTTCGGCGCCGGGCGCAGCGTCGCCTCGTCGATGTGCTGCTGCTCCACGGGCCGGATCTCCCCCGCCGCAATGCGGTCGACGGTTTCGGTTACGAGCGAGGTTCCCGTTGTCATCAGACGTTCGTAGAGCGTCCCGACGTTGTCTTCCGGAAGGATCGGAACCCGGATCTGCCCGATGATGCCGCCCTTGTCGATCTCGTGGTTCAGCAGAAACGTGGTGACGCCCGTCTCGGTCTCGCCGTTGATGATCGCCCAGTTGATCGGCGCGGCCCCGCGGTATTGGGGCAGCAGCGAGGCGTGGAGGTTGAAGGTCCCCAGCCGCGGCATGGCCCAGACGACCTCGGGGAGCATACGGAAGGCGATCACGATGCCCAGGTCGGGCCGCAGCGCCTCGAGGGCCTCGACGAACTCCGGGGCTTTCAGCTTTTCGGGCTGCAATACCGGCAGACCCAGTTCCTGAGCCGCGATCTTAACCTCGCTTTGGTGTATTTTCTGTCCGCGTCCGGCGGGTTTGTCGGGCGAAGTCACCACGCCCACGACGTTGTAGCCGCCCCCGACGAGCGCCCGCAGCGACGGCACGGCGAATTCGGGCGTGCCCATGAATACGATGCGAAGGTCTTTGGCGTCCATGCGTTATCTTTTTTCCAGTCCCAGCGTGTGGTGCATGCGCTCCTGCTTGGTCTCCAGATAGTGTGCGTTGTAGGGGTTCGGGGCGATGACGATGGGCACGATCTCGTCGATGCAAAGCCCGTAGCCCTCCAGCCCGGCCCGTTTGAGCGGGTTGTTGGTCATCAGGCGCATGTGGCGGATGCCCAGCTCGCGGATGATGCTCGCCCCCACGCCGTAGTCGCGTTCGTCGGCCTTGAAGCCCAGTTTGAGGTTGGCGTCCACCGTGTCGAGACCCTCATCCTGCAATTTGTAGGCGTGGATTTTGTTGCACAGCCCGATGCCGCGCCCCTCCTGATTGAGGTAGACGACGGCGCCCCGGCCTTCGCGGTCGATCATCTCCATCGCCTTGTGGAGCTGCTCGCCGCAGTCGCAGCGGTACGAGCCGAAAATGTCGCCTGTGGCGCACGACGAATGCACGCGCACCAGCACCGGTTCGTCTTCGGTCCACTCCCCTTTCGTCAGGGCCACATGCTCCACGCCGTTGGATTTCTGGCGGAACGGTGTGATCTGGAATTCGCCCCACTCCGTGGGCAGGGGCACCGTCACGCCCTTTTCGATGATCGACTCCTCGCGGAGGCGGTAGGCGATCAGCGAGGCGATCGAGATGATTTTCAGGTCGAATTTTTTTGCGGTCTCCAGCAGTTGCGGCAGGCGGGCCATCGTGCCGTCCTCGTTCATGATCTCGATCAGCGCGCCGGCGGGCTGCAATCCGGCCAGGCGGGCCAGGTCGATGGCCGCCTCGGTGTGTCCCGGACGGCGCAACACGCCCTTGTCGCGCGCGCGCAGGGGATTGATATGTCCCGGGCGGCCCAGGTCGGTGGGTTTCGTTTCGGGGTCGGCCAGCGCGCGGATCGTCGCGGCGCGGTCGTGGATCGAGACGCCCGTGGTGCAGTCGTTGCCCAGCAGGTCGACCGTCACGGTGAAGGGCGTGCCCAGCAGCGAGGTGTTGTTCTCCTCCATCATGTTGAGCCCCAGTTCGTCGCAGCGTTTCTCCGACAGCGGGGCGCACAGCACGCCGCGGCCCTCCTTGAGCATGAAGTTCACGATTTCGGGCGTGATCTTCTCCGCCGCGACGATGAAGTCGCCTTCGTTCTCGCGGTCCTCGTCGTCCACGACGATAACGGGTTTGCCGATGCGGAAGTCCTCGATGACCTCCTCCACGCTATTGAGCACAGTCTCTTTTGCCATTTCGTTTGAGTTTTATTGCTTTCGTCAGTTTCTTGAATTGCGGAACCAGTTTCTCTTTCAGCGCCTTGAACTTCCCGGCGTACCAGTCCGTGTCGAGCAGCGCCGAGTCGTTGGTGGCCTTGTAGGTGAGGTATATGGCTATCGGCGTGAGGATGAAGGTCGAGAGCCACATGCCGTAGACGGCCTCCCAGTTACCCTCCTTGGCCAGTTTTTCGCCCGAGAGGCTGATCATGTAGTAGATCACGAAGAAGATCACCGACACCACCACCGGAAGCCCCAGGCCGCCCTTGCGGATGATGGCGCCCAGCGGCGCGCCGATCAGGAAGAAGATCAGGATCGACACCGGAAGCGACATTTTCTTGTGCCACTCGACCTTCGATCGGTAGAGCTGGTTGAGGGCCTCCTTGGCCGTCGATTCGTCGAATGCGAACATGTTGCGCGAGTTCTTGGCCAGCGTCCGCGCCTGGTTCCAGACACGTTCGCGTTCGCGCGTGGGCAGCATGATGACCGAATCCGTCGCCAGCAGGTCGCGGAAGTCCCGTTTGTCCACCTGCAGGCTGTCGGGCAGCGGCAGCACGGTGTTGTCTCGGGCGAAAATCTGCTCTTTCAGCAGCGGTTCGTAGGAACTCGTCGTGGCGGCGTTGACCTTGATCTCCAGCGAGTCGATGTCGTGCTGCAATTCGCTGATGTTCTTGGTCTGGCTGCTCGTGAACAGGTCGGCGTCGGTGCGTCCCATGGCGAATCCCGACATGGGGATCACCTGTTTTTGCAGGTCGAAGGTGTGGTGGCGCAGGGCGCTTTTCGTGAACCACTGGCTGTTGCGGGTCTGTTCGTAGGTCTCGCCGTGGAAGAGCGTCACCAGCAGGTATTTCTTGTCGTCCGACAGGCGGATATAGCCCGAGTCGGCCACGATGGTGTTCATGTTGCCGTTGGCGGCGCGGTTGTCGTAGATCAGCACGTCGTGCAGCAGGTGCGTGTCGGGTTCCTGGTGGCTCACGCGGATCGACATGTTGTCGATGCCGTTGAAGAAGAGCCCGTCCTGGAATTCGAGGGCCTGTTTCTGCTGCCGGATGTCGTAGAGCGTGCTGAATAGCTTCTTGTTGGCGTTCGGCACGAGGTTGTTGCCGATGAAGAAACTGCCGACGGAGACCAGGCTCACCAGAATGATCAGCGGCTTGGTGATCTGCACGAGCGACATGCCCGCCGATTTCATGGCCAGCAGTTCGTAGTTCTCACCCAGGTTACCCATGGTCATAATCGCCGCCAGCAGCATCGAGAGCGGCAGCCCCATCGGGATCATGTTGGCCATGAAATAGGTCATCAGCTCGATGATGATGCCGGCGCTCAATCCCTTGCCCACCAGCTCGTCGATGTAGCGCCACACGATGTTCATCATCAGCACGAACATGACGATGAAAAACGTGAGGACCATCGGGCCGAGGTAGGACTTCAGAACGAGTCTGTGAATGGTTTTCATGCGGCGGATCGCAGTTTTTTGTTACGCAAAGATAGTGCAAGGCGAGAGGAGTGCCAAATTTATTTGAGCACTTCCGGGTCGCAGCCTATCCAAACGGCAGCCTTTTTTGTCGTAAAGATAACAGTTTTACCATTATAAGCGTAAGAGTGAGGGTAAATATTATGGCGGCGCCGGGCGGAACCTCGAAATTGTAGCTGACGACAAGCCCTGCGACGTTGCCCGCCACAGCCACGAGGGGTGCGGCGAGGGCGATGGTGCGGTACGACCGCGAGAGCGAGTTGACGATCACCACGGGCATCGTCACGAGCGAGATCAGCAGCACGATGCCCATGATGCGGATCGAGAGCACGATGGTCACCGCCACCAGCGCGGCCATCAGATAGGAGATCACGCGCGTGGGGATGCCCCGGCTGCGGGCGAAGTCGCGGTCGAAAGCCGTGTACATCACCGGGCGGAGCCACAGCAGCGCCCCGGCGATGATCACCGCCGTCAGCGCGGCGAGGGCCGCGACGTCGCTGTCGGTCACGGTCACGATGCTGCCGAAGAGGTAGGCCGACAGATCGCCCGAGGTGTAGCCCGGGCGGAGGCTCATAAAGAGCGCGCCGACGGCCATGCCGACGGACCAGATGATTCCGATGGCCGAATCCTCGCGGATGCGTCCCCGGCTGCCGGCCCATTCGATGCCCAGCGCCGAGAGCACGGCGAAGATCATCGCCCCGGCGATCGGGTTGGCGCCCATCCAGAAGGCGATGCCCAGTCCGCCGAACGAGGCATGGGTGATGCCGCCCGCGAGGAACACCATGCGGCGGCAGACGACGTAGGTTCCGATCACTCCGCACGTTATGCCCGACAGCACGCACGCCGCGAGCGCGTTCGAAAGGTAGCCGTATTGGATCAGGTCGCTGAAAAATCCCATGTATTCCTTATAATTGCGCGCAAATTTACGCTTTTTTATCGGAAAAGCCTCCTCCTTTCGCGCAGTTTTCGTAATTTCGTGCCGGAAAAACACGAATCCATGCAACCTCGCAGAGTCAATTTTCATACCTTGGGCTGCAAGCTCAATTTTTCGGAGTCCTCGACCCTCGCCCGCGAGTTCGAGCGCGGCGGTTTCGTGCGCGTCGCGCCCACGGCCGAAGCCGATATTTGCGTCATCAACAGCTGTTCCGTCACGGAGCACGCCGACAAGAAATGCCGCAACCTGATCCGCAAACTCCACCGCCGCAACCCTGAGGCGATCATCGCCGTGACGGGATGCTACGCGCAGCTCAAGCCGCAGGAGATTGCCGCGATAGAGGGTGTAGACATCGTGTTGAGCAACAACGATAAGGGGACGTTATTTAAACGAGTGGTTGAACTGTCGGGCAAGGGCCGGGCGCAGGTGTACAGCTGCGAAACCGATTCGCTCACGTCGTTCTTCGCGGCCTTTTCGAGCGGCGACCGCACGCGCGCCTTCCTCAAGGTGCAGGACGGGTGCGACTACTGCTGTTCCTACTGCACGATCCACTACGCCCGCGGTTCGAGCCGCAACATGCCCGTCGCCGACCTCGTGGCCGAGGCGCGGCAGATCGCTGCCGGGGGGCAGAAGGAGATCGTCCTGACGGGCGTCAACACGGGGGATTTCGGCCGCACGACGGGGGAGCGGTTCATCGACCTGCTGCGGGCGCTCAACGAGGTCGAAGGGATCGAACGCTACCGCATTTCGTCGATCGAGCCGAACCTGCTGACCGACGAAATCATCGCATTTTGCGCCGCGTCGCCTAAATTCATGCACCATTTCCACATTCCGCTCCAGAGCGGTTCGGACCGGATTCTGGGCCTGATGCGCCGCCGCTACACCACGGCGCGCTTCGCCGAGCGGATCGCGGCCGTGAGACGGCTGATGCCCGACGCCTTCATCGGCATCGACGTGATCGTCGGGTTCCCGGGCGAGACCGATGCCGATTTCCGCACGACCTATGATTTTCTGGCGGGGCTGGAGCCCGCGTTCCTGCATATTTTCCCCTTTTCGGAGCGTCACGGAACTCCGGCTGTCGATCTGCCCGGCAAGGTGCAGCCGTCGGTGGCTACGGCCCGCGTGGCCGAGCTGGAGGGCCTCTGCGACCGCCTGCACGGCGATTTCTGCGCCCGGGCCGTCGGAACGGAGGATACGGTGCTCTTCGAGAGTACGCGCCGCGGAGGTATGATGTTCGGATTTACGGGCAACTACCGGCGGGTGAAAGCCCCCTACGACGCTGCGAAAGTCAACACCCTCTGCCGCGTGAAACTCGGTGCGATGGACGATTCTCACGACCTGATGGGGGAAATCCGGGATTAATCACTATATTTGCAGAATATGGGATGCGGTTTTGCCGATAAGTTAATTTTGAATGCTATGACAGGTATGCGCAAACGGGTGACGGTCGGGTTTCTGAGCATCGTCTGCCTGCTGTTTTTTTCGGGGATGGTCTCGTTTCTCGAACTGAGCCGCCTGAGCCGCGATACGGGGGAGATCCTCAAGGCCAACAAACGCAACATCGAACTGGCCAAGGAGATGCTCGACGCGGCCCACGAGCAGAACATTGCGTTCATCAGACTCTCGGTCTTCGGCGACCGGTCGTGCGACAGCCTTTGCCGCACCAGTATGGAGCGGCTCGAAAACACGCTGCTGGTGGCTCAGAGCGAGGCCCTCGAAAAATCGTTCCTCGATTCGCTGGCCTTCGCCACGACCGAACTGCGTCTGCTGACGGACAATTTCCTCGCTTTCGGAGGGGCCGGAAGCGCCGCTGCCCGGACGGCGGCTCCGGTGGACGCGAACTGCGCCGATTCGCTCGGCAGCAGGTGGTACAGCGACGAGTACCAGGTGCTCTACGGCCGCCTGACCGCCGCCATCAGCAAGACTTCCTGCATTTGCGTGTTCACAAACCAAATCCGCGAGAAAATCGGCGTGATGTTCGGCAATCCCGAGACGACCCCCGGCGGGCGCGCGCTCAAATTCTTCGCTTCGGTGCGCATCGACATCCGCAGAATCGGGCAGATAAAGGACGCTTCCGGAAAAGTCATAGGCAACCGCACCAAGATAAAGGTCGTCAAAAACAAAGTTGCGCCGCCCTTTACCGAATGCGAATTCGACATCATGTACAACGAGGGCATTTCGCTCACCGGCAGCCTAATCGATCTGGGCATAGAGCAGAAGATACTCGAAAAGAAGGGCGCGTGGATTTCCTATAACGGCGAGCTCATAGGTCAGGGGCGCGAGGCCGCAAAGGCTTACCTCATGGAGCACCCCGACGTCGCCGAAAAAATCCGCGAGGCCATCACTGCTTCCACTACCGTAGTGGGCGGCACCGCCCTCGGCGAAAACGCGTAATCGCAAGCGCGCGGGATTTTGTTCCTCCGATAGGCGGCGTTTCTTGCACCCG
>ERZ773194.3154-NODE-3154-length-14472-cov-3.961851_pt1 | contig 14472 bp, 15 predicted proteins | sample MGYA00511240_ERZ773194 | MGnify/ENA primary metagenome ERZ773194 (study PRJEB29015, sample SAMEA2737774) | human gut metagenome | biome: human gut; feature: human-associated habitat; material: faeces | place: China | collected 2012 ... | reverse complement strand
TACCCTTGTGCAGCATCGAAGATAAGATCGAAGCGGTCGAAGACGGAGCATGACCTGTCGTTTACTTCAAGCATCCATTACCCGTAAACAGAATTTCAGCCTTCCGGACATTATCACCTATCTCCAGAACCGTACCGATTTAACACGTAAGACCATCGTCTCCATCCTGGTCGGTTGTTCCAAACTTGATGACTTCAAGAAGAATCCACAGATGTTCATAGAGCAAGCCTCCAAGATAATCGAGCATAACGTGAGGGCGATGGCCAAGGATGGCATCACGTATATCAAGCTCGGTGATTCAGAGTACTATGCTCAGGAACTGTTCAAGAGCGAGGAGCTGTTCGGTTATCTGGATAAGAACATGGTGAAGACCAACAGGTCGCTCTATGACTATACGGTGTATGATAGCGATGTGGAACGTAACTTCGCAATCGAACTGGACAACGACGACCATGTGAAGCTGTTCTTCAAGATCCCTGATTGGTTCAGGATATCCACACCGATAGGTGATTACAACCCAGACTGGGCTGTTCTATTGGAGTTCAATGGCGACAGGAGACTGTACTTTGTGTTCGAGACCAAGGGAAACATCGGTAACAACAGACCATCTGAGGAGTTCAAGATCGAGTGCGGGCGCAGGCATTTCAAAGCTTTGGACACTGGTATAAAATACGAAGTGAAGACCAGTCTGAAGGATGTGGTCCTCGAAGAAGATGAGTTGCTTTTGGATTGAGGTGCCGATATGTTCAGGTTGCTTTCCGAGCGTATGAATCCCAAACCGATACCCAATGTCCTGGTTACTGATCAGGCTTCAGAAAAGTTCCGTAATCAGATGCGTCATATCATCTATAGATTGTTCAACAATCCGAATGCAATTGATCATTCCAATGATGTCGCAGAATCCATATGTTCAGATTTTATGTTTCTGAAAGGAGGCTCTCACTACGATTCCTCCTTCCACGATTTCGTTGGAATAATTGATAATGCATTGAAGGGACTCCCGCCTGAGAATCTATTCGATTTCATTGACATCATCTGCCTCAAGGTGTCTGGAGATCCATATTTCAAGTGCTTCTATGACGAATTCGAAGAAAATGTCAACGATATCCTGAGAAGCAATTCCATCGGTTTGGGAATTCTCGAATTGTCTTGTTATATCGAGGGGCCCGATCGGGCCTCCTTGGATGTCAGAACTCGATGAGCCCCGGGTGAACAAGTCGACCGTTTTACTTTTGCTTTAAATACAAAAGTAAACGGCATGGGTAAGCCAGAAGGTAATGGTGGACAAGGCGAGATTCGAACTCGCGACTTCTGCCTTGCGAAGGCAGCGATCTACCGGGCTGATCTACTTGCCCATATGATGAACCGGTAATCCCCTGATTTGCATCAACCATTTAAAGATTCGTACCGGCACGGACCGTTTCCTGCTGGCGAGGTTCGGCTGATCCGAGGAAGTTGGAAAATCATCCATCCAGCATCCTGGTCGGAACCATCCCTCCCGTCATGGCTATAAGCTCCATCCACAATCATTCGAGCATGACGCGGAACCGGGGAAGCAGCAAGGGCCCCAGACCTCTCGAGGTGTGGAGCGCGGACGTCCCCTTCGACTCGAGCAGCGGGTCCAAGGACCGTCCCGTCGTCGTCCTGGGGAGGAGGGGGCCGTCCTACGATGTCATGATGGTAACCACCCATCCCCACGACGGCAGCTATATGCGTCCCCTGGATCCATACGATGCCGGATTGGACTCCAGATCCCACATCCGCACCGACAGGCTGTTCCGTCTCGCCGAATCGAGATTCAACTACTATATCGGCGACCTATCCGAGGACGATGCCGCCGTCCTGGAATCCAAGTACAAACGGATGGCGAAGGAGCGATGGACAGGAACGAGATCGCCATGGAGATCGTATCGTCGGCAGCCAACAGGCTGTGCCTCGACATGCGCTTCCTGACGATGGCCGTGCTGTCCCTGGACAGGATCGTCGTTCCCGGCACCGGACTCCCCTCGTGCGACGGAAGAACCGTCGCTTTCCATGTCGACTCGGTGATATCGGACTACCGCAAGGACCAGAACTGCATCACCAGGCAGCTCGCCCATTGCGTCATGCACTGCATCCTCGGCCACTCCGCCACGGATGCCCGCCCGGAGTTGCTCCTGGCGCAGGACATGGTGGTCGAATACGTCCTGGATTCCTTGGACACGCCGCACGTGTCCGTTCCCGGCAGGGACGACCGCCTGTACGCCTGCGAGAAGTACTTCAAGAAGGCCGGAGCCCCCGCCCCGGACCTGGTGTCGGGGATCCTGAGCGGGCTGTCTGGGTGGCAGAGCAACCACTACGCCAGGATGTTCGAGCAGGACGACAACTCCGCCCATCCCTCCGCGGATTCGGCGGAATGGAGGGAGCTGGCGCAGCAGGCCATGGCCGAGGTCGAGGGATTCGTCAGGAAGACCGACGGCACCACGGACGCCTTCGTATCCATCCTCAGGATAAGGAACAGGAAGCGCCACGACTACCGCGCCTTCCTCCGCAAGTTCATGAGCCGCAGGCCCAACGTCCTGGAGAGCATGGAGGAGTTCGATCCGATCTTCTACACCTACGGGCTCCAGAACTACGGGAACATACCCCTGCTGGATTCCCTGGAGTCGTCGGACACCAACAGGGTGGAGGAGTTCGTCATCGCCATCGACACGTCTGGCTCCACCATGCGCGGACCCGTGGTGGCGTTCCTCGAGGAGGCGTACGCCGTCCTCCGCCAGTCCGGGATCGGACGCGGCGTGAATCTGCACATCGTCCAATGCGACGAGACGGTCAGGACCGACGATGTCGTCAGATCCGAAGGGGATCTCCGCCGTCTCATATCGGATTTCAAACTGGTGGGCGGGAAGGGCACGGACTTCCGCCCCGTCTTCAGATACGTGGACGATCTCATCGACCGCGGCGATTTCAAGGACCTCAAGGGTCTGATGTACTTCACCGATGGGATGGGCACGTATCCTGAGAGACGTCCGCGCTACGATACGGCGTTCGTGTTCTGCGACGATAGGTACCTGGAGCACGACGTGCCGCCCTGGGCGATGAGGCTCGTCGTCAGAACGGGGGATCTGGAAGGATCGAAGAAGGAGGCTTGAGATGAATATTCAGGAGGCCAAGGACTGCGTGAGGGATGCCGTGTCCGCTTATCTGGACACGGACGCCGGAGGGAGCTACATGATCCCCCGTGCGAGACAGAGGCCGCTGGTGGTCATGGGAGCGCCCGGTCTGGGGAAGACCGCGATCATGTCGCAGGTCGCCGCCGAGCTGGACATCGGGTTCATCGGATACGCGATGACCCATCACACCCGCCAATCCGCCATCGGACTGCCGATGATCGAGAACCAGACGTTCGACGGGAACGTGGTTCCGATCACCAGGTACACCATGAGCGAGATCATCGCCTCCGTCTACGATGCGATAGAGAGACAGGGGAGGAAGCAGGGCATCCTGTTCATCGACGAGGTGAACTGCGTCTCAGAGACCCTGTCGGCGGCGATGCTGGACCTCCTGCAGAACAAGAAGTTCGGCCCCCACAGGATACCGGACGGGTGGGTGCTCGTGGCTGCCGGCAACCCTCCGGAGTTCAACTCCTCCGCCCGCGAGTTCGACATCGCCACCCTGGACAGGATCAGGCTCATCGAGGTCGAGGCGGACACCGACGTATGGATCAGATACGCCATGAGCTCCGGCGTCCATGATGCCATAACGTACTATCTCCAGGTCAAGCCCCAGAATCTCCTGGTCATAGAGAACACCCCCTCCGGCCCCGAGTTCGCCACCCCCCGTGCATGGGAGGACCTGTCCATGGTGCTCAAGGAGCACGACAGGCTCGGCCTGAACGTGGATGTCAACCTCATTTCGCAGTACATCCGCAGCCCGGACATCGCGGCCGAATTCAAGAGGTACCTGGATTTCCACAGGAAGTACCGCGAGGAGAACGATGTGGATGCCATCCTGGACGGAACGGTGGAGGAGGATTCCAGCCTGGCGGATGCGGGACCGGAGGAGAAGCTCTCCGTAATATCGGTGATGATCGGCTCCCTGAACTCCTCCGCCGAGGAGGGCATGGACATGAGGGACCTCTGCGCCCTGGCGAATGGTTTGAACGAGAACTCCCCGACGTCGTCCGTGACGGATGCGAAGAAGCGCCTCTCCTCGAGACTGGCCTCCAACATCACCAGGGACGAGGCCAGGTCCGCATCCTTCTGCCTCTCCGCCCTCCAGAACCTGGAGACCACCAGCGACGGCATCCGCGCCTTCCGCGAGGAGGTCGGAAGGAGGAGCACCGCGTGCTCCAAGACCTTCGACGCCAGACTTACCAATGCCATGGAGTACATGAAGAGGTCCTTCGGCAAGGGGCAGGAACCCGTCTCGCTCCTCTCCGGGCTTCTGGGATGCTACTGCGTGGTGATGTACTCGGACCCGCAGGGTCCTCTGTACAGGTACAACGACGAGATGCTCTCCGGCGGCCACGACCGCCGCATAGAGGAGGCCCTGGAGGGATTGGAATGACGTCCAAGGTATCATTCGACATCTGCGAGGACGGACTGGTCATAACCAAGCTGGTCACCATCGACAAGACGATCGTCGTACCCGAGGAGGTCCAGGGGATGCCGGTACGCGGCATCGGACCCGCGTTCCTCTCCGACTCCCGCGGAGGGAGCGGCAGGACCCTCGTGATTCCCGCATGCGTGACCAGGATGGACCCCTCCGCGTTGGACGGGACCACCGGGATCGCCTGCATCGAGTACGGAGGCGAATTGGAGACCTTCGAGTCGTTCAAGCTGATGAGCAGCACCGATTGCACCGTGTCATGCACGGATCACGGGAAGGACTTCAGCTTCGAGTTCATGTCCAACCATCCGATGAGCTTCCCTGAATTCGACGACGCGGTCCTGAGCCTGTACATGAGGCTCACCCCCGAGGTCGCCCTGAGCAGACTGATCGATCCCGTGGGCCTCACCGATGAGAACCGCGCCAAGTACGAGCGGTTCATCTCCGACAGGATAATGCCCCGGGCGGAGCAGGCGGTGTCTTCGGGCGACACCAACGGACTGGAGAAGCTGTTCGCCACCGGGATGATCTCCGACGACGATCTGAGGAAGCTGCTGGACAGGTCGCTCAGATCCGGGAGGATCACCGTGACCAGCATGCTGATGTCGGAGATCAGGAAGAGGATGTCTGAGAACTGAGTGTGGTTTATCGGGGCCGGCATGAGGGCCGACCCCTGTGCATCTCACTGGGCGGGCTCCCACTTGCACCTGACGGGGGAGACGATAGCTCCCTCGGCCTTGAGCTCCTTGAAGGCCTTATCGATCTCCTTCCTGTCAATCCCCGTGGCCTTCTCGACCTCGCCTGCGCTCATGGGCTTGCCTGCTTCCTTCATTGCCTTGATGACATCATCCTTGACGGACATACCTATCACCACGGGTCGATGCAGGTACTTGCGGATATAATCTGCCACGGATAACCGCAATATAGTGGACTGTTATCGTCCACCCTATGGACGGACACGGGTTCGTGAAGAGGCTCAGAGGGCACGAGGTGCTCATGGCATCGCTGATCCTCGCGGTATTCTCGATGATCCTCGTCCCGCCCTCGTCCGAGTACATCGATTACATCGACGTCCGGACCCTGTGCATCCTGGCGATCATGATGGCCGTGGTCGCGGGGATGGCCGACACGGGAGCGTTCGAGCAGCTGGCGTCCTCGCTCGTAAAGAGATTCCATGGAATGAGGGGGACCTGCAGCGTGCTCATCGCGCTGCCGTTCTTCCTGTCGATGTTCATCACGAACGATGTCTCGCTCCTGACGTTCGTTCCATTCGCAATAATCGTTCTGGAGAAGACCGGGAACAGGAGGCTGATGATCCCCGTCATCGTCCTTCAGACCCTGGCGGCTAACCTCGGGAGCATCCTGACCCCGTTCGGGAACCCCCACAACATCTACATCACATCGTACTACGAACCGACGGCGATGGAGGTCATGTCCGAGATGGCTCCGCTGGTCCTCGTCGGCTCGGTCGTCCTGGTGCTTCTCGCCCTGAGACTGAAAGGAGAACCGACGGAGAGGTACGACGAGGTCCATGAGAAGACCGACGTCCGTCGGCTGATCCTCATGCTCGTTCTGTTCGCGATCTGCGTCGCGGCTGTGGTGAGGGCGGTGCCCTACCAGTACGCGGCGGTCGTCGTGTTGGCCGCGATCCTGCTGACCCGTCCCCGCATCCTCCTCAAGGTGGATTGGGGCCTCATACTCACTTTCGTGTTCCTGTTCATCTTCACAGGGAACATCGCGAGCCTCGACTCCGTCCAGGATGCGCTAGGAGGCATGATGGATTGGGATACCATGATCTCCACCGTCGCGGTCAGCCAATTCGTGAGCAACGTCCCCGCCGCGGTGCTCCTGTCGGGATTCACGAACGACTGGCAGGGCCTCCTGGCGGGAGCCAACATCGGAGGCTTCGGGACACCGATAGCCTCCATGGCGAGCATCATCTCCCTGGAGATCTACTCCAAGACCGAGGGCTGCGACAGGAAGGGATTCCTGATCTACTTCACAGCCGCGAATCTGCTGATGCTCGCGGTGCTGATCCCCGCCGGGATCCTCCTCGGTCGGTGACGCTTCTTCTTGGCGTCCGGCTTGTAGGCCTTGAGATACTTCAGAACGGCCTGGTCGTCCTCGGAATCCGTCCATTCAGGGGTGTATCCGCCCTTCATGTACTCATTGTACCACTCGACGCACTTCGCCATGTACTCGGACATCTCGAGCCTGTCCTTGACCACCACGAATGTGTTCTCCGGGGTCGGGACCCATTGCTTGGGACGGTCGTAGTCGGGCTCCTCCAGGAATCCGACGACGAATGCGATTCTGTCCAGATTGGAGAGCTGGGCGTAGAGGGAGGCCTGGAGCATGTAGCTCATCGGGACATTGGTGTATCCCCCGTTCTCGTCCAGCCACTTGGTCCTGTCGCTGGCGGTCTTGATCTCCAAGATGGCGCTGCGCTTGCCGTCCACGACGATGTATCCGTCGACCATGCCGCCGAACACCTTGTCGTTGTGGAAATGGTCGTAACCGCACAGCTCCTTCTCCACGGGCTCCTCGACGCCGACCTTGGAACCGTCGGCGAGGCCGAGGGGAGCACGAAGCATCGCATCGCATCCCTTCGCCACGTAATCGCGTATGACCGGCTCGAGGATGTTCCCCGCATCGATGTACTTGTTGGCCTTGTCGCCGGGGTACAGCCCGGCCATCTCGCATGCCACCTTGAACGGGGAGGCGTGCTCGCTCAGCCCCAGTATCGGGGCCACTCTGGTCCCGGTGATCTTCTTCAGCTTGTAGGTGTCGAACACTACGACGCGCTCATCGTCATCGATATCGACGATCGCGGCTCTCCCATCCATCTTCATGACGACGGGATGGGCATTCTAACATAACTACCCGCGTTCGAGATCGTGTTGGTCCAAACGGTTCCGCGATGATCTGCATCCTGCCAGACATCGATGACGGAGAATCCGGAGGACGACAGCAGGGCGGTCAGCCTCCCGGGCGTCATATCGGTATAGCGACGGCCGTCGCGCTCCCCTTCGTAATCCCCGGTCTTGAAGGAGCAGAAGAAGACCCCTCCGTCCTTCAAAGCCCTGCGGACGAGTCCGATGATCGACGGAAGCTCCGCAGAAGGTACATGGAGTAGCGAAGCACTCGCCCAGATGCCGTCGAACTCGTTCATGTAAGGTATCTCATCGAACCTCATCGGGACGACATCCATCCCGAGCCTGTCCTTCACCACACGACGCATCCCTTCGGATGCATCCACGGGAACGACGTCGAATCCCGCTTCCATGAACGCCTCGGCATCCCTGCAGGAGCCGCAGCCCAGATCGAGTATGCAGACTCCGGATGGGAGGTGCGAGAGGAACCTCCTCCTCGTCTCGGAGAGATCGACGTTGTACGTAGCATCGAAATAGCCCTCGGGATCCCCGTCGTAGAATCCGAGGGTGTCCATGTCACCGCCTCGATGAGAGGATCCTGTCGACCGCGGTCCCGATCCAATCCTTCTCGGACAGGGCGTGCTGGTGCATGTAGGAGCCGATGCAGTTCCCTGCGATCAGTCCGTCCTTCCTGTCGGCGATGCCCTTCCCCCTCTTCACATCGAACCCGTAGCTCGGATCCCCGGCGGGGAAGACGTCCGAATAATGGTACTCGTGACCGCGGACAGTGCCTCCGAACGCGGGATTCCCGGGCATGGCCTCGGCTACGACATAAGTCGGACCGTGGCGCACTCCCGTCATGCGTGCCTCGGCATCGAAGATGCCTGCCATCCCGTGGATGCATCCGTCCTTGTCCTCTATGGAGCGGCACATGCTCATGAGCCCTCCGCATTCGCCGATGACCGTCTTCCCGTCGGAGGCCTCGGAACGGAGGCCCTCCAGGAAGTCGGTGTTCTCGGATATCCTCGAAGCGTATAGCTCGGGATAGCCTCCGCCCAGATAGTACAGGTCGGCGTCCGGAAGGGGATCCCCGTCCGTCGGACGGAACGTCCTGACGTCGAACCCGGATGCCTGCAGGCACTCGATGTTCTCCCTGTAGTAGAAGCAGAACGCATCGTCGATGGGGACGGCGGCCTTCAGACCGCATCTCCTCTCGAAGTACGGCGATTGGTCCGGCAGATCCGAATCGACCGATTCGGCGATATCCATGACGGCATCGATGTCGATGGGCTCCGCCAGCTCCTGGAGCGGCGTTATCTCCCTCTCCGCGAAAGTCTTGAGGGTCTTCAATCCCAGATACCTCTGCTCCAGGGCCTTGCCCGGGCTCTTGGGGATCATCCCCACGACCCTGACCCCGGGGCAATAGGTCTCGAAGGCGGTCTCCAGTTTGCCGGCATGCTGCGGCCCGGAGACGTTGTTCAATATCACGCCGGCGATCCTCACGCCGGGATCGAAGCTCCTGAAACCGTTGACTATCGCGGCTGCGCTGCGCGTCAGCGAACGGGCATCGACCACGAGTATGACGGGAAGACCGAGGAGCTTGGCGATGTACGCCGTGGAACCCATGTCCCCGTCCCCGGAGAACCCCTCGAACAATCCGCGCACGCCTTCCACGACGCAGACGTCCGAACCCTTGGATGCGAATCCCGCCAGGTTGCGGATGGTATCGTCGTCCATCAGGAAGGAGTCCAGATTCCTGGACGGCCTCCCGGTGGCCGCGGAGTGGTACATCGGGTCGATGAAATCCGGTCCGGCCTTGAACGCCTGGACCTCCATCGTCTTCGACAGGCGGGACATCAGCCCCGTGGCGATCGATGTCTTCCCGACGCCGCTGCCGGTCCCCGCGAGGACGAATCCCTTCAAAGCATCTCCCTCAGGGTGTCCGCCGTCTCCAGCGGTATGACGGAATGGGCGCCCATGACCATCGTATGGGACGATATCTCCCCGACGGCCCATTCGCATCCCATGTTCAGGTAATTGGCCAGCTGCCTGGGCTGGTCCGTGATCAGTATATCGTCGGCCTTCATGCCGGGAACGGCATGGCAAATGCCGAGGATGATCGTGAGGTCCGGAGAGAACGCGTCGACGGCGTCCCTCATCTGCTGTCCGACGATCGAGTACTCGTCGAGTCCTCCCACTACCTCGTCGATCGTCACGCCCTTGGAGGCGAGATCGTCTGTTATCTCCCTGCAGTAGTTGCGGATACGCGGAAGGCCCTTGGTCCCGTCGAGGTTGGCGACGAACAGCGTCTCTCCGCCCAGAGCCTTCCTCGCGCGGTCCACCGCCTCGAACATATCCGCGAAGCGGTAGGCCAGCTCCTTCTTGGCGTCCATAACGACGGCCACCCTCCCTCCGTTGGAGAGGACCTCGACGATGCGCTTGCATACGTGCATCTTCGTGGGGCTGACGGCGGGCTTGATGTAATCCTTGGAAGCCATCCCGGAATCCTTCTCCAGGCGTGTGGCGGCCTTCATCAGAGATATCTGGCGAGCGCACTCGTCGGCATCGATGATCCCCGCATCCCTTCCCGCCTCCAGCGCCTTGATGGCGCCGCGGGTGTTGTCCCCCATGCACGCGTGGACATCGACGGGGAACACGTTCGCGTCGATCCCCGCCTTCCTGATGGAGCTGGCCATGTCCTCGCCGATGATCATGCTGGCGCATGTGCCGATGACGGCCACCGTCTCGGGATGGAACCTCTCCTCCACCTGCTTCAGCGTGTTGATAAGCGGTTCGGATGCCCCGAAGATGAGGTCGTTGTCCCTCATGGCGGTGGTCACCACCCTCACGCCCGCATTCTCCAGCGGACGGGAGGCCATGAAGCTGCATCCCGACGGCCCGTGGACCACGATGACATCCACCTCCATGTCGCGGAGCGTATACATCGCGGCGACGATGGGGCTGGGACGGGGATGGATGACTGTCCTCACTGATAGCCCTCCTTCACGAGCTCGATCAGCAACCTCACATCGTCGGGGATCGCGGGGCGCTCCCCGTCGCCCTTAGTGATGACTATCGGAACCCCGTAGGATTCCACAGCTTCTGTGATCGCTCCGGCATCCATCTTGTCGCAGACCTTCCTGCTTACGGGATCGAGCAGCACCATGGCGTCGTGGAGGGCATCCATCTCGGAGAGGCACTGCATGGTGCGTTTTACAGACAGGCATGAGATCCCGGGATTCCTCTCCCTCACGATGACGCGGTCGCCGTCGCGGATGATCTCGCCCCTTCCCGGAACGCCCTTGAAGGATTCCAGGGACCTCAGGACGATATCCCTGGGGACGCCCATCTGGTGGCAGACCTCCAGGGCGGCATCCATCGCCTCGAGGTATTCCGTCGATATGTACGAACCGTCGAGGACAGTCCCGGTGACCCCGTCGTAATCGACGGACACCCTCAGACCCTCTCCGAGCCTGGGCTCGGCCAGCCTGGTCACCCTCCTTCCGTAGCCGATGAGCTCGTCGCACCACCCGGACCACAGATCGGCCTCCTCCTCGCGGACGATGTTGATCCCGTCGGAGAAGATGTCCTTCTTGGCATCGGAGGCCTTCATGCTGTTCTTGGCGATGCCGTAGTCCTCGGCGAGATTGGTGATAAGCGAGATGTCCGCCTTCCCGGAGCCTCCCAGGGAGACCTCGCTGATGATGACATCGTAATCCCCTGCGGGGAGCGTCATCAGATACGGCGGCGCGATGCTGACCTTCCTCTCGATGTCGTGGCCGTCGTCGGTCCACGGCCCCTCTCCCCTGGAGGAGTGGAGCAGCACCTTCCTGCCCGAATCATGGAGAATCTTGGCGAGCAGATAGCAGGTGCTGGTCTTGCCCTTGACGCCGGTGACCTCGATCCTGAACCTCCTGTCCTCGATGAAGCGACCCACGGCCTGGCTGAACGATATCGATTCCTCCGCCTCCGCATCCCCCATGAACGAGAGGGGGCAGTGGGCGGGCTTGACCATCAGGTCGTACCTTCCCGCGGGAACGGATTCCGCTATGCGGACATCCATCCCGGCGAGCTCGTTCTTCCTATCCGCAGGACAGTTGTGGTAGACATCAACGCAGGTGACGTCGTCCCCTTCCGCCAGGAACCTCCTGGCGATGATGTCGCCGCCGTGCGTCATGTCGAGGACGAGGACCTTCATCGGAGTCCGAGCCTCCTCAGCTTCTCCACCAGGACGTCGCAGAGCCTGGGGTCCGCCCCTATCGGGATGGCGTACTTGACCTCCGCCTCGCGGCCGTTCCTCTTCACGATGCCGCCGTCGGAGAAGTTCTCGATCCCCAGCTTGGCGGGGACGTCCATTGTGAGATGCTTCCCGAGGGAGATGAACAGGGGGAGCGCGATGATCTCCTCCGCCCCGTCGTCTATCATCTGAGGGATGACGTCCTCGATCTTGGGCTCGTTGAACTCGTTGAACCCGTGGTAGACCTTCCCGTAGCCCCTCTCCTCGAGACGCTTGACGTTGAGCAGGACAACCTCCCTGTTGTAAGGGAGCTGGGAGCCGTGCCCCATGATGATGACGCGGGTATCCTTCCCGGGGGTGCGGAGCTCCTCCACCCTCTCGCATAGGATGTCCGCCAGGAGGGGTTCCTCCCCGAAGGGCTGCTCGATGTGGATCTCCACATCCTTCCCGTCGATGTTGCAGACACCGTCGGTGGTGCCCCTCTCGAATCCGAAATGCTTGCAGGGGAAGTCCCTGACTATGTGCAGACCGGAGGCGACGAAGAACGGGAGGATGACGATCCTGTCGTATCCGTCCTTCACCATCTCCTCGGCGCACTCGCGCAGCGAGGGGATGGATGTCTCGTTGAATCCGACGTAGACGTTGTCGTAGCCCTTGGCCCTGAGCCTGTCGGCCTGCATGTCGAGGACGCCCTTGTTGAAGGACATGGTGGATCCGTGTCCGCCCAGAATGATTCCCGTTTTCATCGTAATCGCTCCAATCTCATACCGCCGGTCACGTCCTCGGAGGACGCCAGCAGCCTCTTCGCAAGATCCCTGTAACAATCGGCCATGTCGGATCCCGGTTCGCCCTGGACGACGGTGACCCCTTTCTCCTCGCATCTCTGCACGGAAGGGTCCCTGGGAAGCCTGACGATGACCTCGGTGCCCATCTCCTCCGCCGCCCTGTCGACGAGGGAATCCTCGTCCTTGACTCCGCGGGAGTTCTGTATGAGCCCTCCGAGCCTGGCGTATCCGTCGTTCCTCATGTCGGACACCGCGCCGGCGATGTTGCTCGCGGCGTAGAGGGACATCATCTCCCCGGATGTCACGACGAAGACGTCGCGGGCGTAGCCGTTCCTGATGGGCATGGCGAACCCTCCGCAGACCACGTCGCCGAGGACGTCGTACAGAATGACGTCCGGCGTGTAGTGCTCCACGGCATCCAGCTCCTCGAGCCTTTCGAAGGCGGCGATGATCCCGCGTCCGGCGCATCCCACGCCGGGACGGGGACCTCCGCATTCGACGCAGAGGACGCCTCCCGCACCCTCGTGGACCAGGTCCGTCAGCTCGGGGTCGGGATTGTCCCTCATGACCTCGAGCACGGTGGGGATCTTCCCGCCCGTCAATGCACGGGTGGAATCCGCCTTGGGGTCGCAGCCGATCTGCATGACGCGCAGCCCTGATTCGGCCAAGGCCGCCGAGACGTTCCCGACCGTTGTGGATTTCCCTATCCCGCCTTTGCCGTAGACTGCTATCCTGCGCATGCCAGGCCAACAGTAGGACGCTATTAATATTTTTAGAAGCGATAGTAACACTCATCGGAACGGGACCCGATGCTGCCACCACCCGATGCAAGCCATCGTATGGTGTCGGTTCTCACCGGTGATCAAGAGGTTGGAACAGCCCGGTACCGGCGACTCCGGACGTCCCTGGCACCTCGCTCCCGATTCCTCTTCAGTGATGATATCTAATATCGGGGCCGAAGCCCCGGTTTTCACTCCGAAGGATCCCCCTTGACGAAGGTCACGGTCAACGACCCGGACATGTCTCCGTAGTAGGCGGTCCACGTCAGATCGTACTCCGTCTGTTTGCCGTATTCCTCCATCGTCCCTCCGCCTGTCGCTGTCCCATCGGGATTGCTCCATGAACCGGCGCACTTGATGGTTCCGGGTTCGGGTGCGAAGACCTTCATGGTCTTGTCGTCGTAGAACACGATCGTATCCCCGTCGAAGTACTCCTTCTCCCCGATGTAGCACTTCAACCCTTCCTGGACGCTCAGGGATAGCGTGACCTTGTAGGCATCCGTGCCGATCTTCTTCTCATCGTCATCGTACATGACGGTGAACGAAACCGCCGCAACGATGATGACTGCTACGACGATCGATACCAAGGCTATGGATTTCCGATCCATGTATCAAATATCGACGTATCGTACAAAAAGGAGATAGAGAAGAGGAGGAGACACGTTCGAATTCCGTATGTTCAACGTGCCCTGAACGGCAAAACCATCGGATACGGATGTTCGGATATCATCGAGGCTCTCGGAGACGGAAACAAATACGGCATCGCCGATTTCCAATCATGACGACCGTCGAATTCACCCTGCCGTCCTCGAGAGGGGATGCCGACCTCCACTGTGTCGGATGGACGGTGGAAGGCCCCAGAGCAACGCTCCAGATCTCCCACGGGATGATCGAGCACATCACGAGATACGCGGACTTCGCCGGATTCCTGAACGAGCACGGCATCTCCGTTTTCGGACACGACCATCTGGGCCACGGCGACACCACCCCCGACGACCTCGGCACCATCGCGGAATCGAATGGAGACGAGAACCTGGTCGAGGACCTGTATCTGGTCACCAGGGAGATCGACAGGAGATGCCCCGGTGTCCCCCACTTCATACTCGGACACAGCATGGGATCGTTCGTGGTCAGAAGGTACCTGACCCGCTACGGCGACATGGTTGACGGCGCGGTGATCGTCGGAACAGGGAATCAATCGGGGATCG
>ERZ773194.3144-NODE-3144-length-14518-cov-4.871742_pt1 | contig 14518 bp, 8 predicted proteins | sample MGYA00511240_ERZ773194 | MGnify/ENA primary metagenome ERZ773194 (study PRJEB29015, sample SAMEA2737774) | human gut metagenome | biome: human gut; feature: human-associated habitat; material: faeces | place: China | collected 2012 ... | reverse complement strand
CCGGGCCCTTCGGGGCAACCATGAACACCGGGTGATCCTCAGACGGCTTGATGTAGCCGTAGTGAATGTTGAAGCCGTGGGCGAACGCAACAGCAGCACCCGGCTTGATGTTGGGCTCGATGTCGTTGGCCCAGATGGTGCGCTGGTACTGGTCGGGGGCCAGAATCATGATCACGTCGGCCTCGGCGGAAGCCTCGGCCACGGACTTGACCTCGAGGCCCTGCTCCTTGGCGAAGTCGACCGACTTGGAGGTCGGACGCAGGCCGACGACCACGTCGACACCGGAATCGCGAAGGTTCAGCGCGTGGGCGTGGCCCTGGGAGCCGTAGCCGATGATTGCGACCTTCTTGCCTTCGAGAACAGAGAGATCACCGTCGTTCTCATACCAGATCTGTGCTGCCATTATTGGCACTCCTTTTCAGTAGTGGGTTGTGGCGCCGCTGGGCGCCGGGGGTATCTACGGTGTGCAGATAAGTCCTGTTTTGCGAGGATTGTGTCCTTCAAACCGAGTTCAATCCTACCGAGAACGCCGTCGCAGCCCCGCTGGAGTCCACAACGTGAGCTAGGTCACTATTGGAGTATGGACAGCCGTGTGCAGAGAACGATTCTCGATAACAACTCTGCACCCTTTTGAACAGAATCGCACAATCCCACATATGGGGAAAGGCTGAGATATCAACGATCTTGCATATTCGGTGTTCGTTTGCCTGCAAGAAATCAGCGCATAGTTGTTATTGAGAATGATTCGCTGCGCGCAACAACACAAAACCGCCGCTCCCGTATGGGCGGGAACGGCGGTTTGCTAGCTTAAATCCCCTTCAGGGGCGACAATCACTGAACCTGGGTACGAGCAATCTTGCCGTTGAAGGACTCGGTCTCATCCTTGTCCTTGGCCTCGGCGTTATTCCAGGAGAACATGGCGCGCAGCTTCGGGCCGACGGTCTCGATGCGCTCGTTGGAGTACTTCTCCTGCAGTTCCTTGAAGTGCGGGGCGCCGGCATCCTGATCGTCGATGAACTCCTTGGCGAAGGAGCCGTCCTGAATGCGCTTGAGCTGATACTGCATGCGCTTCTTGGTCTCCTCGGTGATGACGGTGGAGGTGTAGTCGCCGTACTGAGCGGTGTCAGAGCAGGACCAACGAGCCTTGTTCAGACCACCCTCGTTAGCGAGGTCGACCAGCATCTTCAGCTCGTGGAACACCTCGAAGTAGGCGATTTCCGGCTGGTAGCCAGCCTCGGTCAGCACGTCGAAGCCGAGGTCGCACAGGTGGTTGATGCCGCCCATGAGGACGTCCTGCTCACCGAACAGATCGGTCTCGGTCTCCTCGGTGAAGGTGGTCTTGATGGCGCCTGCACGCAGAGCGCCCAGAGCCTTGGCGTAAGCCAGGCACAGCGGCCAGGTCTTGCCGTCCGGGTCCTGCTCAACAGCAACGACGACCGGGACACCACGGCCAGCGGCGTACTCACGACGAACGATGTGGCCCGGGCCCTTCGGGGCAACCATGAACACCGGGTGATCCTCAGACGGCTTGATGTAACCGTAGTGGATGTTGAAGCCGTGGGCGAAGGCCAGGGCAGCGCCCGGCTTCAGGTTCGGCTCAACGTCCTTCTTGTAGACGGCTGCCTGGTACTGGTCAGGCAGAAGAATCATCACAACGTCAGCCTCAGCGACGGCCTCACCAACCGGTTTGACCTCAAGGCCCTGCTCCTTGGCGAACTCCACGGACTTGGAGGTAGGACGCAGGCCGACGACCACGTCGACACCGGAGTCACGCAGGTTCAGCGCGTGGGCGTGACCCTGAGAACCGTAGCCCAGGATAGCCACCTTCTTGCCATCGAACACGGACAGATCGGCGTCCTTCTCGTACCAGATAGTTGCTGCCATTTTTGGCGCTCCTTTTATTTATTTGTTTATTTATGGGGTTGAATTTTTCTTGCGTTCTGCGGGGTTTCGCTGAGCGATATTCTGTTGTGGCTTTCCTTGTGGGCTTTTCCGATATGCAGGTTTAGTCCCGTCGCATCGGAAAAGCCCTGTAGGGGTTCACTTAGTGGAATTAGGGGTTTTCACGTTGTGAACATCGTCACTTGGTAAAGTCAACGTCCTTAGTCTCCTTGCAGGTGAGCACGGAGACGAGGCAGCACACGGCCATCACGGCAAGGTAGAGGCCCACGGAGTGGACGCCCCAGTGGGAGCTCAGCCAAGTGGCGATGGTCGGCACGAAAGCCGCGCCGACGATGGCGGCCAGGTTGTAGCCGATGCCGGAGCCGGAGTAACGCACGTTGGCGTCGAACAGCTCAGGCAGGAAGGCGCCGATCGGGCCGAAGGCGATGCCCATCAGGGCAAAGCCGACGCACAGGAACACCATGTTGGCGAAGAAGTTCTTCTGGCCGACCAGACCACCGTCCAGCAGGAACGGGAAGAGTACGGCGAACACCACAAGTGCGCAGGAGGAGAAGGTCAGCACGCGACGGCGGCCGATCTTGTCCGCGTACAGGCAGGACAGCACGATGAACAGGGCGAACACGCAGATGGAGATCATGAGCATGAGCAGGTATTCCTGGTTGGTGAAGCCAAGGTTGCCGCCGCCTTCGCCCTGCTCCTTGGTGCCCCAAGCGAGGGACCAGGTGGCGAGCGTGTAGAACAGCGTGTAGGTCACAGCCACAAGGAAGGTGGCCTGCAGCACCTGACGCCAAGACTTGCGGAAGACCTCGGTCAGCGGGGACTTGACAACCTTCTTCTGCTCCTGAGCCATACGGAAGATCGGGGTCTCCTCCATGTGAACGCGGACCACGAGACCGACGATCACCAGGATGGCGGACAGCAGGAACGGCACACGCCAGCCCCAAGCCAGCATCGCGTCCTGATTGTTGAAGGATTCGAGCACGAAGTAGGTGCCGTTGGACAGGAAGAAGCCGATCGGGGCGCCGAGCTCCGGGAAGGAGCCGTACAGTGCGCGCTTGTCTTCAGGCGCGTTCTCGGTGGCGACCAGTGCCGCGCCGGACCATTCGCCGCCCAGGCCGATGCCCTGGATGAAACGCAGCAGGCAGAGGATGGCGACTGCACCAACGCCGACCTGATCGTAGGTGGGCAGGCAGCCAATCAGGAAGGTGCCGACACCCATGGTCATCAGGCTGACGACCAGCGTGGTCTTGCGGCCCATGCGATCGCCGAAGTGGCCGAAGATCAGCGAGCCCAGCGGGCGGGCGATGAAGGCGACGGCGAAGGTCAGCAAGCTCATCAGCAGTGCGACGGTGGGGTTGTCCTTCGCGGAGAAGAAGATGTGCGGGAAGTAGTTTGCCGCGGCGGTGCCGTAGGCGTAGAAGTCATAGAATTCGATGGCGGTACCGACCATCGACGCGGCGATCACGGTCTTGACCGAATCGCGTACCAAGGTAGCGGCTTTACCTGCCGCCTGCCCTAAGCCAGTCTCTTCGACTGCTGCAGTCATTGTTACTCCTGTTTTGCTCTCGTTCACTCTCATCGGCGGGCGATTATTTCGCCCCACAGGGAGGTTGTTGTTCTGTCGCTGTGTTGTTGCCGTGTACTGTCCGCTACCGTTTCCGTCTGCGGGATTCTGCCGTAAGCCTTGTGAGCGCAACAAAAAAAGCCCCGCATCATGCAGGGCCGTGCCGATTGTGTCAGCTTGATTGGCCCTGCCTTCGTTGACGGGGCTTCAAGCATCAGTGCCGAATTAGTCCGCCAGCGAAGACGGGCTAATAATTCGTGCGGATACAAACGCAGAAGCATTGAATCCAGTCATCGCGTGGCCTCCTTTCGGTATTTCCTCAGGCCGTTCGACCTGAACTGGAATGTAAACATAGGTTTGTATGTCTTGCCAATCCAGCAAGGGTTCACATTGTGGACATTGTGACGTAGGAGTCATGTGAGATGGGTGACTGTGGGCGGCCGTGACTCGGCTCCCCTCAGTCGCCTACGCCGCCAGCTCGGCCGCAATTACAGACGGGCTACCGCCCGCAGTCTGCCTGCTCGCCTCCCGGCTCGCCTTCGCCTACAAACAGTCCACCGGACTGTTTGCTTCACAGCTCAGCCTCAGAGAGGGGAGCCAAGATAGGAGTCACCGGGTGGTTTCGCCGGGGATGAGGGCTACGGGGATGACTTCTTCGGGAGTGGGTTGGGTGTCAACGTCCGAAGCGCTATCGTTCTTGGACGGAGAGGCGGGGCCACCGTCGGCGGCGATCTGTGAGTCCATGCGGACGGCGAGCGCGGCGGCGATGGCCGGGAAGTCCTGTCGAATCGCGGTCAGGCGTTTGCCGGCGGTTTCGGCCATGAGAGTGCCGTCATAGGCGATGACTTGCAGATCAGCAGGCACCTCGATACCCCGTCGTGAGGCTTCCTGCAATGCCACGGATGCCACCACATCGGAGCCGACGATGGCGTCGACATCAGGATACTGTTCGAAAATGGCGCATGCGGTGGCTTCGTGGGCGGCGATGTCGGCCACGGTGCCGGCTTCGACATAATCGCAGGCAATGCCGGCCTCAGCCAGCAGACGCTCGACGGTGAGATGGTAGCGAATCGTGGGGAAAGTGGTGCCTTCCGCGAACTGGGAACGCGGGCCACCAACGAGCACCACGTGGCGCGCGCCGGAATCGATGAGCTGGCGCGCAATCAGACGGCCTCCCTGTTCATGATCAGACCGGACGACCGGCACACCCTCACCGAGCGTGCGGTCGAAAGCGACAATTGGCCGATGGATGGAGGTCCAGTAGTCGGCCGGATGCTCGGTGTGGGCCGCCATGATGATGCCGTCCATCATGTGCCGCTGGAGCATGTCGATGTACTCGCTCTCGCCCTTGTCTGTATCGGCGGTGGAGCAGAGCAGGGTTTTGAGGTCGCGCGCGGCGAACTCGCGCTGCAGATGCGCGGTGAGTGTGGAGAAGAACGGGTGGGCGATGGTCGGCATGATCACGCCGATGGTGTTGGTGCGGTTTCGGTAGAGGTTGCGGGCCAGCTCGTTGGGAATGTAGTTGAGCTGGCGCATCGCGGACTCGACTTTGGCACGCATATCGGCCGAGACGTAGCCGGTGTTGTTGACCACCAACGAAACGGTGCTTAAGGACACCCCTGCCGCTTTGGCTACGTCGCGCATGCCGACCATGGTTTTGCTCCCCTGCGAGTACTGGACTGGATCACTGCTGACCAGTGTACTCGAACCGGTTTATTATTCGGCAGATTTGGTGGTGAGGGTGACGATTCCGGCCAGCAGCACCATGACGATGGCGGACGGGAAGAGCAGGTAATAGCCGAAGCTATGCTCGAAGGCGTTCACCAGTAGCGCGCCGATGATGGCGGCGAGCGCCAGACCGGCCGAGTTGGCGAGCGCATAAATGCCGAGGTCGTGGCCGGCTCGGCGCGGGTCGGGCAAAGAGTCCATCACCAGTTCAAGTCCGAGCGAATCATAGACGCCAAAGGCGAATCCGGAAATCAGCGCAAACAGCAGCATGCCGTTTTCACGGGCAGTGCCGGTGGACCAGACGCCAAGGCCCCATGCGAGCGCCAAACCAGCGGCATACAGCAGGCAGGCACCGGCCACCACACGGGCCACGGGAATGTTCTTTTCCTCGATTCGCTCGGAAATCGGCCCGGCGGCCCAGGAGGCGAGCGCGGCACCGATCAATGTGGCCACAGCCATACCGGCAATGAGGAATCCGGCCGGAATGGTCAGCGGCGCGGACGTAAGTACCACGGCCTTGCCATAAACCCAGAAACGTACGAGATACCACAGAAACACACCGGTCAGCCCAACACCGGCCATCATGCACGTACGGGCGGCGAACACCCGGGAGAACTCGGGAGCGTGGGCCGGCGGGCGCAATTGGTCAAGTACCTGACTGCGGTCAAAAAGCTGGTTCGGCTGCTCAGCGCTAGAAGGCTCCTTGGGCAGAATCAATACGGTGGCAATACCGGACACTGCAAATAGCACGGCGGTGTAACTAAACGGCGCAAACGAATTGAACATCACACCAAGCGCACCCATGCACACGCCAAGCGCTTGGCCGAGCATCACACCGATGCCATGCCAGCGTTCGATGCGAGGGCGGAACTTGTCGGGCACCCGTTCGCTGATGGCGCTGGTCAACGGCACGGAAAGCATCGCATAGGCGAACTGTAGGAACACCCAGAAAATACAAAGCACAATGATGCCGATATTCTGCCCCAGAATCAGCGTGATCAGCGCGCACAGCAGACCTCCGCCAACCATCCACGGGGTACGACGGCCCAATGGCGTGCGTGTGTGGTCGGACAACACTGAAATCAGCGGCATCGCAAACATGGAGGCCACTACGCCGACAATCACCAACACGGCCAGGGGCATCGCCAATTCGGTGGCGACGGGCAACGGGCGGCCAGTGGCCGGATTGATGGCGATATGACCGGCAACAGCAGTGTCATAGCCGAATGTACGCGCAATCGCGTTGGGCATGGCAATGGTGTTCAACGCCACCCAAGGTGCGCCGACCAGAATTGAAGCAGCGAAGAAACCCCAGTTGAGTCGGGAGACCTGACCTGCGGTAGGGCGTTGGCCATTGACGGCGACCATGGGATCGCGCATGTCGAGGTAGGCGGACGACATATCCGGCGCGGGAGTGTCCACACTGGCGGCTGCAGCAGCGGCTGCCGAAGAACCGGCGGAAGCCAATCGCACAGCCTGGGCCTCAGGCTGGTCCGCAGAGGCTTCGGGCGGGCGGCGGCGATTCTTGATGGCCAGTCTGGCCACGGCGGCTTTGTCTTCGGGACTTAGGACCTTGTCCAAATCCGGGCGATCATCAATACCCGGACGCACATACGGTTCCAACATGATGCTGCTCTTTCTCTGTTCTGCTGCTCGTCTCGTCGATTCCGGCGGGATGCTTGGGCCGCGCCCGCAGGAGCACGACCTTCAACCCCGCATACGCAAAACCGCCCGGGCGCACTGGCTTCAGTGCACTGCGGGCGGTTTGCTTTCCATGAACCCAGCTTACGCCGGGCGCACTACTTGGAGCGCGCACAGCGGAGTGGCGTTTATGGGCCAACGGTTAGTCGATATCGGCAATCGGCGGGTTGGCGAGCAGATCGTGGGTTTCGTGGTCGCCGGCGGCATCGCTCCAGGCAAGGCTGGCGACCGGGGTGGCGTTGTCTGTGCCGAGGCCGCGTCCGGGCTCGAAGGTGAGGGCGGCCGTGGACGCACCGTCGGCGGCGGTCCAGCGGAAGGTGATGGACGTGTCGCCATCGACCTCGTAGCTGAACTCGCCATCGAATGCAGACAGCTCGTTGCGGAACTTGGCCAGGGCGTTCAGGGCCTTGACCACCGGGCGTTCGAGGTTTTCATCGATTTCGGCGGTGGAGTAGTAGTGGCGGTTGATGTCGCGGCCGTTGTTGGTGCGGCGCAGCAGTTCCATGTCGTTGCGGCCGGCGAGCGCGCCCACGTAGTAGACCTGCGGCACGCCCGGCAGGAAGAACTGCACGGCGCGGGCGGCCAAGTAGTGCTGGTCGTTGCAGCCGAGGGCCGAGTAGTACGTGGAGTTGACCTGGTAGAGGTCGAGGTTGGACGCGGCGGCACCGGTGGCGGCCTGGGATTCGCCGTGGGTGTTGGCATGGATGGTGTTGACCAGGTTGTCGACGTCCTCGTCGGGCACGAGGCCCTTGAGGGAGCGGTCGAGCTGGTCGGAGCCGATGTCGATCACGCCGATGCCGTCGTGCGTATCGAGTACGGTGACGGCGTTGTTCGGGCGGATTTCGGTCCAGTGGACCACGGGTTCCACGTGACCGGTGAACAGCGAGTGCAGGAGCAGCGGAGGCAGGGCGAAGTCGTAGACGCGGTCCACCTTGGAGGCGATTTCAACCTGCTTCTTGTAGTAGCTATGCACCTCAATGAGAATTTCGAGGCCTCGCTTGACGCCTTCCTCACGTAGGCGGGAGATCAGCTTGAACGTCTTCGGGGTCATGAAGCAGCTCGTGCCAGCTTCCTTAGCGCCGTAGCCGACGGCGTCGAGGCGGATGTAGCTTACATGGGAGGCGGCCATCTGATCGAAGATGGACATGAGGTATTCCCAGCCCTTGTCGGAATCGGTGTCAATATCAACCTGCTGCGGGGTGAAGCTCACCCAGACCAGGCGCGTCTTGCCGGCGAACTTGTAGTGGGTGAACGGCAGGCCCGGACGCGGACGGTAGATGCCGGCCAGGTCCTCTTCGGTGGCGCCGTTCGGGAACACGGAGCTCATGGTCAGAAACATCGGGTAATACTCGGATTCCTCACCTTTTTCAAGCACGTCTTGGAACTGCTTGGATTCCCAACTCATGTGGTTGACGATGGCGTCGACCATGATGTTGTGGGTCTTGGAGAGTTCGGCGACGTCGTCCCAGCTGCCGAGACGTTCGTCGACTTTGGTATGGTCGATCGGGTCGAAGCCTGCATCCGCACCATCGAACGGAGTGAAGAACGGCAGGATATGCACGCCGTCATACACGCCGTCGAAGCGGGTGCGCAGGATGTCGGTCATCGAGCTAAGAGTGCCATCGCCGAGACGATCGGCGTATGTGATGAGTTGCACTTTGTTTTTCATGGGACCTCCCTTGGCTCATGGGCGCGGGTGCAATTTGCGTGCGCATCTGCCTGTTTGTTGTTTACGTATTTGCATACTCACGTATGTATCGAACCGGTTCGATATTACCTCGAAAGGGACGTCAATGTCCAGTCGCGCAGTGAAATGCGCGTGTCGAACCGATTAGATGCGGTGTTCTATGCAGCTTAGCCTGTCCGACTTTCCGTCCGCATCCCCCAACCTTCTATAATTGAGCATTATGACCTCCACACCTTCTGTTCACGACGTCGCGATTCGTGCGAATGTCTCCGCGTCCACGGTTTCGCGCGCCTTCACACGGCCGGAGCTTGTCTCCGAAAAAACTCGAAACAGAGTGTTGCAAGCCGCCTCCGAGCTCAATTTCTCCGTTTCCAGATCATCGATGGCGCTCAAGTCCGGGCAGAGCTTCCGTATCGCGCTACTGCTGAGCACCCCGGTCACGACATGGTTCGGAGGCAACATCTTCGAAGGGCTCGACATGGTCTTTCATCCCGCCGGCTATGATATCTCCATCTACCCCATCAACAATGTAAAAAGCAGGGCGGATTTCTTTGACGTTCTGCCGGCGCGACGCAATGCGGACGCAGTGATAGTCCCCTCGTTCAACGTGGATTCCAGAGAGGTCGCGCGCCTGAAAACGATGAATGTGCCCATTGCGGGCATCAACACCGTCTCCAACGAAAACATGTCGGTATGGGCGGCCATCGACGATGCGCATGGACTGCGGCTTATCGTCCGGCATCTGGTGTCCCTGAGGCATCGCCGCATCACATACGTGTGCAGGGACCCGCAATCGTTGCTGACATTAAGTGCGGCTCAGCGCATCAGGGGATTCAAGGAGGCCTGCGCGCAGGCCCATATCAAAGACGACGTTCTGGTTATTCCGGACGGAGACGATTCGTTGCAGTCGACCTTCAACGCATTGATCAATATGCAGCCCATGCCCACCGCGATCTGCTGCCAAGAGGACGGCATCGCCATACCATTGATGTGCCGTTTACGGGAATTCGGGTTGAAGATTCCCGGCGACATCTCGATCACCGGTTTCGATGACGGAACCTACTCGCAGGAATTGGGACTGACCACCATACGCCAGCAGCCGCGATTGATGGGGCACGACGTCGCGGAAAAACTGCTCGATCTTATCAATCATAAGACGATTTCCGAACCGTACCGAACCTATCCGGCCGAGCTGATCATCCGATCCACCACCGCGACTCCGCGGGACGTCGACGAATAGGCGCCGAATAGGGGAAGCGGGGCCGTAGAGAGGATACGGCCCCGCTTCGGGGATGGGGAGGAGGAACGATTTACTGCTCGTCGCCATTCAACGTGGTGGCCTCCGGCAGCACACCGTTGGTGTCCTCGAAGGTCTTCCACTCCTTGGCCCAGCCATTGGTGTATGCGTCGGCGACGGCGTCCCACTTCCCGGTTTGGTTGACGTACTCCACAAGAGCGTCCTGCACGTCTGCACCCCAGGCGTCAAGCGTGGAGAAGCTCCTCACCATCGGAACGCCATTCGTCTCGTACTTACGGGCGGCGGCGGTCAGCGGGTTGTCGGGCTGATCCTTATCTCCGTACGCGGTGCTCGGCACGGCGAAGCCCATATCCTGAGACATGACCTTCTTGCCTTCGTCGCTGCTGAACAGCCACTCGATGAAGTCGAAGGTCGCCTGCTTGTCCTTCTCGCTGGCGTTCTTGTTCACGGCCCAGGACGCGTCGTAGATGCCAGCGGGGCCGTACTTCTCCTCGCCGGGGATACCCATGAAATACGGCAGCATGCCCAGATCCTTATCGGCGACCTCGTTGTCCTTGACCTGCGTGTAGGCCCATACGCCGTTCGGGTAGAAGGCCACCTCTCCCAGCGAGAACTCCGCGGTCACGTCCTCATACGTCTTGGAGGTCAACAGCGTGCGCGAGGTCGGACAGTTGTTCATCTCCAAGTCGAACAGGGCCTTGTAGTTGTCCACGTACGTGCCCTTGATCTCAGGCATGAACGTGGTGTTGTTGTCCTTATATTCGTAGAACAGCGGAATACGCGTCATATGGGATGCGAACCGGTACAGGTCCGAAGATTCGAGTCCGGGGGTCGCCATGGCGCCTTCGATGCCGAGATCGTCCTTATGGGCCTGCATGTCCTCCACCACGGCCTTGAACGTATCCCAGTCCTTGATATCGTCGGCGGAGTCGATGACCGCATAGTCCTTCGAGGCGTAGTCGTTGACGATCTTCTTGTTATAGATGATGCCGAACCATTCCGCGGCGTACGGCAACGTGTAGTGGTTGCCGTCGGCTTGATACGAGTTGGCCTTGCCCTCGTCGGTCAGCAGCTTGAAGGCGGCGGAGTCCTGGACCGGCTCCATGTAGTCCTTCCACTTGATGAAATTGGGGTAGCCGGTGATGCTCCACATCGTCGGGGCTTCGGTCTTGGCCAACTCGGAGGCCAGCGTATTGTCGTAGCCGTCGGCGGCCGTGAGCACCTTGACCTGCACGCCCGTCTCCTTGGTGTACTGATCGGCGAGATCCTCCAACTGGTCGACGATCTCCTTCTTGTTGTTCACGAAGTAGACCTTGCCTTTGTCCGGATCGGCCGCCGACGAGGATCCGCACCCCGCCATCGCGCCCATCGCCATGACGGCCGCGGCGACGATCGCCATCATTTTCTTGGTTTTCATGGTTCTTTCCTTTCCTTGATGAACCGATTGGTTCTTGAAATGATTGGGGCTCAGCCCTTGACCGCCCCAGCGGTGACGCCCTTGATGATGTACTTCTGTCCGCACAGGTAGAACACCAGGATGGGCAGCAGCGCCAGTACCAGAGCGCCCATCATCGCGCCCATGTCCACGGATCCGTATCCGCCCTTCAGGTACTGGATGGCGATGGACAGCGTCTTGAACCGTTGAAGATCCAGGCACAGATAGGCCATCAGGAAGTCGTTCCACACCCACATCGTCTCCAGGATCGCCACGGAGATAAGAGCCGGACGCATCATCGGCAGGACGATGGTGAAGAACGTGCGGATGGAGCCGGCGCCATCGATCATGGCCGCCTCCTCGATCTCCGAGGGAATCGACTTAATCACGCCGGTGAAGATGAACACCGGCAATCCCGCGCCGAATCCCAGATACACCAGCCACATGCCCCACGGCGTGTTGAGGTCCAATGTGTCGGTGAGCTTGCTGAGGGGGAACATGACCATCTGGAAGGGCACCACCATGCTTGCGATAAACGCGAGATACATAAGCTTGGCGACCCAGTTGTTGACCCTGACGATCCACCATGCGCACATGGAGCAGCACAGCAGGATCAGCGCCACGGACCCAAGCGTAAGTATGATCGTCCATCCGAAGCTCGGAAGGATATTCGTCTTTTCTATGCCGCGCTCGTAATTCTCCAACCCGACGAATGTGTCGCCGGTCGGCAGGCTGAACACGTCCTTGGAGATGTAGACGCGCTTTTTGAAGGAGTTGATGAAGACCAGCGCGATCGGATAGATCCATATCAGCGAGATGATGGCGAAAATGGTCGTCCACAGCGGCCCGTGCCTGAGTTTGTCGGTCATGCCTCGACCTCCTTGCTGGTCGTAATGCGGTTCTGGATGAATGCGACCACAGCCACGATGATGAAGAAGATGACGGCCTTCGCCTGCGCGACGCCCTCGAATCCGGTGCGGCCGTACATGGTGCGGTAGATGTTGAACGCGATCATTTCGGATGCGTTTGACGGCGCGCCGTTGGTCAGGGCCAGGTTCTGGTCGAACATCTTGAATCCGTTGGCCACCGTCAGGAAGCTGCACACCGTCACCGACGGCATCATCAGCGGGATGATGATCCTGCGCATAATCTGACCGTTCGATGCGCCATCGACCTGCGCGGCCTCGATCAGATCAGTCGGCAGGCTTTGGAAGCCTGCAATGTAGATGACCATCATATAGCCAATCTGCTGCCAGCACAGCAGAATGACCATGCCCCAGAAGCCATAGACCGCCGACGTGGTCAGGGAACGGTCCCACAGCGCGAGGACGCCGTTCAACAGCAGCTGCCAGATATAGCCCAGCACGATGCCGCCGATGAGGTTCGGCATGAAGAACACCGAGCGGAACAGATTCGCCCCGCGCATCGCCTTGGTGAACATATAGGCCAGCAGGAACGCGACGACATTGACGACGATGGTCGTCACGATGGTGAACAGCACCGACCGCCACAGCGCGGCTCCGAATTCGGGATCCGAAAGCGCATCCACATAATTCTTCAGCCCCACCCACTTGGCATCGGTCACCGTCCTGAACGAGGTAAAGCTCAGGTAGATACCCATGGCAAGCGGCACGACGAAGAACACCGCGAAACACAACACTGTAGGTAGTGCGAAGAGCGCCCACCCTCTGCGCACCACTTTTCCGACAGTGGTCATTGTCTGCATCTCCTCTCCGAGATCGATATCTGCAGAAGATTCACTCTTGAATCCATGCGCAGCGTCATATTGCAACGAAGACCGAAATCTTCTTGTCTTGAAAATAGCATATTTTGCACACGGTTGCAAACTCTCTTTGAAAAATGCTATGTTATTAGCACAGAATCACTGAAAACACAGGAGTGCATCCGTATGAATACCCAACCTTTCACGAACAGCAAAGGCGTCATTTCAGGGAACTGCTGGAGAATCGGAGTCCTCTCCGATTCGCTGCTACGACTGGAATGGTCAGACACCGGCGAGTTCAACGATGATGCGACGCTCATGGCCGTCAACCGCGATTTCGGCACACCCCCGGAATATTCCACCTCGATCGCCGACGGTCTGCTGACCGTGGAAACGACCGCGCTACGTCTGACCTACGACATGCGGCCCTTCAGCAAGGAGGGACTCAGCATCGTGGTCAAAGGCGTGAAAGACACCAAAACCAATACCTGGCATTTCGGCGATGCGCAGGAGGGCAACATGAAAGGCACGGCCCGCACGCTCGATTGGGCCGACGGCGCCATTCCCCTGAACGATGGCGTGGTCTCCCGCGACGGCTGGTCGGTTCTCGACGATTCGAACACCTGCCTATTCGCCGACAATGGTGACATCAAGCCCCGGAAGAACGCCGGGATTGACCTGTACTTCTTCGGGCACGGCCACCGTTATGCCGATGCGGTGGCCGATTTCTGCCGTCTTTCGGGAAGGTCGCCGCTACTCCCCCGATACGCCTTGGGCAACTGGTGGAGTCGTTTCCACCGCTACACAAGCGAAGAGTATGTAGCATTGATGGATCGGTTCAAGTCCGAGGGCATCCCGTTCACCACCTCGGTGATCGACATGGACTGGCATCTGGTGGACGACGTCGACCCCAAGTACGGCTCCGGCTGGACCGGCTACACCTGGAACCGCAAGCTGATCCCCGATCCGCAACGTTTTCTGGGGGATCTGCACGAGCGCGGCTGCCACGTCTCCCTGAACGTGCATCCGCGCGACGGCATCCGCGCGTTCGAGGACTGCTATCCTTCAGCGGCGAAAACGATGGGGATTTCCCCGGACAGCGGCGAGCCGGTCGAGTTCGACCTGACCGACCCGCGCTTCGTCAGGGCCTACTTCGACATGCACCACGACCTGGAGGCCGACGGCGTCGACTTCTGGTGGATCGACTGGCAGCAGGGCGGCGTGACCCGCCAGCCCGGCCTGGACCCGCTGTGGGTGCTCAACCACTTGCACTACCTGGATTCCGGGCGCTACGAGACTTCTTCCGAACGCAATGTAAATGAGAACTGCGAATGCGAAAAGTGCGCCGAGCCGGGCGCTCGCGATGAGCATGAAATGCATGTCGAGCAATCCGAACGCAACGTCCGCAAGGTTCGCGGCACTGTGCATCGAAAGCTGCAAAAACAGGTATATGAAGCACTTAGAGAGCTAGACTGCCAAAATGAAGCGTTGACTTTGCAGGAGCAGCGTTTTCTCAATGA
>ERZ773194.3139-NODE-3139-length-14542-cov-19.850556_pt1 | contig 14542 bp, 10 predicted proteins | sample MGYA00511240_ERZ773194 | MGnify/ENA primary metagenome ERZ773194 (study PRJEB29015, sample SAMEA2737774) | human gut metagenome | biome: human gut; feature: human-associated habitat; material: faeces | place: China | collected 2012 ... | reverse complement strand
CCAGCACCACCTTCAGCTGGGTGGTGGCGTGGATGTTCACCACCTTGTTGTGGCGGTCCTCGCTGCGGCGATCCTCACGGCGGTCGTCCTTGCGGTCGTCAAACAGGGAACGGGAGGACTCCTTTACCGGCTCCTCAAAATCGTCCTCATAATCATAATCCTCATCATCGTAGGGATGAATGATCTTCTTCAGCTCGTCCATCAGGCCCATGTGCAATACCTCCCGCGTATTATTTGGAATAGTCTCTTGCGCCGAAAATGGCGGTGCCCACGCGGACCATGTTGGCTCCCGCGCGAATGGCATCGGCAAAATCGCCGCTCATACCCATAGAAAGATATTCTAATTCATTATCGTACATTTTTCTGTTTATGTCAACATATAGTGCCTGTACTTTTTGGAAATATACCACATTTTCTTCCCGTGTGGCGTCCGCCGGGGGTATGGTCATCAGTCCCCGCACCCGCACATGGCCCATTTCCTTCGCCTGTGCCGCTGCGTTTTCCACCTCCTGCGGCGCAAAGCCGCTTTTGGCCGCCTCGCCGCCGATGTTCACCTCCAGCAGAATATCCTGCACGATGCCCAGCTTTTCCGCCTGCTTGTCCACCTCGGCCAGCAGCTCCGGCGAGCCGATGGACTGGATCAGGGCCACCTTGCCCACCACCTGCTTCACCTTGTTGCGCTGCAAGTGGCCGATGAAATGCAGCGGCGCGCCGCGATAGGCGTCCTCCGCCAGCTTTGCGGTCATCTCCTGCACCCGGTTCTCGCCCAAGGCGTCGATGCCGGCGGCGATGGCCTCCTGGCAGGCGGCGGCATCGTTCATCTTGCTGGCGCCCACCAGCGTGATATCCGCCCCGGTGCGGCCCGTCTCCCGTGCCGCCGCGTCGATCTCGGCGCGGATCGCTTCCAAATTTTCCCGAATAGACATCGCTTGTGCCTCCTTGTCTCTTTCGTATCTAAGCCGCGTGCGCCCGCTGGAGGCGGGTGCCGCCGTGTTTATCGGATGACCTTGCCGTCATACAGCTCGCCGGACGTGGCGATGACCTGATCGCCGGAGCGCAGGGTCTGTGTGTCCCGCACGCCCTCGGCGGGCTTCACCAGCGCGTAGCCCTCCCCCTGATATACCAGCTCGATCGGCCGGAAGGAGGCGTTCTCGCCGTCCACACAGTACACGCCGGTGGTGCCGTCCGCGCTGACCCGCAGCGCGTCGGCCGGTACCCGCAAGCCCTGATAGGTGTGCAGCACCGCGTCCGCCGCCTGATGACGCAGCAGCGTGGTCTGTGCCAGATACCGTGTGCTGGACAGCACCACCGCCGCCTGACCGTTCTCCTCCCGGGACACGGACACCACGCTCATGCGGATGCTCTGGTCAAAGCCCTTGGCCAGACGCACATCCACCCGGCCCATATCCTTCAGCGCCGCCGCCTGCTCCGCCGGCAGCACCACCGCATAGTACCAGGTATCGCCGTAGATCAGCTTACCCACGTTGCTCTGCTCCGCCGCCGCCTTCACGCCGTTCAGCTTGCTGGGCGTCACGTCCTCCAGAAATGCCTCCGTCAGCACGCTCTCGTACCCGTCGCACACGGCGGAATAGGTGCCGGAGGCCTTGGCGGTCACGGTCTTCGCACCGGACAGCGCGGCTTTCTGCTGCTGTATCTCGCTCTCCACCGACTTGATCTGGGCCTGTATCTCCTCCTGTGACGTATAGCTCCCGTGGTCCCGCTTCAGCACGGCGGCCTTCAGCGCCGCCAGGTCGCTCTCCGCCGCGGCATAGTCCCCGGCGCTCAGCGTCTGGCGCAGGGTCAGGATGTCGCCGGTGATGGATGTATCCAGCTTCAGCGCCGCATCCGGGTCCAGATAGGACGTCAGGGCGAACTGCAGCTGCTGCAGCTGCAATTCCAGCGTCTCGATCCGGCTGACGGTCTGCAAAGCGCTGTCGTCGCTGTACACCGTGGCCACCGTCTCGCCGGCGGCCACCCGCTGTCCCTCCTGCACGGCCCGGGACACGGTGCCGGTCTGGCCGGGCAGCGGCTCCTCTGTCCGCACCAGCCAGCCCTCCATGGAGATAACATCCTCCGCCTGTGCCTCATAGACCAGCGTGATGGTCATCGGGTCGGCAAAGTAGTTGTATACCTGCGCGGCGAAGTACACCAGCACCGCCGCCAGCACCGCGATAGGCAGCACCTTCAGCAGCGGCGACGAGCGCTTGTTGTTCCCCGCCGGGATGTTCGTGTTGTTGTCTGGGGTGTTGTTCATGGGCTTTCCTCTTTGTCTATGTTCTCTTACTCCGCGTCCTCCCACAGCGTGACATTCCGCGCCGGCGCGATGGTGGAGATGGCGTGCTTGTAGATCACCTGCTGCCGCCCCTCGCTGTCCAGCACCACCACGAAGCAGTCGAACCCCGTGATGACGCCCCGCAGCTGAAAGCCGTTCACCAGGAACAGTGTCACCGGCACATTCTCCTTCCGTGCCTTGGTAAGAAAGATATCCTGTAAGTTGTTTGTCTTCTGCATGATCGTCCACTCCTTGTATGTCTGTACGGACGATATGCACAACATCTGCCTCCGCCCGCCGCTATCAGCATACCCCGGCGGACAGGAGGAATTCTGTCGCATTTTGTAACCCCGCCGAAAAATCCGGCGTTTTTTCCCATAATATCCAGTGGATGGCCTCGTTGCGCCGCAGCCAGGTCAGCTGCCGCTTGGCGTACTGCCGTGACCGCAGCTTCACCTCCTCGATGGCCTCGGCCGTGGTGGCGCGGCCCTCGGCCACCGCCAGAAACTGCTTGTACCCGATGGCCTGCAGGGCCGTGGCGCCCCGGGGCAGGCCGCTTTGCAGCAGTGTCTCCACCTCCTGCAAAAGCCCCTGTGCCACCATCGCGTCCACCCGCCGGTCGATGCGCTCCTTCATGTCCTCCCGGTCCCGGAAGGCCAGGCCGATGTACGCCGCGTCGTACCGGGGCGGTATCTCCCGGCTTTTTCTGTCGTGCGCCCCGATGGTCTCCCCCGTCTCGTAATAGACCTCCAACGCCCGGACGATGCGCTTTTCGTCCCGCAGGTGCAGCCGCGCCGCGCTCTCCGGGTCCACAGCCCGCAGCGCCTCCAGCAGCGCCTCCGCGCCATCCTTCGCCAGCTTTTCCTGCAATTCCCGGCGTATCTCCCCGCCCTGGCTGCCGGCGGCAAAGTCCTGCCCCCGCACCAGCGCGTCCAGATACAGCCCCGTGCCCCCCACCAGCACCGGCCGCTTTCCCCGCCGCAGGATGTCCTGCACACACGCGTCCGCCTCCCGGACGTACCGGGCCACGGACCAGCTCTCCGCCGGGTCCGCCACGGCCACCATGTGGTGGGGCACGCCCTCCATCTTCTCCGCCGTGGGGGCGGCGGTGCCGACGGTCATGCCCCGGTATATCTGCATGGAGTCCACGGACACCACCTCGCCGCCGAAGCGCTGCGCCAGCGCCACACCCATCTTCGTCTTGCCGCAGGCCGTGGGCCCCACCACGCAGACGACCTTGTTGTCCATGTCCTCACCTCGATCCGTTTTGGAAAGCGCCGCAGCGCCGTTATGGCCTGTAAAGTCGTGGATTTTTCGTTCTGCCGATGACGGGACGGTGCCGCTGTACTTTGTGTACAGCAAGCCGACCCGGCGATGGCAGAACGGAAGAGACGCGGCTTTACGCCCGTTTGAACATTTTTTCGATCTCGTATTCCCTCAGCTTCACCGCCACGGGCCGCCCGTGGGGGCAATAGCGCACCGCGCCGGACTGCACCTGCGCCGCCAGCGCCCGCAGCTCCGCCGGATCGCTGGTCATACCGGCCTTGATGGCGCTCTTGCAGGCCACGGTGTGCAGCACCTCGTCCCGCAGGGCCGCCCGGTCCGCGCTGTGCAGGCGCAGCTTCTGCGCCAGCTCCTCCAGCGTGGCGGCGGCGTCCTCGGCCCGCACATCGTCGGGCACCTCCCGCACCAGCACCGTGCCGTCGCCGAAATCCTCGCACAGGAATCCGCAGTCCGCCAGCAGCTCCAGATTTTCCAGCACGGCGGTGTATTCCTCCGCCGCCAGCGTCACCGCCGCCGGCGTCAGCAGCAGCTGCCGCATGGGCGGCTCCGTGCGCGCCTTCAGCGCGTCGAACCGCATCCTCTCATGGGCGGCGTGCTTGTCAATGAGCCACACGTTCCGTTCCGCGTCCTCGCAGATGATATACGTCTTCAGCACCTCGCCCGCCACGCGCCAGGGCTGCTCCGCCGCGGCGGGGCCCTCCGGCATGGCGATCTCCTGCTGCTCCGGCTCTGCGGCCGGGGCAGGGGAGGGCGTCGTCTCCGGTCGTTCCGCCGTTTCTTCCGCCGGTGTTCGGACCTCCGGCGGTGTGATGTGATACACCACGCCCGGCGCGGCCGGTGCCGTGAACGGCTTGTCCGGCTGGCACACCACGTCGTGCACCGCCATCACCGGCGTAACCGGGGCGGGAGCGGGTCTGACCGGCTCCGTAGCCGCCGGTCTTGCGGGTGCCGAGCCGATGGTCTTCCCCATGGGCAGCATCGCCGCCTGCGAAGGCTTTGGCGCATCCGGTCGTTTCAGGAATTCCTGTGCCGTCATGGTCTGATAGAAGGGCTTTTCCGCCGCTTTTGGCCGCCCCTCGCCGTCCAGCGCGTCTTTCACGGTGTAGTGCACCGCGTCGAACACCGCTTTCTCGGCGGCGAATTTCACCACCGTCTTGGCCGGGTGGACGTTCACGTCCACCTCGTTCACCGGCAGCGTGATGTGCAGCACACAGCCGGGGAACTTCCCCTTCAGCAGCCGGTTGCGGTAGGCCTCCTCCACGGCGGCGGTCAGCAGCTGGCTCTTCACCAGCCGCCCGTTGACAAAGAACAGCTGCCGCGCCCGGGTACCGTGCCCCGCGGCGGGACTGCTCACAAAGCCGCTGGCCCGCACGTCGCCGCTGCCGCCGTTGACCTCCAGCAGGCTTTTGGCAAAATCCCGGCCCAGGGCAGCGTAGATCGCTGACAGCAGCTGCCCGTCGCCGGGGGTGTGCAGCACCTCCTGCCCATCCCGCAGCAGCTTGAAGGACACCTCCGGATGGCTGAGCGCCAGCTGTGTCACCACAGCGGCAGCCGCCGCGCCCTCGGCACTGTCCTTTTTCATGAATTTCATTCGCGCCGGGGTGTTGTAGAACAGGTCCCGCACACACACGGTAGTGCCCTCCGGGCACCCGGCGGCCGTGACCTCACCGGGCACGCCGCCCTCCAGATGCAGGGACGCGCCGCTGTCGGCGCCCCGCGCACGGGAGAAAATATCCAGCCGTGACACGGCGGCGATGGCCGCCAGCGCCTCGCCCCGGAAGCCCAGCGTCCCGATAGCCGCCAGGTCCTCCGCCCGGCGCAGCTTGCTGGTGGCGTGGCGCAGAAACGCGGTAGGCAGCTGCTCCGGCGCGATGCCGCAGCCGTTGTCCGTCACCCGCAGATACGTCATGCCGCCGTGCTCCAGCTCCACGGATACGGCGGACGCCCCGGCGTCCAAAGCGTTCTCCAGCAGCTCCTTGCACACGCTGGCGGGGCGCTCCACCACCTCGCCGGCAGCGATGAGATCGGCAATATGGGCAGGCAGTTGTTGTATCTGCGGCATGGTATTCACTCCTTTTCTATTGCAGCTTGCTCTTCAGTTCATACAGCAGGTTCAGCGCCTCCAGGGGGCTCAGCGCGTCTACCTGCGTCCGGCGGATGATATCCGCCACGGCGCCCTCGGCCATGCCCTCCAGGGATACCTGGTCCTCCCGCGCCGCCGGGGTGTGGGGCTGCCGGGGCTGGCTCTCCAGCTCCCGCAAGATCTCCCGCGCCCGCTTGAGCACCGTGTCCGGCAGGCCCGCCAGCTTGGCCACCTCGATGCCGTAGCTCCGGTCCGCGCCGCCGGGGACGATCTTCCGCAGAAAGACGATATCCTCGCCCCGGGCGTGGACGGCCACGTTGTAGTTCCGCACGTTGGGCAGCTCCTGCTCCAGCGTGGTCAGCTCATGATAATGGGTGGCGAACAGCGTCTTGGCCTTCAGCTTCCCGGCGCAGTGCTCCAGCACCGCCCGGGCAATGGACATTCCGTCGAATGTAGACGTACCCCGGCCGATCTCATCCAGAATGAGCAGGCTGTTCTTCGTGGCGCAGCGAAGCAGCTCCGACACCTCGGTCATCTCCACCATGAAGGTGGACTGTCCCGCCGCCAGGTCGTCGCTGGCGCCGATGCGGGTGAAAATGCGGTCCACCACGCCGATGTGCGCCCGCTGGGCGGGGACAAAGCACCCCACCTGGGCCATCAGCACGATCAGCGCCACCTGGCGCATATAGGTGGACTTACCGGCCATGTTGGGACCGGTGATGATGGCCACCCGGTCCTCCTTTGCGCCCATGTGGGTGTCGTTGGGCACAAAGAATGCGTCGCCCCGCACCTTTTCCACCACCGGATGGCGTCCCGCCGTGATCTCGATGACCCCGGACTCGTCCACCTCCGGCCGACAGTAGTGGTTCTGGGCCGCCACCTCGGCAAAGGCGCACAGCGTGTCCAGCTGCGCGATCAGCGATGCCGCCAGCTGCACCCGCGTCACCTGTCCCGCCGCCTCTGTCCGCAGCGCGGCGAACAGGTCGTATTCCAGTGCCGCGTCCCGGTCATGGGCGGTGAGCACCTCATGCTCCAGATCCTTCAGCTCCTGGGTGATATAGCGCTCGCCGTTTACCAGCGTCTGCTTGCGTATGTAGTCCGCCGGCACCTGGTCCTTAAAGGAGTTGCTCACCTCGATATAGTACCCGAACACCTTGTTGTACCCCACCTTCAGGGTACGGATGCCGGTCTTTTCCTTCTCACGGGCCTCCAGCTGCGCGATAAACCCCTTGCCGCCGGAGAGTATCCCCCGCAGCCGGTCCACCTCATCGTCATAGCCCTCGCGGATCATGCCGCCCTCCCGGACGGAGAACGGCGGCTCGTCTACCAGCACGGCGGCAATGCGCCCGCTGATGTCCTCCAGCGTCTCCAGTTGCTCGTCCAGCTTTCCCAGTGCCCCTGTCCGGAACGGCGTCAGGCACCGCTTGATCTCCGGCAGGTGCTCCAGCGCCGCCCGCAGGTTCACCAGGTCCCTGGCTCCGGCGGTGCCGTAGACGATCCGGCTCATCAGCCGTTCCATGTCGCCCATGCCGGTCAGGGCCAGCCGCAGCTCCTGGCGGCCCACGGTGTTGTCCGTCAGCGCCGCCACGGCATTCAGCCGCCGGTCGATGGCCGCCACGTTCACCAGCGGCTGCTGCAGCCACATCCGCAGGTTCCGCGCGCCCATGGGTGTCTTGGTCTTATCCAGCACCCACAGCAGGCTGCCCTTCTTCTCCTTGCCCCGCAGCGTCTCCGTCAGCTCCAGATTGCGCCGGGCCGTCAGGTCCAGCTCCATGAACTGCCCCGTCCGGTACCACTCCAGCTTATCCAGCTGCTTCACGTCGGTCTTCTGCGTCTCGTAGAGATACGTCAGCAGTCCGCCCAGCGCCAGCAGCGGTGCGCTCTCGTTCCGGGGCAGGTCCCGCAGCGCCGCCTCGCCGAATTGCAGCCGCACCTTCTTCTCCGCGTCCGACACGTCGAACCGTCCCTCCGCCAGCCTCTCCCGCCGGCAGGAAAAGCGCTCCTCCAGCGCGGCGGTCAGCGCCGGGTCGTCATAGGCCGCGGCGTTCATCACCGCTTCCGCCGGGGCGAAGCGCCCCAGCTCGTTGATCAGCCCCGTCAACCGCTGCGCCCCGGTGAACGCCGTCACCTGGGCCTGCCCGGTGGAGATGTCCGCCGCGCACAGTCCCGCCGCCGTCTCGCTGAGATACACGCCGCACAGATAGTTGCTGCGTCCCGCGTCCAGGCAGGCCTCGTCCAGCACCGTGCCGGGGGTGACGGTACGGATGATCTCCCGCTTCACCAGCCCCTTGGCCAGAGCCGGGTCCTCCATCTGCTCGCAGATGGACACCTTGTACCCCTTGGCGATCAGCCGCGCGATATACCCCTCGGCGGAGTGATACGGCACGCCGCACATGGGGATGCGCTCCTCGTCGGACTTGCTCTTGTCCTTGTCCCTGGTGGTCAGGGCCAGGTCCAGCTCCCTCGACGCCGTCCGGGCATCCGGCCCGAACATCTCGTAAAAATCACCCAACCGGAAAAACAGCAGGGAGTCGGGGTGCTTCTCCTTCTCCTCCATATACTGCCGCATCATGGGTGTCAGCTCAGCCATAGCTCGGCTCCTTTCTCCCTCCGGAAAGTCTGCGCCTTACGGCGCGGGGCGCTCAGCCCAAAAAGCCCAGCAGGCCCAGAATGCCGAAGGTGGTGTACAGCAGGCACATGACCACCAGCAGAATGGTGATGATGCTGTACATGGCGCTGGTTTTCTTCGTGTGCTTGTACTTGCGGATATAGAACAGCGTGCCGCAGGTGATGCCCAGCGTCAGGGAGGACAGGTGGGTCATTACCGCGCTGTCCTTGAAGACTGTCAGGCGCAGGATCAGGATCACCAGCACCACGGCAAACTCCGCGATCAGCGTCACATTCAGCCAGGTGGGCAGCTTCACCTTCTCCTGCTGGTTTACCTTCTCGGCCACCTTCTGGGCCATGTACGCGCCGGTGGTGTACCCGCCGTAGTTGCTGTTCTTCTTCTTGGAATGGATATTCTTATTGGGGTTGCCCTTGGCCTTGCGGATGGCCTCCTCCTGGTTGGCGTACTGGTTCACGTTGGCCTTGTAGCTGTTTTTTGCCATGGTTTTATTCTCCTTCTGTCGGTAGATTGGTAAGATAACGCCGCAGCATATCAAAAGCGTGGTGGGCAGACAGCGTCCGGATGCGCTCCCGATCGCCGCCCAGGGTCAGATGCCGCACGGTCACGCCCTCCGGCGCGGAAAGCCCCACGAACACGGTGCCCACCGGGTTTCCCCGGTCGTCCCCGTCGGGACCGGCCAGTCCGGTGACGGACACCGCCAGGTCCGCGCCTGTCAGCACCCGGACGCCCAGGGCCATGGCCCGGGCCACCTCCGCCGACACCGCACCGCAGCGCGCCAGCAAATTCTCCGGCACGTGCAGCACCTGCTGCTTCACATGGTTCGTATAGCTGACTACGCCGCCCAGAAAGACCTGCGACGCGCCGGGGATATCCGTCAGCCGTTTGGCGATCAGTCCGCCGGTGCAGCTCTCCGCCGCCGCCAGCGTCAGTCCCCGTTCCCGGCACAGCGCCAGCACCGTCTCCTCCAGTCCGGACACGTCCGCGCCGTAGAGATACGCGCCCAGCCGGGCCCTTACCTCCGCCAGCACCGGCGCCATCCGCGCCTCACAGGCACGCTCGTCCGCCCCGCGGGCGGACAGCTGCAGCATCACCTCGCCCGGCTTGGCATAGGGTGCCAGCGTCATGTCCGCCTCCCGCCGCAGCAGGTCGTCCAGCAGCTCCTGCACCTGCGGCTCCGTCAGGCCGAAGATATGCAGCGTGTGTGACCGCACCGTCTGTCCCCGGACCTGCTCCAGCCAGGGCAGCAGGCAGTGCTCGGCCATATAGCGGCACTCATGGGGCACGCCGGGCAGCAGCACGGCGGTGATCCCGCAGGCGGTAAAGGCGCAGCCGGGGGCCGTGCCCACCGGGTTGCGGAACACGGTGCACCCCTCCGGCAGATAGGCCTGCTGCATATCGCATTCCGGCATCTCCCGGCGGAATACCCGGTCGAAATACCGCCGCATATCCTCCACCACCTCCGGGTGGAGCACCAGCGGCGTGTCCAGCGCGGCGCACACCGCCGTTTTCGTCATATCGTCGTAGGTGGGGCCGAGGCCGCCGGTGAACACCAGCAGCTCCGCCCGTCCCCTTGCGATGGTCACGGCCTTTTCCAGCCGCGCCGCGTCGTCGTCCACAGTGGTGTGGTACAGCACCTCCACACCGGCGGCAGTCAGCAGCCGGGAGAGGAACGCGGCATTCGTATTGGTCACGCCGCCGGTCAGCAGCTCGCTGCCCACGGCGATGATCTCCGCGGTACGGGGCATAGACGCGCCTCCTTATAGCGTAGGTTTGATCCGGATCATCTCGCGTCCGGCCATGGCCCGCTGGCACAGGCCCTCCACATCCAGCGCGCTTTCGTACTCCCGCGTCTCCTCCACGCTGGGCTTCGTCTTGGGGTGCCGGGGCGTGAACACGGTGCAGCAGTCCTCATAGGGCAGGATGGACGTGTCGAAGGTGCCGATATGGCGGGCGATCTTCACGATCTCCTCCTTGTCCATGCCGATCAGGGGCCGCAGCACCGGCATGGTGGTCACGTCCTCGCTGACGGCCAGCGCCTGCATGGTCTGGCTTGCCACCTGTCCCAGATTCTCGCCGGTGACAAGGGCGCGGCAGCGCAGCTCCAACGCCAGCTCATTGGCAAGGCGCATCATGAACCGCCGCATGATAAGGGTGAAGTGATCCTCCGGGCACTTGCGGCGGATCTCCTCCTGAATTTCCGTGAAGGGGATGATGAACACCGCCAGCCGGCCGCACCAGGGCGTCAGCTCCTGCGCCAGGCGCAGCACCTTCTCCCGCGCCAGCTCGCTGGTGTAGGGAGGGGAGGCGAAGTGGATCATCTCCAGCTGCACGCCGCGCTTGGCGATCATGTAGCTGGACACGGGACTGTCGATACCGCCGGACAGCAGGCTCACCGCGTGGCCGCCCATGCCCAGGGGCAGACCGCCGGCGGCGGCCTCGGCGGGGCCGTGGACGTAGGCCGCGTCCTCCCGTACCTCGATGTACACCGTCAACTCCGGGTGGTGTACGTCCACCGTCAGGTGGGGGAAGGCGTCGTGCAGCGCACCGCCCACCCACTGGCTCAGCTGGATGCTGCCCATGGGGAAGGACTTGTCCGCCCGCTTGCTCTCCACCTTGAAGGACTTAGCGGCGTTCAGCGCGTCGCCCAGATAGGTCTTTGCCGTGTCAAAGATGGCCTCCTTGCTCTTTTCGCAGGGCAGGGCGCGGGTGATGGCGATGATGCCGAACACCTGCTTGCAGGCGGCATACGCCCCGGCCATGTCACAGCCGTCCTCCGCCGGCTCCACATAGATGGTGGACTGGCGGGAGTATATCTTCCACTTGCCGAACCGCTGGGTGCGGCGGCGGATATTGCTCATGAGCTTCATTTCAAAGCTGCGGCGGTTCAGTCCCTTCAGGACGACCTCGCCCAGCTTGCACAGGATGATCTCGTGCATGTGGTTCTCTCCTTGTTGTTGGTGTGCGGATATGGGGACGGTGGGCGGACAGGGTCGTCCGCCCCTACAACCGATGGCAGACCGACGACGGCGTATCGGGTCTGACGCAGGCAGGGCGGTAAAGATACCGCCGTCATTTCAGGGTGTTGCTGCTGCGGTACTGTATGGCCTCGGCAAGGTGCTGCGCCTCGATGTGCTCCGCGCCCTCCAGATCGGCGATGGTGCGCGCCATGCGCAGGATGCGGTCGTGGCTGCGGCCGGTGAGCCCCAGACGGTCGAAGGCGCCCTGCATGAGCTTCTCTCCGGCGGCGTCCAGCGCGCAGTACTGACCGATCATGGCAGGGGTCATGTAGGCGTTGCAGGAGACATCGGTGCCGGCGTAGCGCTTTTTCTGCACCTCACGGGCGGCGTTGACCCGCGCCCGGACATCCGCAGAGGACTCCGGCTGCTCCTTGCGGCGCATGGCCTCGTACTCCACGGAGGGCACGTCGATGTGCATGTCGATGCGGTCCAGCAGGGGACCCGAAATGCGGCGCATGTACTGCTCCACCTGCTGGGGCGAGCAGGTACAGCGGCCGGAGGGATGACCGTACCACCCGCAGCGGCAGGGGTTCATGGCGCAGGCCAGCATGAAGCGGCTGGGCAGCGTCAGGGAGCCGGAGGCGCGGGTGATGGTCACAAAGCCGTCCTCCAGCGGCTGGCGCAGCGTCTCCAGCGCCGCCTTGCTGAACTCCGGCAGCTCGTCCAGAAACAGCACGCCGTTGTGCGCCAGGGATATCTCGCCGGGGCGGGGGATACCGCCGCCGCCGGACAGGGAGACGGTGGAGGCCGTGTGGTGGGGGCTGCGGAAGGGGCGGGTGTCCACCAGCGGGTGGGCGGGGTCGGTCATGCCCGCCACAGAGTAGATCTCCGTGGTTTGCAAAGACTCAGCGCGGGTCATGTCCGGCAGGATGGAGGGCAGCCGCCGCGCCAGCATGGACTTGCCCGCGCCGGGGGAGCCCACCAGCAGGATGTTGTGGCCGCCGGCGGCGGCGATCTCCAGCGCCCGCTTCACGTTCTCCTGCCCCATCACATCGGCAAAGTCCGGCAGGGGACGGCTCTCCCGTCCCGGCTCCCAGCGGGGCTGCGGGGTCATGGACGCCTGTCCGCTGAGATGCGCCAGCAGCTGCGCCACGTTTTCCACGGCGTAGACCTCCACGCCGTCGGCCAGCGTCGCCTCCGCCGCGTTGTGGGCGGGCACGAACAGCTGGCGGATGCCCAACCGGGCGGCGGTCAGCGCCATGGGCAGCACGCCCGTCACCGGGCGCAGGGCGCCGCTGAGACTCAGCTCGCCCAGAAAGGCCGCGTCCTCCGGCAGGGGGCGAATCTCCTCCGCCGCCGCCAGAATGCCCAGCAGGATGGGCAGGTCGTACACCGTGCCCTCCTTGCGCACACGCGCCGGAGCCAGATTCACGGTGATGCGGCTGACGGGGAACTTCTCCCCGCAGTTCTTCACCGCCGCCCGGACGCGCTCGCGGGCTTCCTTCACCGCCGCGTCCGGCAGACCCACCACGTCGAAGGCCGGCAGTCCGCCGGAGATAACGCACTCCACCGACACCTCGTAGCCCGTGATGCCCGTCAGACCCAGCGACCGTACCGTGACCACCATGGCACCGCCCCCTTTACACTAATTTTATAGCACCCTACATTGTAGCACAACATTCGCGCCGTTACCAGCCGTTTTTCCAAAAAAGTGCGGCGGTTTTTTGCTGCGGCAGCCCCTCTGCACTGTCACCCCGCCCACGCTGTCCCCCTGCAGTGTGATAATTTTTGTGCATGGTGCTAAAAAAGTATTAAAATGACGTAAATCACGAAAATGAGGTTTACACCGGCAATTTTTTGTGCTACTATGACGATGCCTAACATTCCGTACAGGTGGGTAGTTTGCGCCCGTCTGGCAGCGGAATTATATAATGTAAGGAGGCTCATTATGGTAAGAAAAATGAAGTCCATGGATGGCAATAACGCCGCGGCGCATGTCAGCTATGCGTTTTCCGAGGTAGCAGCCATCTACCCCATCACCCCGTCCAGCCCCATGGCGGACTTCGTGGATCAGTGGAGTGCCAACGGCCTGAAGAACATCTTCGGCACCAAGGTCAAGGTGGTGGAGATGCAGTCCGAGGCGGGCGCTGCCGGCGCCGTCCACGGCTCTCTGGGCGCAGGTGCGCTGACCACCACCTACACCGCGTCCCAGGGTCTGCTGCTGATGATCCCCAACATGTACAAGATCGCAGCGGAGCAGCTGCCCTGCGTGTTCCACGTCTCCGCCCGTACCGTGTCCACCCAGGCGCTGAACATCTTCGGCGACCACTCCGACGTGATGGCCTGCCGTCAGACCGGCTTCGCCATGCTGTGCGAGGGCAACGTGCAGGAGGTCATGGATCTGTCCCCCGTGGCACATCTGGCCGCGCTGGAGGGCAAGGTTCCCTTTATCAACTTCTTCGACGGCTTCCGCACCTCCCACGAGATCCAGAAGATCGCCGTGTGGGATTATGAGGATCTCAAGGACATGTGCGACATGGACGCCGTGGCCGAGTTCCGCCGCCACGCCCTGAACCCCGAGCATCCCCACATGCGCGGCAGCCACGAGAACGGCGACATCTTCTTCCAGAACCGCGAGGCCTGCAACAAGGTCTACGACGAGCTTCCCGCCGTCGTCGAGGGCTACATGAAGAAGATCAACGAGAAGCTCGGCACCGATTACGGCCTGTTCAACTACTACGGCGCTCCCGATGCTGATCGCGTCGTCGTGTGCATGGGCTCCTTCTGCGACGTGCTCGAGGAAGTCATCGACTACCTCAACGCTCACGGCGAGAAGGTCGGCCTGGTCAAGGTTCGCCTGTTCCGTCCGTTCTCCATCAAGCACTTTGTCGACGTTCTCCCCGAGACCGTCCAGAAGATTGCCGTCATGGACCGCACCAAGGAGCCGGGTTCCATCGGCGAGCCGCTCTACCAGGACGTCGTTTCTGCTCTCTACGAGGCCGGCAAGACGGGCATCAAGGTCGTCGGCGGCCGTTACGGCCTGGGCAGCAAGGACACGCCTCCCGCGTCCGCGTTCGCTGTCTTCGAGGAGCTCAAGAAGGACGAGCCCAAGCGCGAGTTCACCATCGGCATTGTCGATGACGTGACCAACCTGAGCCTGCCCGAGGCCGAGGATGCGCCCAACACCGCAGCCCCCGGCACCATTGAGTGCAAGTTCTGGGGTCTGGGTGGCGACGGTACCGTCGGCGCCAACAAGAACTCGATCAAGATCATCGGCGACCACACCGACAAGTACGTCCAGGCCTACTTCCAGTATG
>ERZ773194.3128-NODE-3128-length-14579-cov-5.343225_pt1 | contig 14579 bp, 8 predicted proteins | sample MGYA00511240_ERZ773194 | MGnify/ENA primary metagenome ERZ773194 (study PRJEB29015, sample SAMEA2737774) | human gut metagenome | biome: human gut; feature: human-associated habitat; material: faeces | place: China | collected 2012 ... | reverse complement strand
CAGCAGCTATGTGCGCCGGGAGTTTCCCCGGCTGTGAGACGTAAAAAGCGGACGGAGGGATCGACCCTCCGTCCGCTTTTCCGTTATTCAAAGAAGGTGGGGCCGCCCAGGTCGTCAGGACCGGTGCGGGGCGGACGGTCCGCCCGGACGCCGGAGGTGTCCTTGGCGGTGTCAAAGTACCCCAGTTCCACGCACTGGCAGTTGGGCAGGTAGAAAAGGCTCACCAGCAGGGTCCACAGGCTGCACACCAGCGTCCAGACCCAAAGGGGGATGAAGGCGAAGGGAGAAGTCTGAGCGGAAAAAACGGCGGCGTCATAAAGGCCGGTGGACTCCAGCGCGCTCCAGTACAGCACGCCGGTCTCGATCGTGGACGGCAGCGTGGCCAGCAGATTCCAGCCGATATAGCTCAGATCCAGCATAAACACCTGGCCCTTGTAGCCCAGGGTCTGGCGCTTGCTCATGTTCAGGGCCTCCATCACCCCGATGCCGGGGTTCTCATAGAGGTTGTACAGGGCGAAGCGGTAGCGGTAGGCGGCGATGATGCCCGAACGGGTGGCGATCTCCAGACCGAAGTCGTAAAGGCTCTTTTCGTTGCGGGCCAGAGACAGGCCGCGGATCATGGCGACGAAATCCGACACCTTGCGGGCGATGGTCTTCTGCACGGGATCAGCGGCGGGTTCGGCGACCAGCGTATCGACCGCCTCCCACATCGAGACGCCGCGCCCGGCGGCCAGCTCGGCGATGTGCTGGACGGTCGTGTCGCCGATGCCGCGCGCGGGATAGTTGACGATGCGTTTGAACGCCTCGTCGTCGCGGGGATTGATGACCAGCCGGATGTAGGCCATCAGGTCCTTGATCTCCTTGTGGTCGTAGAACGACGAACCTTTGTAGATGCGGTAGGGAATGCCGCGGCGGCGGAGATTGTCCTCCAGCACGGCCGACTGATTGTTGGTGCGGTAGAGGATCACCGCCTCCGACCAGTCGTCGTCCGCGGCGCGGACCTTGTCGCGCAGGTCCGTGACGACCATCTCGGCCTCCTCGCGGTCGGTGTAGGCTTTCAGCACACGGATCTTCTCGCCCTCGTCGCCCTCCGAGAAGCACCTCTTTTCCATGCGGCGCGAATTGTGGACGATCACCGAGTTGGCCGCCTCGACGATCGTGCGCGTCGAACGGTAGTTCTGTTCCAGCTTGAAGACTTTCGCTTCGGGATAGTCGCGCTGGAAGGAGAGGATGTTTTCGATCTTGGCGCCGCGGAACGAGTAGATCGACTGTGCGTCGTCGCCCACGACGCAGACCTTGCCGTGATGCTGCGACAGGCGGCGGACGATGATGTACTGCGCGTAGTTGGTATCCTGATACTCGTCGACCAGAATATATTTGAACTGCTTTTGATAGTACTCCAACACGTCGGGACAGTCGCGCAGCAGGATGTTGGTCTGCAACAGCAGGTCGTCGAAATCCATCGCGCCGTTGTGCTTGCAGCGCTGGCAGTAGAGGTTGTAGATGTTGCCGAACTCGGGAATCTGCGCCCGCCGGTCTTCGGTGGCGTGCGCCGAATTGGCCAGATAGGCGCCCGGGGTGACCAGCGCGTTCTTGGCCTGCGAGATGCGCGAGGCGATCACATTGGGCTTGTACTTGTCGTCGGCGAGGTTCAGCTCCTTGACGATCGTCTTGATGAGGTTCCTGGCATCGGACGCATCGTAGATCGTGAAGTTCGTCGGAAAGCCGATCCGCTCGGCGTCGGTGCGCAGGATGCGGGCGAAGATCGAGTGGAAGGTACCCATCCAAATATGGCGAGCTTGACCCTCGGTCAAATATTCTGGAATCATTTTGACAATACGCTCACGCATCTCCTGCGCTGCTTTATTCGTAAATGTCGTTGCCAAAATATTTTTGGGTTTGATTCCTTTTTGGATCATATAGGCGATGCGCGAGGTGAGCACGCGCGTCTTGCCCGAACCGGCTCCGGCGATGATGAGCGACGCGGAGTCGTAGGCCTCGACGGCGGCGCGCTGGGCGGGGTTGAGCCCCTGCAATATCGGTGATTCCATCTGTTTCGTACTTGTCGGGCGACAAAGTTACGAATTTTTCGCGATCCCGCCTATCGATTTCCGAAGAAGCGGGGCGGTCGTCCGGTCAGACGTAGAGCCGGATCTGGTGCAGCAGCGTGGCGGTGAAGAAAAGGCCGATGACGATGCAGAGCAGGATCAACAGCCCGTTGAGCATCCGCGCGTCGGGCTTGGTGCGCAGTTCGCGGTTCTTGGCGATGTATTCGCGGAAAAAGAGGTAGAGCGCCGGCACGGTCGAAGCGGCCAGCAGGAAGTCTTCGGGAATACCGAAGAAGTAGACCTTCGCCAGCCCGATCAGCGCCCAGTGGCAGAGGAACAGTACGAGGAAGATGTTGATGCGGTGCGTGAAGGCCAGCATCAGACCGATGGTGAAGACCGCCACCGAACAGGGCATCACGGGCATGGTCATCATCGGGAACGACAGCCCCCGCGCCAGCGAAAAGAGCGGATAGGCCAGCGGCATGAGGTAGAGCAGCAGGGCGAAGCCGTTGGGGCGGCTCGTGCGCTCGAAGCGCGTGAAATCGGCATAAAGGTCGTAGAGCCAGATCACGGCCATGATCCCCCAGAAGAGGGCCAGCACGTCGCTGTGGCTGCGCTGGCCGCACCAGACCAGATAGTAAACCACGGCGATCCAGGCGTTGAGACCCGCCAGAAAGAGTTTCATGGCCCGTTTGACATTCTGCGTCGGGCGGAGGTAGAGCAGGACGGTGAGCACTGCCGCCGCCGCCACGATCGCGATCTGCCACGGCCACGTGGCGGCATTGTAACGTGCGATGGTATTCCAGAAAATCTCCATGCAATCAGGCTTTACGGGGTTTGCGGCGCCGCGTGAGCGAGAAGGCGCGGCGGCGGAAGAGTAAGATCGGCACCGTCGAACCGACGGCCAGCATGAAGACGACGCTGACGGTGACCGTCGCGTTGAGCAGGAACGCATCCATATACTGCCGCGCCGCATCGCTCTCGGCGGTGTGCTGCATGAGCATGATCAGGGCGAAGACCGTCTTGTAGGCGTAGATGCCCGGCACCATCGGCAGCAGCGCCGGAATCGAAAGGACGGTGGTCGGGCAGTAGATCCGGCCGCCAAGCCAGAGGCTTCCCAGTCCGATGAGCAGCGAGGCGCAGAGCGTCGCCGTGGTGATGTCGAGTCCCGCGCAGGTCATCAGGCCAAAACGCAGGGCGTGGCCTGCGGCGGCCAGCAGGGCGATCGACGGGAAGGCCCGCAGGGGCGGGTCGGAGATGGCCCCGAACCCGATCGCCGCGACAGCCGCGAAAAACCCGTCGACGAAAATATCCGCAGCGATCATAGCAGGCTTCCCTTAACCATTAACAACGTGACGGACAGCCCCACGGCGATGCAGAGGATCAGCAGCAGGGCGCCGATCAGACGGCTGCAACCGATCAGCACGTGCCCCTCGACGATGTCGATCACGCCGTTGATGAGCGGCACGCCCGGAACGAGGAACAGCACGCTCGTGGCGATGGCCGTCTCGGCCGTGCAGTCGAAGCGCAGCGCCGATGAAGCGCACAGCGACGCGACGAAGGCCGAGAGAATGAAGATGATGAAGTGGTTCACGCCGGCTTTGGTCAACTGCTGCCGGGCCGAAAAGCCCGCCAGCGTGGAGGTGAAGACGATCCCCACGGCCACCCAGTCGCCGTTGAAGAGTTTGCAGAACGAAGCGTTGGCCAGCCCCACGACCATGAGCACGAACATCGGGTCCATGCGCGGCTTTGCGGTCAGTTTGCGGAACTTCTCGCGGATCACATCGAGCGGCAGCCGCCGGTCGACGGCCTCCCAGCTCAGCGAACTGAGGTCGGAGTTGCGTTCGAAACTGATCGGCAGGTGCGGGATCTCGACCACCTGCGTCACCACCTGCGGGTTCCCCTCCTCGCGCACGGTCAGGATCGACGTGCGCTGGAAAGTGGTCAGCCGCACGTCGACCGACTGCGAGGCGCCGATACGGCGCGCATTGCGCACCACGCGCGAGGTATGCACGCCCGACCCCAGCAGGTAGGTGGCGTACTCGCCGATAAAATCGAGCAGCTCGGTCAGTTCCGCTTGTGTTTTCATGACGGCGCAAAGTTAATAAAAATTTTAAACAACCTCGCGCTCCGGACGAATTGACCCATCCGTCGGAAGAAAAAACCGAATCCTCCGTTTTTTCGGCGGGCAGTCCAATTTTTTCCGTTTTTTTTCGTTAGATTTGTTAGAATATTAAACGTCAAAATGGCCGGACTCTATCTCCATATCCCCTTCTGCAAGCGTGTCTGCGCCTACTGCGACTTCTACAAGTCGGCCGACCTGCGGCCGATGAAGGCCGTCGTGGAGGCGATGCACGACGAACTGCGCCGCGAAGCGGGATTCCTGCCTGCGGAGCAGTTGCGCACGATCTATTTCGGCGGCGGAACCCCCTCGCTGCTGCCGCCCGAGGAGTTGGAGGAGTTCATCGCCCACGCCGCCGAACTCTTCGACTGCACGGCCCTCGAAGAGTGCACCGTCGAGGCCAACCCCGACGACCTGACGCCCGACTACCTGCGGCGGCTGGCCCGCACGCGGGTCGACCGCCTCTCGATCGGCGTACAGTCGTTCGACGACGGAGAGCTGCGCCTGATGAACCGCCGCCATACGGCCGACGCGGCGCGCAAGGCCGTGCGACAGGCGCAGGAGGCGGGCTTCGGCAACGTGACCGTCGACCTGATCTTCGGCGTACCCGGATTCGGCGCCGCGACGCTCGCACGCAATCTGCGCGAAACGGTCGCGCTGGGCGTGCAGCACGTTTCGGCATACCATTTGACCGTAGAGCCGCAGACGGCCTTCGGCCGCCGCATGGCGCAGGGCAGGTTCTCCCCCGTGACGGAAGAGACGAGCGAAGAGGAGTTCCTCACGGTGCACCGCACGCTCCGCGACGCCGGATTCGAGCACTACGAAGTCTCGAACTACGCCCTGCCCGGCCGCCGGGCGATCCACAACAGCTCCTATTGGAGCGGAGACCCCTATCTGGGAATCGGCCCTGCGGCACATTCGTTCGACGGCGAATGCCGGCGCTGGGCCGTCGCCGACATCGGGCGCTACCTGGCCGGCGGCGACCGCTACGAATCGGAGCGCCTGACCGAACGCGACCGCTACAACGAGACCGTGATGACGGCGCTGCGCACGGCCGAAGGGCTCGATACGAAGGCGATCGGGCGGCGGTTCGGGCCGGCGCGGCTCGAAACCCTGCTCGACGCGGCGCGCCCGTGGCTCGACGCGGGCGACGCCACCCTGCGCGACGGACGGCTGGCGATCCCCGCCGAACGGTTTTTGCTGTCGGACGCCGTGATCGCCGCTCTGTTCTGGGAATGTTAAGGTTAAGTTATTATTAAATATTTTTATGAATTTGCAAATATAGATCATTCGGCAGTACCTTTGCAGGTGAAACACCTTCCTGTCGACCGCAGGTACGAACCGAATTATCAAAAATCCGACAAGATATGAACGAAAACGAACTGCTGACGCCCGACTACCTCTTCGAGGTGAGCTGGGAGGTCTGCAACAAAGTCGGCGGCATCCACACCGTCGTTTCGACCAAGGCCCGCACCGTCGAAAGCAAACTGGGCGACAACTATCTGCTCATCGGCCCCGACATCCAGCGCGAAGGCGACAATCCCGAATTCGAGGAGGACGACGAGCTGCTCAAAGCGTGGCGCCAGAGCGTCTACAACGACGGCATCCGCATCCGCATCGGCCGCTGGCGCGTCGTCGGCCGTCCGATCGCGGTGCTGGTCGACTATACGTCGCTCTTCCCGAAGAAGGACGACATCCTGAAATTCCTGTGGGAGACCTACCACGTCGATTCGATCTCGGGACAGTGGGACTACATCGAGCCGGTGCTCTTCGGCCACGCGGCCGGACAGGTCATCGCCTCCTACGTGGAGAACTTCTGCGCCTCGACGGACAAGGTGGTGGCCCACTTCCACGAGTGGATGACCGCCGCCGGCGGACTCTACCTGCGCAAGTACTCGCCCTACGTGGCGACGGTCTTCACGACCCACGCCACGGTGACGGGCCGCTGCGTGGCCGGCAACGGGCTGCCGCTCTACAAGGATCTGGGACGGCTCAACGCCGGCGAACTGGCGCGCCAGTTCAACGTCGTGGCCAAACACTCGATCGAGAAGATCGCCTCGCAGGAACACGACGTGTTCTGCACCGTGAGCGAAATCACCGCCCGCGAATGCGAGAGCCTGCTGGGCAGCACGGTGGACGTCGTCACCCCCAACGGCTTCGAGGACGACTTCGTGTGGAACGGCAGGGAGTTCGACGAAAAACGGGCCGAGGCACGCCGCGCGATGATCCGCACGGCCGAGGCGACGCTGAGCTGCAAATTCGACGGCGAACCCCTGATCGTCGGCACGAGCGGCCGCTACGAATTCCGCAACAAAGGCATCGACATCTTCCTCGACGCCCTGAAACAGCTCGCCGAAACGGACGCCCTCGACCGCGAGGTGCTGGTCTACATCACCGTACCGTCCGCCACGACCGGCCCCCGCAAGGATTTGCAGGCGCATTTGGCCGACGAAAACAGCCCGATCGATCCCAAGCAGAACCGCTTCTGCACCCACTATCTCGAACATCCCGAATGGGATCAGATCCTCAACTCGATCGCCGGCAGCGTGCTGGCCAACCCGTCGTCGAAGGTGAAGGTGGTCTTCGTCCCCACCTACCTCAACGGCCGCGACGGCATCTTCGACAAGAGCTACTACGAACTGCTGGTGGGAATGGACATGACGCTCTTCCCCTCGTACTACGAGCCGTGGGGATACACGCCGCTCGAGTCGACGGCCTTCTCGGTACCGACGCTCACCACCACGCTGGCCGGATTCGGACTCTGGGCCGGTTCTCAGGGCGAACACGAGGGCGTGACGCTCGTCGCACGCAACGACGACAACTACGCCGAAGCGGCTCGCGAAATCGCCAAGGCGCTGCTGCATTTCACCAAATATACCCCGCAGGAGGTCGAAATCGCCCGCAACGCCGCCGCCGAACTGTCGCGCACAGCCCTGTGGAGCGAACTCTACGCAGCCTACGAAAAAGCCTATTCCGAAGCGATCGAACGTTCGGTGACCCGTACCAACCGTGCGGTGCTCAACGACGGAGGCGGCGCGACCGAACAGATCAATTTCGTGCGGCAGCAGCTCATCACCGAAAAACCGCACTGGAACCGCGTGATGGTCGAGAAGGTGCTTCCCAAGCGTCTCCACGCCCTCGAAGTGCTCTCGCACAACCTTTGGTGGAGCTGGACCAGCGGCGCCCGCGACCTGTTCGAGTACATCGACCAGAAGCTGTGGTCGAAGTGCGAGAAGAACCCGATCGTATTCCTCGACCGGCTGCCGCTCGAACGGTTGCAGGAGTTGGAACAGGACGGTTCGTTCCTTGCGATGCTCGACGGCGTCTACGCCATGTTCAACGAATACATGAGCGAAAAACCCGATCCGAAGGCGCCGACGATCGCCTACTTCTCGATGGAATACGGACTGCACTCGTCGTTGAAGATCTATTCGGGCGGCCTGGGCATCCTCGCCGGCGACTACCTCAAAGAGGCGTCGGACAAGAACGTGCCGATGGTTGCCATGGGGCTGCTCTACCGTTACGGCTACTTCACGCAGCGGCTCTCGGCGCAGGGGGCGCAGGAGGCGACCTACGAGGCGCAGAACTTCTCGAAGCTGCCGATTTCGCCCGTGCGCGACGAGTTGGGCAACTGGACGACCGTACAGATCGCCCTGCCGGGGCGTACGCTCTCGGCCCGCGTCTGGCGATGCCAGGTCGGCCGCACCGACCTCTTCCTGCTCGACACCGACTACGAAGCCAATCTCGACGAAGACCGTCAGATCACCCACTACCTCTACGGCGGCGACTGGGAGAACCGGCTCAAACAGGAGCTGTTGCTCGGCCTGGGCGGCATCCGCGCCCTGAGGGCCATGGGCATCAAGCAGGAGGTCTACCACTGCAACGAGGGCCATGCGGCCTTCATCGGCATCGAGCGCATCCGCGATCTGGTGCGCCGCAAGCTCACCTTCTCCGAAGCGCTGGAAGTAGTCCGCTCGTCGTCGCTCTTCACGACCCACACCCCCGTGCCGGCCGGCCACGACGCCTTCCCCGAGTCGATGATCCGCCAGTACCTCGCCCACTACCCCGACGTGCTGGGCATCACGTGGGAACAGTTCATCAATCTGGGCAAGACCAACCCCAACGACCCCGAAGAGCGCTTCTCGATGTCGGTGCTGGCATGCAACCTCTCGCAGGAGGTCAACGGCGTGTCGTGGCTCCACGGCGAGGTGTCGAAGGACATCCTGGGCAACATGTGGCCCGGCTACTTCAAGAACGAGCTGCACATCGGTTACGTCACCAACGGCGTACACTTCCCCACGTGGTGCGCCTCCAATCTGCGGCGGCTCTACATGCGCTACTTCCCCGAAGGGTTTTCGGGGCACGACTACGACATCCCCGCCTGGCAGAAGGTGCACGACATCCCCGCCGCCGAACTTTGGCAGGAGCGCATTTTCCTCAAACACAAGCTGGTGGATCACATCCGCAAACGGTACAGCGACCCCGCCCAGGTGCGCATCGACTCGCCGCGCCAGATGGTGCAGATCGTCGAGGGGATCAAACCCGACGTGCTGACGATCGGCTTCGCACGCCGCTTCGCCACCTACAAGCGCGCCTACCTGCTCTTCACGAACCTCGACCGGCTGGCGGCGATCGTCAACAACAAGGAGCGCCCCGTGCAGTTCATCTTCGCCGGCAAGGCCCACCCCAACGACAAACCGGGGCAGGACCTCATCAAACGCATCGTCGAGGTGGCCGCCATGCCGCAGTTCGTGGGCAAGATCCTCTTCCTGCAAAACTACGACATGGAACTCGCCCGCCGCATGGTGCAGGGTGTCGACGTATGGCTGAACACGCCCACGCGGCCGCTCGAAGCCTCGGGCACCTCGGGCGAGAAGTGCGTGATGAACGGCGTGCTGCAATTCTCCGTGCTCGACGGCTGGTGGGTCGAGGGCTACAAGGAGGGCGCCGGATGGATGCTTCCGATGGAGCGCACCTTCGCCGACCAGCACTACCAGGACGAACTCGACGCCGAGATGATCTACAACACCATCGAGGAGCAGATCGCCCCGAAATACTACGCCCGCGACACGGACGGCATCCCGCACGAGTGGGTTTCGTCGGTGAAGAGGTGCGTGGCGGACATCGCCTCGAACTTCACGACCAACCGCATGCTGACCGACTACGAGAACCGGTTCTACGACAAGCTCGCCGCGCGCAAACGCGAGATGAGCGCCGAAGCCTACCGCATGGCCCGCGAGATCGCGGCCTGGAAGCGCAAGGTCTCCGCCGCATGGGACCAGGTGCGCATCGTCGACGTGCAGCGCGTGAAGATCGACAAGGAGGCCGTCTGCGTCGGCGAGAAGTACCAGTTCGCCGTGACGCTCGACATCGCCAACCTCCGGCCCGAGGACATCGGCGTGGAGATGGTCGTCGCGCGGCAGATCGTCGGCGGACAGTCCGTCAACGTCACCCGCACGATCCAGCTGGAACGCACGAAGGCCGACGGAAGCCGGGTCACCTACTCGCTCGACTACACGCCCGACGAAGCCGGCACGTTCGACGTGGCGCTGCGCATCTACCCCTCGAACCCGCTCCTGCCCCACCGCATGGACTTCGCGCTGGTGAAGTGGGCCTAATGCCAATAGAAGGTATTAAATTTGAATAATTAACAATAACAAGTTGTAACTGTTCGAAAATTTCAATATCTTTAAAGGACGAACCGTATTTTTTAGCGATATGTCAGCACTTACTTTCGACAAAAGCGAATTGGGCAATCTGGAGTACTCGCTCCAGCGCGAAATGCTCGCAACGGACCGTATCGGCGGCTATATGAGCACGACCATCGTCTGCTGCAACACCCGCCGTTACCACGGCCTGATGGTGGCCCCGATCGACGACAGCGACCGGACCTACGTCCTGTTGTCGGCGCTCGACGAAACGATCATCCAGCACGACCAGACGTTCAACCTGGCGCTGCACCGTTTCCAGGGGACCTACGAGCCGCGCGGCCACAAGTACATCACCGATTTCGAGTACACTCCGACCCCAACGATCACCTATCGCGTAGGCGGCGTGATCCTCAAGAAGGAGATGCTCTGGATTCACAAGCGCACGCAACTGATGATCCGCTACACGCTCGTCGACGCCCATTCGGAAACGCGCCTCCGGCTGCGCCCGTTCCTCGCCTTCCGCGACAAGCATGCGCTGACGCATGCCAACATGGAGGCCGACGGGCACTCCTATCCGGCCGTCAACGGCGTGAAATGCCGCCTCTACGGTTCGTTTCCGTGGCTGTATCTCCAGACCAGCAAACCCGGCGCGGAGTTCGTGCCCGCGCCCGACTGGTACTACAATTTCGAATACCGGCAGGACATCGCCCGCGGCTACGACGGCTACGAGGACCTGATGACCACGGGCTATTTCGAAACCGAGCTGAAGAAGGGCGAGAGCATCATCTTCTCGGCGTCGCTCGACGAAATGGGCTCGACGAAAACCATCGAGGAGGTCTTCGGCGGCTCCATTGCGCGCCGCACGCACAAGATCGACTTCATCAGCTGCCTCGAACACTCGGCGCGGCAGTTCGTGATCCGCCGCCCGGGCAACCGGACGGAGGTGGTCTCGGGCTATCCGTGGCACGGGGTTTCGGGCCGCCAGACCTTCGTCTCGCTGCCGGGCATCACCCTGTGGCAGAACCACAAGGAGGACTGCATCGACGCCCTCGACACGCAGGTGCGCGGCATGCAGGACGGCATGTTCGCCGGGAACGCTTCGGCGGCAGCGGCCGCGGACGCCCCGCTGTGGTTCTTCTGGACCCTTCAGCGGCTCGAAGCGCAGATCGGCGCGAAAAAGATCTGGAAACACTACGGCGAGGCCATGAAGCAGGTGCTCGAGTCGTACAAACGGGGCGTCGCGGGCCGTGTCGCGCTCAACGACAACGGGCTGGTGTGGGCCTCGTCCGACGAGGTTCCCCTCACGTGGATGAACTCCGTGATCGACGGCCGTTCCGTCACCCCGCGCAACGGCTATCAGGTGGAGGTCAACGCCCTGTGGTACAACGCTGTCCGCTACGCTCTCCGGCTGGCCGGCGAGGCGGGCGACACGAAGTTCGTGAAGGCGTGGGAGAAACTGCCCGAACGCACCGCGGCGTCGTTCAACGAACTCTTCCGCCTGCCCAAAGGCTACCTGGCCGACTGCGTGGGCTGCGACGGCGCCAACACGGACATCCGGCCGAACATGATCGTCGCCTGCGGGCTGCCCTACAAGATGCTCGACGAGCAGACCCAGCTGGAGGTGATCCGCACAGTGCGGCAGCACCTCCTCACGCCGAAGGGCCTGCGCTCGCTCTCGCCCCGCAACCCGCTTTACAAGGGTTCGCAGGAGGGTACGCCCGCCGAACGCGACTTCGCGGGCAAGAACGGGTCGGTATGGCCGTGGCTGCTGTCGTTCTACGTCAGCGCCTGCTTCGACATCGACGGCGACGCCTTTCTGCCGCAGGCCGAGGAGATTCTCGCCGGATTCGAGGAGGACATCCAGACCTACGGCATCGGTTCGATCGGCGAACTGTTCGACGCCGATCCTCCGTTCGCGCCGCGCGGAGCCATTTCGCAGGCGTGGAGCGTCGCGGCCGTGCTGGACATCTACGGCATGATCCTCGCACGCAAACCGGAAGAGACACCCGGAAAGTCGGAAAAACCCATAAAAAAAGCGAATCCGAAGACTGCGAAGGCCGCAAAAAACGTTGGTAAGGAAGAGGTTGCCGCGAAGGCCGTGAAACCCGCGGCAAAGGCCGCCGCGAAGAGGACGGCCGCCAAAAAGACAACGAAGAAGAAAACGACGGAAAAAACGAAATAACGAATACGGCCCGGGCGCACAATGTGAAAGAGAGTTGTGCCGGATGGCGAGGCTCCTTCCGAGGGGAGGGGTTCGAAGCGGAATCTGACTTACGGACACGGCCGGGCGCCGTGAAGGGATGCGGAGAGGAAGCGCACAGGCGGCAAAATGAAACAACAAAAAGATAAGGTATGAGAGTTTTAATGTTCGGATGGGAGTTTCCGCCCCACATTGCAGGCGGGCTGGGAACGGCCTGCTACGGAATGACCCGCGGACTGGCGCGCAACGGCGTAGACGTCACTTTCATCGTCCCGCACGCCTACGGCGACGAGGACCAGCGTTTCACGCACGTCGTGAACGCCAGCGACGTGGAGGCCTTGTACGGTTCGACGGGCAGCGGCGCGGACGACATTCTGGAGAAGATGTCGTTCATCCACATCGACTCGAACATGGTCCCCTATATCTCCCCCGAGGAGTACGAGTCCTACCACGAGCAGTACGTCAAGTCGGGGCGGAAGACCTGGTCGACGACCGATGCCTGGAAACAGCGCTACACCTTCTCGGGCAAGTACGGCGCCAACCTCATGGAGGAGGTGGCGCGCTACGCCGTGGTCGCCGCGCAGGTGGCCAGGGACCTCGAAGGACAGTTCGACGTGATCCACGCCCACGACTGGCTCACCTACTACGCGGGCATCGCCGCCAAACGCGTCTCCGGGAAGCCGCTGGTGGTGCACATGCACGCCACGGAGTACGACCGCTCGGGCGAGAACGTCAACACGCAGGTCTACGCCATCGAGCGGGCCGGCATGCACGCCGCCGACCGCGTGATCGCCGTTTCGAACCTCACGCGCAACATCGTCATCAACCGCTACGGCGTTCCCGCCGAAAAGATCGTCACGGTGCACAACGCCGTGCGCTTCGCCCAGAACAGCGGCAAGGTTCCCGAGCGGGGCGTCACCGACAAGGTCGTGACCTTCCTGGGACGCATCACCTACCAGAAAGGCCCCGACTACTTCGTCGAGGCGGCCGCCAAGGTCCTCAAGCGGGTTCCCGACGTGCGGTTCGTGATGGCCGGCTCGGGCGACATGATGAACCACGTCATCCGCCGCGTGGCGCGGCTCGGCATCGCCGACCGTTTCCACTTCACGGGGTTCCTCCGCGGGGAGGACGTGCACAAGATGTTCCAGCTGTCGGACGTCTACGTGATGCCCTCCGTCTCGGAGCCTTTCGGCATCTCGCCGCTGGAGGCGATGCGCTCGAACGTCCCGGTGATCATCTCCAAGCAGAGCGGCGTGGCCGAAGTGCTGGACTACGCCGTGAAGGTGGACTACTGGGACGTGGACGCCCTGGCCGACGCCATCTACGGACTGATCAAATACCCCGCCCTGTCGGGCATGTTCGCCTCGAAGGGTCTCGAAGAGGTGACCAACCTCAAGTGGAACGACGCCGCGGCGAAGATCAAATCGGTGTACGAAGCCGTGATCGAAGAGAATAAGAAACAATTAAAATAGCAACCCGCATGAAAACCGTCTGTCTTTATTTTCAGGTGCATCAGCCCTGGCGTCTGAAGAAATACCGCTTCTTCAACATGGGCAAGGACCACAACTACCTGGACGACCTCATGAACCGTTCGATCATGCAGAAGGTCGCCCGCCAGTGCTACCTGCCGATGAACGCCCTGCTGCTCAAGCTCATCAGGGAGAACAAGGGCAAGTTCCGCTGTTCGTTCTCGATCACGGGCATCGCCATCGAACAGTTCCGCGCCTTCGCCCCCGAAGTGCTCGACTCGTTCAAGGAGCTTGCCGCGACGGGCTGCGTGGAGTTCCTCGCCGAGACCTACTCCCACTCGCTGGCATCGCTGGCATCGAAGGAGGATTTCACGGAGCAGGTCAAACTGCACACGAACCTTATCAAAAAGGAGTTCGGGGTGAAACCCACCGCTTTCCGCAACACGGAGCTGATCTATTCGGACGAGATCGGCGCGACGGTCGCCGGCATGGGCTTCCGCACGATGCTGGCCGAAGGAGCCAAGCACGTGCTGGGGTGGAAATCGCCCAACTACGTCTACGCCAACGCCATCGACCAGAAACTGCGCCTGCTGCTGCGCAACTACAAACTCTCGGACGACATCGCTTTCCGCTTCTCGAACAAGAGCTGGGACCAGTGGCCCCTGACAGCCGACAAGTACGTGCAGTGGCTCGCCTCGGACGAGACGCCGGGCGAGGTCATCAACCTGTTCATGGATTACGAGACCTTCGGCGAGCATCAGAACGCCGACACGGGCATCTTCGAATTCATGCGCGCGCTGCCCAAGGCGATCCTCGCCAGGAAGAACGGCCTGGAGTTCGCCACGGTGACCGAGGCCGCGAAGAAGCACCAGCCCGTCGCCGTGCTCCACTGTCCGCACGTGATGTCGTGGGCCGACGAGGAGCGCGACGTGACGGCCTGGCTGGGCAACGAATTGCAGAACGAGGCTTTCTCGAAGCTCTATGCCCAGAAGGAGAAGGTCGCGGCGCTGAAAAATCCCGATTTCGATTATGTCTGGAGTTTCATGCAGACCTCCGACCATTTCTACTACATGGCCACCAAGTGGCTGT
>ERZ773194.3126-NODE-3126-length-14592-cov-2.565385_pt1 | contig 14592 bp, 8 predicted proteins | sample MGYA00511240_ERZ773194 | MGnify/ENA primary metagenome ERZ773194 (study PRJEB29015, sample SAMEA2737774) | human gut metagenome | biome: human gut; feature: human-associated habitat; material: faeces | place: China | collected 2012 ... | reverse complement strand
GTGGTTGTGGAAATAAGAAGGAGGAGAAAAAAGAAGAAAAAGATTTGGCCCGGATCAGCCAGAAACAGGACAAAATCGAGGTGAAAGCAGCAAAAGTCCGGCTGGCTCCCTTTGAAATGGAATTGGTCAGTAATGGCAAAGTTAATGCCCGTCGGAAAGCGGTTTTGGCTTTTATCACGAATGATGTGGTCAGGAAAGTACATGTGAAAAATGGAGAAAGGGTGAAAAAAGGAGATCCCATCGTGAGCGTGGACGAACTGAAAGCCGGTCAGCAGTTGGAAGCCGCCCGCCTGAGCTGGGAAAAAGCGAAGCTGGAATTGAGGGGACGGCTGATGAATGAGGGGATAAATTCATTGGAAGATACGCTGGACGAACGTGTAATCTCTAAAACCCGGCTGGAAAATATCAAATTACAGATCGGTTATACCTCTGCGGCTAAAGAATATGAAAAAGCGGTGTACGATTATTCGAACATCACGGTGTATGCTCCTTTTGACGGCGTGATCGCCGATCTGGAGGTGAAGGAATACAATCAGTCCTCTGCCTATAAAGAGGTTTGTTCGGTAATCGACGATGCTACCATGGAGATTGTGTTTAACGTACTGGAAACCGAGATCGCCCATTTGAAGGCAGGGATGGAAGTAGAGATTACGCCTTATGCAAACGATAAAGTAACCCTGAAAGGCACGGTGACTGAAGTGAATCCGAAAATCGATGAAAACGGTATGGTGAAAGTCAGGGCTACAACCGATAATCCCGAAGCAGTGTTGGTGGATGGAATGAATGTCAGTATATTGGCTAAACGGCAAATCGCCGATAAATTGATCGTCCCGAAAACAGCGGTGTTGCCGCGGCAAGGGAGAAAAGTCGTGTTTGTCTACGAGAACGGCCGGGCTATATGGAAATATGTCGAAACAGGATTTGAAAATAGCCGGGAAGTGTGTATCGAATCGGGATTAAAAGAGGGGGAAGAGGCTATTTACGAGAATAATCTGGGGTTGTCGCACGAGTGTGAGGTGACGCTGATAAATAAAAAGGAGTAGTAGTTCCTGAAAACACTTGGAAGGTGAAATTATCTGCTTTTTCTGTCAATACTATTTTTGTCGTACTGATGCTTTTAGGGATCAGTCTGATTCCTGTGTTGTCTTTGCAGTTGCTCCCTTCTTCCCGTTCGAACGATTTGTCGGTATCTTTCTCTTGGGATAATGCCGGCCCCGAATTACTGGAAATGGAGGTGACGACCAAATTGGAAGGGGCTTTGGCGCGGACGAGAGGGTTACGGGAAATTGTTTCGGAGACCGGGAATGGCTGGGGAACAATCAGGCTTTCTATCGATAAAGAAGAAAATATCGATGCCATTAAACTGTATCTGGGGTCTGTCGTCCGTTCGGTGAAAAGCGGATTCCCGGAAGGAGTACAGGTGTCGGAAGTACGTGGAGGAGAATACAGTTCCGGTAAAGAAGCTAAAAAAGAACGGCAGCTTTTATTGACTTACGGTATTTCAGGGCCTGGTACTACTCAGGATGTCTCCCGTTTTGCGGAAGACAATATCTCGAACATCGTCTCTACCATGCCGGGGATAGAAAGTGTGACGGTAACCGGGGCTGTTCCCATGGAATGGGTACTGATTTACGATCAGCAAGTGCTTGAAAATATCGGTATCAGTGCTTCCGATATCCGCTCGGCTTTGAACAATTATTATATGCGCCGGGATGGGGGAAAAGTATTGATCGATACCGTTCCTGCCAAAGAATATGCTTATATTATTTTCCGGGGTAATCCGCTGAGTCATGAGATCGATATGCTGAATATGCCGATCAAGACACTGGGGGATCGGATTGTTTTATTGAAAGATATCGCAACCCTGGATTATCGGGAGAAGTCTCCTTCCTCCTATTACCGGATCAATGGTCTGAATCAGTTGAATATCAATATTTTCGCAGAAAAGAATGCTAATGTGATCGACCTTTCGGCCAAAGTCAGGGATAAGATGGATTTGTTGGAAAAGGATTTCGGCGGAAAATATTCTTTGCAGATGGCTTATGATGCCAGTAAAGAACTGGAAGATGAATTGAACCAGACGCTTTTCCGGACCTTATTGACGATTTTGATTCTGCTGATTTTTGTGTTTCTGGTGAGCCGGGATTTCCGCTATTTGTTGATTATCGCCGTTTCTTTAGCTGCTAATGTGCTGATTGCTTTTGTTTTCTATTATTTCCTGAAAGTAGAAATCCATATTTATACTCTGGCAGGGATAACTGTGTCGTTCGGTATCATCATCGATAATGTGATCGTTATGGCCGATCATTACAGACATCATCGTGACCGGAAAGTATTTATGGCTATTCTGGCTGCGACGCTGACGACGATGGGGGCTTTGACCGTCATTTTCAACATGGACAATGAGATCATGCGGAATATGTGGGATTTTACTACGGTTATCATTGTCAATTTGTCCGTATCGTTGTTTGTAGCTCTTTTCTTTGTACCGGCTTTGATGGAAAAAATACCGTTGCGGAAAAAAGAAGCCAGAGTGCGTGTTGCCCGCAAGAGAAAAGTTGTAAAATTTACCTGGAAATACAAGCGGTTTATCGGGTTCACCTGGAGATTCAGGAAAGCATGGGTGATTTTGGCTATTCTCGGATTCGGATTACCTGTATTTATGATTCCTTCTTCAGTGGACCGCGATAAGTCGTATGCCGAGACCTATAACCGAATCTTTAGCAGCGAATGGTTTCTGACGATCAGACCCTGGATGGATAAGCTGTTGGGAGGAAGCCTGCGCTTGTTCGTGGAAGGAGGAAAAGGGGAGTGGAGGCAAAATGACAATAACGACCGTATCCGGACCTCCCTGAGTGTAGTGATGACAATGCCGCATGGAGCGACGCTGGAACAAATGAACGAGGCATTTATGAAAGTGGAAAATTTTGTCTCCGGATTTCAAGAAGTCGACCTTTTTACGACGAGTATCAGTTCTGCTAACGAGGGAAGAATGAAAATCACCTTTAAAGAAGAAGCCGAGATGACCGGTTTCCCCGAGAGGCTGAAGAATGAGTTGGTGCGTTATTGTAATTCGATCGGGAATGCCGATTCACAGATTTCCGGAGTCGGAAGGAGTTTTTCCAATAGCCTGGGAGACGGTTACCGCAGTGAAGGGCTGAAGGTGGTGGGATATAATTACCGGCAAGTGATGAAGTATGCCGAAGTCTTGAAGAACAAGCTATCTGAAAACCGCCGGGTGAAGAAATTATATATCGGAAATGCCCGGAATCCCGAGAAAATGAGGGAGTTTGTGGTAAAAATCGATAAAGCTAAACTGGCCCGTAATAATTCGAATGTCAATGATATTATGTGGAGATTGAGGAGTTTGTCTTATGCCCGGGATGAGTATACTACGGCTTATATCGATAACGAACAGACTTCTATTGTTATCCGGCCCAAAAATACGGTGGAGACCAGTATCTGGGAGATGCAGAATTATCCGGTACAGGGCGATAAAGCCACTTTCCGTTTGAGTGACGTCGGCACGATCCAATATGAGGATACGTTCGATAAGATCACGAAAACGAATCAGGAATACGATGTATCGGTACAATATGATTTTATCGGGGATTATATGTTGTCGAATAAGGTGAAAGAGAGAGTGATGAAGGAAATGAACCAGAGTATGCCGATCGGTTTCCGGGTGAAGGAAGGCCGGGATTATTGGGGAGGATACTGGAAGATGAGCAATGGGTTCGATCGGCGTATTCTGTATATCTTACTGGTATTCTGTATAATTTATTTTATCTGTGCCATCTTGCTCGAATCCTTGAAGCAAGCGATGATCGTAATGCTGATCGTGCCTTTGTCGTTTATCGGCTGTTTTTTGGGTTTTTACTGTTTCGGGCTGGTATTTAACGAAGGGGGATTGGCGGCCTTTATCCTGATGTGCGGATTATCGGTGAATGCGGTGTTGTATATTCAGAACGATTATAATAATAAGATCATTGCGGGAAAAGCGAGAGGGTTACAAACTTATTTGAGTGCCTGGAATGCGAAAATTATTCCGATTCTGCTGACGGTTATTTCCACAATTTTGGGATTTATCCCTTTCCTGATCGGAAGTAACGTGGCCGATTTTTGGATCAGCCTGGCGATCGGGACGATGAGTGGCCTTATTTTTTCTGTATTGGTGTTGATGATTTATCTGCCTTTGTTTTTTATGCGTAAGGAAGATAAAGCGGGATGCAGACGGAAAAACAGTGGGATGAAGGAAGGGGGAAGAAAATGGTTAAGTCATATTGAATTGAATAAGATACGGGGATTCATAAAGCATTGATGTTTTCCTTTTTGGTCATTAAATATTAAGAAAATGATTGGTTTTTTACTCAAACGTCCCGTCGCGGTAATCATGAGCACCATTGCCTTTTTGGTATTGGGGGCAGTGGCTATGTTTCAGCTACCGGTTTCATTGATGCCGGATGTAGATATTCCCGAGATCAGTATACATTATACTCAGGATAATGCCTCGGTCAATGAAATGGAAAACAGTATCACCAACTTACTGAGAGGGCAGCTGCAACAGATTCCGTCATTATCGGACATTACTTCCGAATCCAGGGAAGGGAGCGGAACGATAACCATGAAGTTCGAATACGGCACTTCGATCGATTATGCTTTTATCGAGGTCAATCAGAAAGTGGATGCTGCGATGAACAGCTTCCCTAAAGAGATGCAACGGCCTACGATTATTAAAGCTTCGACTTCGGATATTCCTGTATTTTATATTCAGTTGAATTTAAAAAAATTGGAATCGGATATCAAATTCCTGGAATTTTGCGAATTTGCCGATGCCGTTTTGAAAAAGCGGTTGGAGCAATTGCCGGATGTCGCGATGGTGGATATTAGCGGGATGTATCAGCCCGAAATGTATATCTTGCCCGATGAAGCCAAAATGAAGAGTCTGAATATTACCCAAGACCAATTGAAAGAAGCTATCGATCAAAATAACCGGGTGTCGGGAAGCTTGTCGATCCGGGACGGTTACTACCAATATAATATAAAATTTACCAGTCAGCTGATGTCGGTCGAAGATGTCCGGGAGGTATACCTGAATATCGAAGGGCGTCTGATGCAGGTGAAAGATATTGCCGAAGTGGGCATACGGCCGAGAGATAAGAGAGGGATGTTCGTGAATGGCGAAAAACAATCCCTGTGTATGGCGGTGATCAAACAATCGAGTGCCCGGATGTCGGAGATGAAAGAGAAAGTCAGTGAGATGCTGGAAAATTTTGAAACAGAATATCCGGATATCGAATTTTCCGTATCGCGGGATCAGGCTGCCTTACTGAATTACTCGATTACGAATTTGCAGCAGAGTTTAGTATGGGGGATTATCCTGGCTGTGTTTATTATGCTGTTTTTCTTGCGGGATGCCCGTTCACCGATGATTATCGGGATCAGTATACCGGTTTCTGTGGTTATCAGTGTACTGTTTTTCCAGTTGATCGGTTTGTCTATCAATACCATTTCTCTGTCCGGTTTGATCATGGGGGTGGGGATGATGATCGATAATTCGATTATCGTCATCGATAATATCAACCAGCGAAGGGAACGGGGAGATTCGCTGTTTGTGGCTTGTGCGGACGGTACGGCCGAGATTTTCCGTCCCCTGTTGTCTTCGGTGTTGACGACTTGTGCGGTATTTGTGCCGTTGATATTTCTGGGAGGAGTTGCCGGGGCTTTGTTCTATGACCAGGCGGTAGCTGTAGGTGTCGGGCTTTTTGTCTCGCTGATCGTTTCGCTGACGATTGTCCCTGTCATTTTTTTTCTTCTCTTTAAAAGAGCACATGAAGACGGAAAAATCAGTAATTTCGTCAAACGGATCAGTTTTAAGCATCTGGATAAGTACTATACGATTGTCTATCACTTTGTGTTCTATCACCGCCATAAGACCATGCTGATCGTGGCTGTGCTGGTATTGTTGGGTGCTGCTACGGCTTTTTTCACTAAAGTGGAACGGATGCCTCCGGTAGAAATCAATGAAATGTTGATCCGGACAGACTGGAACAATAGTATTCATGTCGATGAAAATTATAACCGGGTGCAGGATATTATCCGGCAGTTTAAGGGACGTTGTACTGAAATATCCTGTCATATCGGTGAAAAACAGTTTTTCCTGAATCCCGAGGATAACGGTAATATCAATGAGGCGGAGTTTTATATAAAAACTACCGATAATGAAAGCCTGAAAGTTTTGGTCGGGGATATAACCGCTTATATTAAGAAAAACTATCCGGAAGCCCGGGTAGAACCGGCGAAGGTGGAAAATCTGTTCGAACAGTTGTTTAAGGGAGAAGATGCTCCTTTGATCATTTACCTCTCGGGAGAATCTGCCCGCAAGATAGAGGAACTATCGAAAATTAATGCATTTATCGACCATTTGAATGAGGAAATGCCCGGACTGAAATTGAATAAACCTGCCGTACAGGAAAGAATCGTAGTCCATATCTTGCCCGAACGTTTGGCGTTGTATAAAGTGAATCAGAATGTGTTGCTGAATACGTTGGAAAAGAATATCAGTAAGGTCAGTATCGGAAAATTGAATACGGGGAACCTTTATATTCCGATTGTCATTACTGAAAATGAACATACGATCCGGGATATTCTCAACGAGGTGTATGTGTCTAATTCGGATAGGAAGTATATTCCGGTAGCTGCGTTGACCGATTTGTCAATGGAATACGATTACAAGAAAATTTTCGGGAAAAAAGAAGGAGTCGTCGTGCCTGTTCAGGTTTACCATACAGGAGATAGCATCCAAGAAATTATAAAGACGGTGAGGACAGAAGCGGTAAAAGCTAATCTGGATCCTCATTTCGGAGGGGCTTATTTCGAGGGGAATGAGACTTTCTGGCAGATGTTGATGATCGTAATCGTGGCCTTGCTGATGCTCTACTTTATTTTAGCCAGTCAATTCGAATCGTTGACATTACCTTTGATCGTATTGATCGAGATTCCGATCGATGTGGCGATGACTTTGCTGGCATTGTGGATTTGTGGGATCTCACTGAATCTGATGTCGATGATCGGTATCGTGGTCATGAGTGGTATCGTGATCAACGACTCGATTCTGAAGATCGATACGATCATCCGGCTTCAACAACAGGGATTTCCTTTGCTGGAAGCCATTCACGAAGGTGGGGTGAGGCGGTTGAAGCCGATTCTGATGACGAGTTTGACTACTATTTTTGCTTTGATCCCTTTTTTATGGGGTGACGATATCGGTTCCCAATTGCAGCGACCGCTGGCGGTAGCTATGATCAGCGGGATGACGATCGGTACTCTGGTCAGTCTGTATTGGGTACCTCTGTGTTATTATTATTTAGTTAGAAAAAAAGGAGAATAGACGATGGAAACATTTACGCGGTGGGTGTATTATTTTTTGGAGTCTTTAGGTCTCGATCTCAGTTATATGACTAATCTGAATCGCCTGATTGTTCTTGTATTGATAGCCGTATTGGCTTTTCTGACAGATTGGATTTGCAGGAAAGGGATTGTACGGTTGGTGCGTAAGGTTACCCAAAAGACAAAGGTGACCTGGGACGATCTGTTGTTTAACGATCGGGTCATGAATAATTTCTGCCACATCCTGCCGCCTGTGGTAGTATATATACTTTTGCCGATCGCTTTCCCCGACGGATCGGATGCCCTGGCGTTTATCCGAAAGCTGTGTATGGTGTATATTATAGCGGCTGCTTTGCGGTTTATCAACATTTTTCTGGGAGTCATATTCCAGTTGGCCACACAGAAAGAAGTATTTCGTGACCGGCCTCTGAAAGGTGTCTACCAGATTATTCAGGTCGCTTTGTTTTTTGTCGGTTCGATTTGCATTATTGCTGTATTGATCGAGAAATCTCCTATCCATCTTTTGGCTGGTTTGGGAGCTTCGGCTGCTATTTTAATGTTGGTTTTCAAGGATAGTATCATGGGCCTTGTTTCCGGAGTGCAACTTTCGGCCAATGATATGTTGCGCCCGGGGGATTGGATTACGATGCCTAAATACAATGCCGACGGTACGGTGATCGAAGTGACTCTGAATACAGTGAAAGTCCGTAATTTCGACAATACGATTATTACGATCCCGCCTTATGCATTGGTGAGTGATTCGTTTCAAAACTGGAGGGGCATGCGGGAGTCCGGTGGACGTCGCGTGAAACGTTCTGTCAATTTGGATGTGAATAGTGTCTGTTTCTGTACCCCGGAAATGCTGGAAAGATATAAAAAGATCGTTATTTTAAAGGAATATATCGAGCAAACCGAGCAGAAAGTACAACAATACAATCAGCAGCAGGGGATCGACGATTCTGTGCCGGTCAATGGAGTACACCAGACAAACCTGGGCGTTTTCCGGGCTTATCTCGAATTATACCTGAAAAATTTACCTGTCGTAAATTCTGATTTGACGTATATGGTCCGGCAATTACAACCGACCGAAAAAGGAATCCCTTTGGAGGTGTATTTCTTCTCCAGAGAGAAAGATTGGGTGCCTTATGAGAAAATCCAGGCCGATGTTTTCGATCATATTTTTGCGGTAGTTCCTTATTTTGGTCTAAAAGTATTCCAAAATCCTTCTTCTGCAGATATAGTCCGGGTTTTAGAAAGAGTGTGATTGGTGTTTTGTATAAAACAATCCGTTTTTTTTATAAGTGTATCTTGATTTAATCGTTCTATCTTTGGGGGAGATAAATGACCTAAAATCGAAAACAATGAGTAAAATTTTATTCGGATTGGTGGGGATTGCTTTGATCAGCTCGTGTACGCGTCCGGGAAGTTTATATAATGGCGGACAACGGATTGCTAATTGTGTTACTTCAGAGCCTTTTGAAGTACCGGTTCAGGAGGGGTGTGCCACCTATGTGATGTATGGGCAAGATACTGTCGCTATTGTCACTCAGCCGATGACCATACAAATCCCGAAAGGGATGAAAGTATCGACGAAGGGAAGTACCGGTGATGAAATCTCGATCGAATATGAGGTATTGAACGATACAGATGCTAAGATTGCTTATAATAAATCCTGGCAGGCGATTATGTTCGAAGATACCCGTTCCGGTGATTATGATTACAATGATTTGATTATCCATGTTCGGAATTTGCATTCCTGGAATAAATTGCAGATCGATATTCAACCGATTGCTTTAGGGAGCCAAAAGGTGATCAAACTGGGATGTGTGATCGGTAATGATAAAAGCGAACATATCATTTCGGAAGATGTGCGTAAAGACTTGTTCGGTAGTGAAAAAGGATTTATCAATACACAAAGCGATCTGCAACCGGTCTGTTATAGCCTGGAACGCCGTCTCGACCATGAATTGGAAAAAGGGAAAGATGAATATGCTAGTATCGCCTGGTTTATTGAAGTAGATGATAATCGGTATTTTGCAATAAATGCCGATGCTGAATACAGTGACTATGATTTATTGAATGAGGAAGGGATGCCTTATGGTCTGGTCGTTTATGGGCTGAACGGCAGTCACGGTACGTTTGCTTATGCCGAAGAAAAAATTTCTTTGTTCGAAGCTTATCCGGATTTCAAAAGTTGGATTAATGGGGAAGTAGTTACTTTTGGGAAATATGCCGACAAGAAAATGATCTACAAATACAATTATGAAAAAATCCCCGGGACGACTAAGCGGATCTGGGATTGGCAATAATGGAAGGGCGACAGCCTAATCCTTCTTTTACGGTAAAAAGGTGTAGCCGTGTAGCGATAGCAACGTTAAAACTGAATGCTCATCGTTTTTGTTTAGAAGAGAATAAGTTTTAAACCTTATGAACTTTCTAAACTAATTTAATTCCAGGTTTATTTTTTCTTTCTATTCCGATTCCGGGTGAACCGGTCTGATGACACAAAAAACGAAATAGAAAATGGATTCTACTCTCACTGAGATTTAAGTTCTGAAAACGGTACCGCTTTGTCCGTTTGCTTCATTGCTACTCTCCAACTACAATATCGACTTAGCATGTTTTGAGCGAGAAAAGGAGTAAAATGGGACGAAAGGTCCGTCCCGGAGTACGGAATAAAAAACAGCAGACCTTTTCAGGGCCTGCTGTTTTTTATAAAGATGAATCTTAAACTATTTGGCATAGTTGATTGCCCGGGTTTCGCGGATGACGGTTACTTTAACCTGTCCGGGGTAAGTCATTTCATCCTGGATTCGTTTTGCGATATCGAATGAAATTTTTTCTGCTTCTGCATCCGAGATTTTTTCACTCCCAACAACGACTCTCAATTCCCGTCCGGCTTGGATGGCATAGGTCTTCACAACTCCATTGTACGAGAGTGCCAGATCTTCCATATCTTTCAAGCGTTTGATATAAGATTCGACGACTTCCCGACGTGCACCCGGACGAGCTCCTGAGATCGCATCACAAGCCTGTACGATAGGTGCGATCAGTGTCGTCATTTCGATTTCTTCGTGGTGGGCTCCGATAGCATTACAGATATCCGGTTTTTCTTTATATTTTTCAGCTAATTGCATACCCAGAATAGCGTGTGGTAATTCCGGCTCGTCGTCGGGCACTTTACCGATATCATGGAGTAATCCGGCACGTTTGGCTTTCTTCACATTCAGACCCAGTTCGGCTGCCATGATCGCACAAAGATTAGCTGTTTCACGGGCATGTTGCAATAGGTTCTGACCATAAGAAGAACGATATTTCATTTTACCGATCAGACGGATCAATTCGGGATGTAAACCGTGGACTCCTAAGTCGATTGTGGTGCGCTTACCGGTTTCGATAATTTCTTCTTCGATTTGTTTTTTCACTTTATTCACTACCTCTTCGATGCGGGCAGGATGGATACGTCCGTCTGTTACCAGCTGGTGTAAAGACAGACGTGCAATTTCCCTTCTTACCGGATCGAAACCCGAGAGTACGATCGCTTCAGGAGTATCGTCGACGATGATTTCAACTCCTGTTGCAGCTTCGAGTGCGCGGATATTACGACCTTCGCGTCCGATAATCCGGCCTTTGATTTCGTCCGAATCGATGTGGAAAATAGAGACTGCATTTTCGGTCGCTGTTTCGGTCGCTACACGCTGAATCGTCTTTATCACGACCTTTTTAGCTTCCATATTGGCAGTCATTTTAGCTTCCTCCATGATCTCGTTGACATAAGAGATGGCTTCTGCCTCTGCTTCTTCTTTCAGAGAGTTGATCAGTTTTTCTTTATAGGTTTCGTTTAATTCACGTCCGGAATTCTCAAGTGCTGATTCAGATACCTGAGCAGTTTCATAGGAAAATCTGCTCAGTAAACGAATCAGCCCATCTCTGCTGCCGGTATAGACAACAGCGACATCCTGAGTTCTTACATAAACCGATGCCTTGCTGATATTTGCCTCTTTCTCCAGATAACACTGCAGAATATCCGCCTGTCTGTAGGTCATGTGTTTCTGGGCAAGGTGGATACGGATTCGTCCTTTTATTTCATGCTTAATAGCAAATTTCATTATTCCTCGCTGCCTTCTTCTGTTTCTTCTGTCTCTTCTTTGAAATCTGTTGTCTCTTCTGTTTCTTCTGCTGCTTCGTCAGCTGTATCTTCTACCACTTCCTCAGCTGCTGCTCTGTCTTCATTGATCTGCTGTGCTTCTGCATAAATATCCTCAGCATTCTCCTGAATTGCGGAAGCTGTTTTCATTACACATGCCTTTGCACGTAAAACGGCTGCTGTGCAGTTTGTGTATAATTTCTTTGCATCTTTACTTGTAAGAATCTTGATACCTGCTGTACCGAAAGCTACTCCTGCTGCAAAGATTCCTGTTTTTTTACCGTCAAATTTAATCATTGATGTATCCTCCTGTTGTGATTTTTAATTTATTGTAACCACTCAGCACCCTTTCGGTGCTGAACAGTTATGAACTGTTTTCAGATAAATATGATGAGCAAACGCATTATTGCGACATCAGTTTATTTATATTTCATGTATTATACAGCCAAAATTTCTGTATTTCTACTTTTTTCTTCTTGTTGAGAAATGTTCTCATTTCAGACATATGACATATATAACAAGAAGGTTGCTATATATTGCAAAAAGAGGGTAAACACCTGAAGAAATATAAGAAAGCCACCGGAAATTATACTCTTCAGTATTTCCCGGCGGTCATCAGTTCGTTCTCTATTTAAATTTTTACTTGTTTTCAATGTTTAAAATCACAGGAATTTACGAACATCCGCTCAATTTCCTGTTTGTCAATGTATCCACAGGCCTTCAGTCCTGTCAGGACTACATTGTTAAAACTGTCTTTTGATAATTTCTGGACTGTATTATCATCCAGCTCAATGGTGCATACACTTTCATCTTTACAATCCGGATTTCTCACGATTTTATACATATTTCTTCTGCTGATCGCACCAATTTCTTCCAAAAGGTTTACCATACGGTACACCGTAGCTGATCCGATGCCCGGATCCAGGCGGGATGCGTTATAATAGATTTCTTTACAGCAGGAACACTCATTTTCAAGAATGACTTCCAATAGCATTCTTCTCTGTTTGGTAATCCTGCATCCTCGCTTCTTTAATTCCTGGATTACAACATCTTTCTGCATTCGGGTTCTCTGGTAATTGGGCTCTTCACAATTTTCCTGTCTCTGTAATGCTGCTGCTCCCAAAATCACATCATCCTTCCGCTTGTTAATTTCTGTTTCCTGACATATGGCTGCTGTTTGGCATCAGGTTTCAGTAATATGCCTGATTCTCAATGGCACCCTCTGCAGTGGCTGCAGTCTCCGCCACATGATGACTTGCCGCTTTTTTTGTCTCTGACGATTCCTCTTATGATCAGTCCGACAATTAAAATCAAAATTGCTCCTACAATCAATGTTCCCATAAATGACACCTCCTGCTTTATATCATTATCATACACATATAATCACTATACTGCAATCTGATAATCAGCAGTCCACTAACTGTTTATCAGAACCCGCACCACCAGATGGGACGCAGGCTCTGATCTTATTACTGTTTTATCTGGCTTTTGCCATACCCTTTACATTTACATTAAGGCTGCTGCTTTCCTTATAAGGTCTGAACAGCAGATATAAAAATCCGATGATAATTGCGAATGCAACCACTGTCCAGATACCGAAACCACCGCCTGTAACCAGTGTACCAATCTGATAGATACACAGAGACACAAGATATGCAAGTCCACACTGATATCCGATTGCAAATAAAAACCATTTTGTATTGTTCATCTCTCTCTTGATCGCACCCATAGCTGCGAAGCAAGGAGCACAAAGAAGGTTGAATACCAGGAAACCGTAAGCTGCGATCGGTGTCATGGCTGCTGCCAGGTTACCCCAGATCTCAGCACCGTCTTCTGCAACTTCTGCGAATCCATAAAGCATACCGAATGTAGCTACTACATTCTCTTTTGCGATCAGACCTGTAACAGCTGCAACTGCCATCTTCCATCCTTCGCCGGCTTTTGTCCAGCCGAGAGGTGCAAAAATCCATGCGATTGCTGTACCGATCTTAGCAAGAATACTCTCGTTAAGTTCTTCAACCATACCGAAGCTTCCGCCTTCCCATCCGAAGCTCATTAAGAACCACAGAATGATTGTTGAAAGAAGGATGATTGTTCCGGCTTTCTTAATGAAGGACCAGCCTCTTTCCCACATACTTCTTAAGATGTTGCTGACTGTTGGCCAGTGGTATGCAGGAAGCTCCATAACGAACGGAGCCGGATCACCGGCAAACATTTTTGTTTTCTTTAAGATGATACCGGAGCAGATGATTGCTGCGATACCAACGAAGTAAGCACTTGGTGCAACCCAGGAAGCTCCATTAAACAGGGCGCCTGCGATCAGGGCGATGATTGGAAGTTTTGCTCCACAAGGTACAAACGTTGTTGTCATGATGGTCATTTTACGGTCACGGTCATTCTCGATGGTACGGGAAGCCATGATACCAGGAACACCACAACCACTTCCGATCAGCATCGGAATGAAGGATTTTCCGGAAAGACCAAATTTACGGAAGATACGGTCCATGATGAATGCAACACGTGCCATATATCCGCAGGACTCCAGAAATGCCAGGAACAGGAACAGTACCAGCATCTGCGGTACGAATCCAAGTACGGCACCAACACCGGCAACAATACCATCCAGGATCAGACCCTGCAGCCAGTCAGCGCAGTGGATCGCGTTCAGCAGATTTTCAATGGCCGGCGGAATGATCTCTCCAAAGAGTACATCGTTGGTCCAGTCCGTTACAAAAGTACCTACTGTTGTGACAGATACATAATATACAACCCACATAACAACCGCGAAGATCGGAAGTGCCAGCCAGCGGTTAGTTACGATCCGGTCGATCTTATCCGATGTTGTCATGGCGTTTTTCTTGTTCTTTGTGACACAGTCACCGATGATGCTGGAAATATAAACGTAACGCTCGTTTGTAATAATACTCTCGGTATCGTCATCAAATTTGTCTTCCAGCTGTTTGATCTCGGCAGATACATCCGGAACGGATTTCATCTGCTCTGTGATCTTATCATCTTTCTCCAGAAGTTTGATTGCAAAGAAGCGTTTCTGCTCA
>ERZ773194.3123-NODE-3123-length-14610-cov-6.482996_pt1 | contig 14610 bp, 14 predicted proteins | sample MGYA00511240_ERZ773194 | MGnify/ENA primary metagenome ERZ773194 (study PRJEB29015, sample SAMEA2737774) | human gut metagenome | biome: human gut; feature: human-associated habitat; material: faeces | place: China | collected 2012 ... | reverse complement strand
TCTCTGTCATGCCTTTTCCAGTATCGCCCTGATTTCTGCGAGGTCGGAGGCAAAATATATCCCACGCTGCTTCTCGGTGGTCGAAAGCCCCATATCTATCATGTGCCCCAGCAGTACCTTGAGCCCGTCATAGTAGCCGTTCAAGTTATATAGTATGCACGGCGCCTTGAGCATCTCCAGCGCGGAGCAGGACATCACCTCGGAAATTTCCTCGAGTGTACCCGTCCCGCCGGGGAAGGCGATGAACGCATCGCCCAGCTCTATCATTTTTGTCTTGCGCTCCGGCATATCCTTTGTCACGATAAGGCGGGTTATCGCGTCATACTCAAAGCCCGCGTCGATGAAGAACTGCGGCTCGACGCCTGTCACCTCACCGCCCGCCATGAGTACGCTCTCGGCAAGCTCGCCCATGAGCCCGGCCTTGGAGCCGCCGTATACAAGGGCGTTGCCGCTCTCGCCTATCCATGTGCCGAGCTCACGCACCGCACTTTTGAGCGTAGGGTCGTTTCCTTCGTTCGCGCCGAGATACACTGTGATGTTCATTCTTCGTCCTCCGTGAGCAATAATTCTATAGTAGGGACATACCGGCATTTCTCCATGTCGACTCTGCCGTCAGGCAGGAAGCTCACCCGCTCCTCCTCAAGCAGAATACGTCGGAAGTCCGCGTGTCCACCGCCGGCGATTTCGCCGCTGTCCTTCACGACGCGCTGCCACGGTATATCATCCGGGCAGCAGCGCATCGCCCAGCCGACCTGCCGCGCCGCCCTCGGCGCGCCGAGCACGCGGGCGATCTGCCCATAGGACATGACCTTGCCCGCCGGGATACGCGCGACGACCTTATACACTTCCTCAAAGAAGCTGTTTTTCTTCTCTTCGCTCATGCCGCGTTCCTTCAAAGATTTTTGATGTGATATTGTACCATGCGCCGAAAAAGTTTTCAACAATGGCAATGTAAAAACAGCGGCAGGATGTTCTCCCGCCGCATCAGCTTGCTTATTTTACTTTTTCCCGGCGCAGGGTTTTAATGAAATTTCCTATTTTGATCCGATCCATATTTCTGCCTCCCTCGTTTACGGCCCGATAATAGCACGGCTGCCGCCGCGGCAACAGGACACGAAGCGAGCAATGTCCGCATGGGACACGGTGTGTCACCTGCGAAAAGTCAAATATCCGGGCGCGGTTTACGCGCCCGGATAAATTTCAAATTACCGTCTCCTGCCTCACGCGAGATTTAGCCACTTTTTCAGGCAAAGCGTGGTCGGGATGTAGTACAGCGCGGCCTTCACCATTTCAATCGCGATGAAGATAAGCATCACCACGTGCGTGGCTGCGCTTATATCGAGAGTGTCGATGTTCCCGACGAGGTCGAACAGCCCGGAGTTGCCGGTGATGCTTGCGCTGACGACTGCAAGCATGGTCATCGCGGCGCTGAGCACAAAGAAGGACACTACCGACAGCAGCCCTTTATGGTCATTGAAGCTGTGGCCGATGGCCATGGCGGCGTAGAAGTGCAGGCACACGGAGCAGGAATACACAAACAGCAGTACGATGCCCTCAAGCACGTAGCCCGCGATGTCCCAGCCGGTGAACATCTCCCAGAAGTGCACCTCGTTGAGCATACCGTTAATGCTGACGACGCCCTCTTCGGTGAAGGCGGCGCTCAGGCTCGTGGCGGTCATGATGAAGGTCGAGAGCACGACCACGACAGCGGTGGCAAAGAACCAGATAAATGATGAAATGAGCTTTGCGAAGATGTGCTCATCGACTGTCGCAGGCAGGGTAAAGGACACATAGCCCTCATCACCGAGGAGGTTCTTGTAAAAGCGCTGGATCATCATGACAACGGCAACGACACACACCGCCATCACGCCCATGACGAACGCAAAAATGATGAGCCCGTATACAACGTTCAGCCAACTGTAATCGACCTGATGTTCCATCGCCGTGGTCGAGATACCTGCCAGCACCGACAGTGCCAGCACCGCGCCGAGAAACGGCAGCATAATGCGCCTGCTCGCGCGCAGCTCATGTTTTATAAGCTTACTCAGCATTTGAATACCTCCCTGAACAGAGCGTCGACGCTCTTGCCGTACTGCTCTCTTATATCGTCAACGCTCGACTGCATGTTCACCTTGCCGTCCTTGAGGAAGATGACCTCGTCAAGCGCGTTTTCAACGTCGCTTATGAGATGGGTGGAAATGATGACGCTTGCGTTCTCGTCATAGTTTCTGATGATGGTGTCGAGGATATAGTCCCTCGTCGCGGGGTCGACGCCGCCTATCGGCTCATCGAGCAGATAGAGTCTTGCACGGCGGCTCATGACCATGATGAGCTGCACCTTCTCTCGCGTGCCCTTGGACATCTGCTTTATCGTCCGCTTCTCGGGTATGTTCAGATGCTCGAGCATTTTCCCGGCGCGCTCACGGTCAAAGTCCGCGTAGAAGTCGGCATAGAGATCCATGAGCTGCCTGGTATTCATCCACTCCGGCAGGCAGGGGCGGTCGGGCAGATAGCTCACGAGCGCCTTGCTCTCCTTGCCGGGCTTATACCCGCAGACGTCGATCTCGCCCGAGTCCGGCGTCAGCAGGCCGTTTGCCAGCTTAATAAGCGTTGTTTTGCCGCTGCCGTTCGGGCCGAGCAGACCCACAACGCGCCCCGGCATGATAGAAATGTTGACCTCGTCAAGCGCCTGAACATTGCCGAAGCGCTTGCTCAGTCCTCTGCATTCAAAGCATGCTTCCATTTTTGTCCTCCTCTTCGCCGCCCTCAAGCAGCGCTATGATTTCTTCCCTGGTATAACCCAGCTTTTTCATTGACGCCATGAACTGTTCGATATGCTGCCGCGCAAGCGTGCGTTTGGCCTCGCCTATGGCGGCGGTGTCCTCTGTGATGAAGCGGCCGCTGCTGCGCTGGGTAAACACGAGCCCCTCGCGCTCAAGCTGCTGCAGGGCGCGCTGCATCGTGTTCGGGTTGACCCCGGCGTCCGCGGCCAGATCCCTCACACCCGCCATCCTCTCGCCCGGGGACAGCTCCCCGGAAACGATCGCGAACTTTATCTGATACACAAGCTGTGTGTATATCGGCATATTGTCATCAAAATGCCATTCCATGTCTTGCCTCCTTGTGTCGCTGTATTAAGTGATTAGTACAATAACACGTTAATACAGTTTTGTCAATAGCCTTTTTGAAATTTTCAAAAAATATTAGGCACCGGTGCGGAGTTTGTCAGTGTAGAGTCGGCTCTACTGCTCTATCGTGAGTATAGTGCTATAAGTATAGTCGGCGAGAGTGCGGCATAGCTTGCCTCTACCTGCCCTACGGCTTATAATCTTCCCGAGGTGAGGACATGCAATTTCGTCAGAAGCTCGCAAAGGCAATACGTGTTATCTCAGCGCCGCCCTTCGCCGCGGCAGCCTTTGCGCTCATACTTTACTTTAACCCTGCCGGGGCAATAGTCCGGCGCGATCAGCTCGTCGCCTGTCTGCTCGGTTTGAGTGTCGGCCCGGTGCTGGCCTACCCCATATCCGCCGCGCTGCATACCGGGCGCGAGAAGCAGCGCGTCATTGCGATGTACATTTCGCTGCTGTCCTACGGGATCCTTCTCGTGTGGAGCCTTATCTGCCCTAACGGCAATGAGTTCCGCTTTGTGTGCATGACCTATTTCATGTCGGTCATCATGCTCATCGTGTTTAACCGCCTGCTGCACATCCGCTCCAGCGGGCATTCGTGCAGCGTCTCCGGTCCGGGTCTGCTGCTGTGCATCTTCTTCGGCGCGAAGTGGATCCCCGGCTGCGCGGCTGCCTACGCGCTGATATTCTGGGCCTCGGTCGAGACGAAGCGCCACACGCCGAAGGAGTTCATCCTCGGCTCGGTGTGCCTGCTGATCGCCGCGGGCGTCTCGGCACTCGTGATGCTGTAAGGGTGCTGTAAATGTAAAAATAAAACTCCCGCCTTGACACAATGTCAGGCAGGAGATATAATATATATAGAAAGAGCGCTGCGACAAGCGGTTAGCTCTGTTGTAGATTCAAGTCATTGGAATGACCGTCGTCACTTGGCAGAGTGGCGGCGGTTTTGCTTTACGGTTATCGTGATCGTGTATGTAAGTACATGAAACGTAAACGTAATAGGCATTGCTTCACCCCCTTTCGGGTGGTGTAGCTAACCGCCTGCCGTTGTGCAGCGCTCCCGGTACATAAGTACCAAGTACAGAATAGCACGTATAATGCCGAATTGCAAGGACAAATGTCCTCCCGTTTCAGAATGAACACATCAGTTCTGAACTGCTATATTCAAAAAATCTTAAGCCAACTTCAGCTTTTATAGATTGATGTTTTATTTCCGTTGTGGTATTCTTTTGAACAGGAGTGTGATTCTTTTGAGGATGAGAAAGCGGTCGAATCTCGGCCCGCGTATGGAAAAGTGCGCAGAATATCTTATAGACGATCCCGCCGCGCTGCGCGTCGTGTACCAGCAGGAGGCCGACCGCACGCTCAAGACCCCCGACGGCGAGACGTTCGTGCTCGAGGACACGTTCACCGAGGACGAATTTGCCGCCATCACAAGTCAGGTCACAAACGCCGAGGGCAAGACCGTGACGAACCACGACTACACGAACTATGTCGTGCCCGCGCGCCAGGCCTATGCCCACCAGACGACCGTGCAGCACCCCGGCGCGCTCATCGGCTTTATCGCGCTGCTGCTCGTCGTGCTCTTGGCCATGGCCACGTTCCGCTCCCCCGCCGTCGCGCTCATGCCCGATGTTACCATCAAACCGCTGCGCAGTAAGGCGAATGCCGTCATCAACCTCATGGGCACTGCCGGCGGTATCCTCGTGCTGGCCATCGGCATGGCCTTCGCCACGAGCTCCGTGCGCAACTCGCTCATGAGCTACACGGCGTACTTCGCCGTGATCGCGGGCATCATGCTGGTGGCGCTGCTGATCTTCCGCCTGACGGTCAACGAGCCGAAGTTCGTGACCGAGATGCAGGCCGACAGCAAGCGCTTCGGCATCGATAACGGCGACAGTGACGACGCGCCCGCAGGGTCTGGCAAGCTCGGCAAGGCCGAGCGCCGGTCGCTCATCTTCCTGCTGCTGTCGATCGTGCTGTGGTTCTTCGGCTACAACGCCGTGACGTCGAAATACTCCGTCTACGCGAGCAACATCCTGCACAAGGACTACAACCTCACGCTCATGCTCGCGCAGGCCGCCGCCATCGTGGCGTACCTGCCCGTCGGCATCGTCGCGTCCAAGATCGGCCGCAAGAAGACCATCCTCGGCGGCGTCGTGATGCTGGCCGTCGCGTTCGGCGTGGCCGCCTTTCTCAACGCCGAGAGCCCCACGATGCTCATGAACGCCATGTTCTGCCTCGCCGGCATCGGCTGGGCCACCATCAACGTCAACTCGTTCCCGATGGTCGTGGAGATGTGCTCCGGCAGCGACGTCGGCCGCTACACCGGCTTTTACTACACGGCCAGCATGGCCGCACAGGTCGTCACGCCGATGTTCTCCGGTTTCCTGATGGACAAGCTCGGCATGACCGTGCTCTTCCCCTACGCCGCCATCTTCGTGGCCGGCGCGTTCGTGACGATGCTCTTTGTGCGCCACGGCGACAGCCGCCCCATCCCCGCCAAGGGCCTTGAGGCGCTCGACGTGGACGATTGACCGAAATTCACATTTGGAGGATGCAAATACTATGGAACGTCTGACCCGCAAACTGAAAAAGGGCGGCTACTCCGCCAACCGTCACTCCGAGGCCCAGCTCACCGAGCGCCTTGACCAGCTCAAGGGCGTGCACAAACAGTGGCTGCAGGACGTGTCGGATATGATGACCGGCATGAAGCAGAGCGAGGCCGCCGGGCAGGCCGGCGCGCTCACGCTCATGATGCTGCAGGCGGGCTACGCCGCGATCGTGCGCATCGGCCGCCGGTTCGAGAGCGCGTGCCCCGTCGAGGGCAGCGGCGACAACACCGCCACGGCGCTCGGCAAGCTCGAGGATCTGTACGAGCAGTGCGTGTCCGAGCTTGAGGACGTGAAGGAAGGGCTCGAGGAGTGCCGCGAGAACGGCTTCACGGACGACCTGGCCTATGACGAGCTGATGGTGACGAAGCTCGGCATCTCGCAGCTCATCAAACAGTTCGACATCGCCACCGGCTACGCCGAACCGGATCCGGAGCCGTATCAGTACCAGCCGAAAACGGACACACCGGCCGAATGAGCCGCTGTCATATTTCAAGAGAAAGAAAAGGAGACCCACCAACATGAAACGTACCTTTACCGCCATTGTCTGCACGCTGCTGCTTGTGGCCGTGCTCGCCGGCTGCGGCAGCACCAACCCGTTTGACGCCGCGGCCAAGACCTTCTCCGACGAGGGCATGACGATCACGCTCACGAGCGACTTCAGCAAGCAGTCCATGGACGGCTACACCGTGTGCTACGCCGCCAAAACGGCCGCCGTGTTCGCCCTGCACGAGACGAACGATCAGTTCGCCGCCGCCGGACTCAACGACGTGACGCTCGAGCAGTACGCCGCGCTCGTCATGCAGAACAACAGCAGCCGCAACCCCGTCGCGGGCGACGACATCAACGGCTGCCCGACGATCCTCTATGACTTCTACAACGAGGATAAGGACGTCGAGTACCGCTACCTCGCCGTGATGTATCAGGCGGACGACGGCTTCTGGCTCGTGCAGTTTGCGAGCGCGAAGGACGATTTTGACACCTACGAGCCGAGCTTCGTGGAGGCTGCCAAGAGCGTCAGCTTCGGCGCATAAGCGCAGCGGATCCGGCACAAACCGGCCGGCAGCGTGTTTGCTGCCGGCCGGTCCGGTTTTTGGGCGGATGCCCATATGGAAAGGAGGCTGCGCGATGGCAGCGGCGACAGACGAACGGCTGATCTATGAGATCCTCTCCGCCGTGGGCGAGATCCCGGAGGGAAACGTTGCGACCTACGGGCAGATCGCGCGGCTGATCGGCCGGCCGAAAAACGCGCGGCTGGTCGGCCGCGTGCTCAGCCAGGCCGAGCGCTACGGCGACTATCCGTGCCACCGCGTGGTGGATCACAGCGGGCGGCTCGTGCCCGGCTGGGACGCGCAGGCGGCGCTGCTCGCGCGCGAGGGCATCGAGCGCGATCGAAACCTAACCTATTCTGCCGCGATTTACGACGACGACGGGCAGATGATCGCCACGGGCTCGCTGTTTGAAAACACACTGCGCTGCCTCGCCGTGGATGGCGCGCATCGCGGCGAAGGGCTGATGGCCGTGATCGTCGCGCATCTGGTTCAGGCGCAGATTGAGCGCGGCCATACGCACCTGTTTCTATACACGAAGGTGGACAGCGCGAAGTTCTTTGCGCCGCTGGGCTTTACGGAAATCGCGCGCGTGGACGGCCGCCTCGTGTTCATGGAAAACCGGCGCGACGGCTTTTCCCGCTACCTGAAAAGCCTTGCGCCCTATGCGGGCGAGCGCCCCGGCGCGGCGCTGGTGATGAATGCGAACCCCTTCACCCTCGGCCATGAGACGCTGGTGGCGCGCGCGGCGAAGGAAAACGAGCGCGTCGTGCTGTTCGTGCTCAGCGAGGACCGCTCGCTCGTGCCGTATTCGGATCGCATGGCGATGGTCAAGGCCGCTTGCGCGAAATACGGCAACGTTTCGGTCGTTTCCTCCGGCAGCTACATGATCTCCTCCGCGACGTTCCCCTCCTACTTCCTAAAGGATGCGGACGTCGTCACCCGCACCCACGCCGAGCTGGACGCGACGCTCTTCACCCGCATTGCGGCCGCGCTGAATCTGACGCGGCGCTACGTCGGCGAGGAGCCGTTCTCTCACACGACGAGCCTGTATAACGAGGCGCTCGCGGCGGTTCTGCCCAAGGCGGGCGTTGAGCTGGTCGTCATCCCCCGCGCGCAGGCGCAGGGCGAGGCCATCAGCGCGTCGCACGTCCGTCAGCTCATCCACGACGGCCATATCGAAGCGATTCGCCCGCTCGTGCCGGAGACGACCTACGCTTATCTGACCGGCGACGCGGGGCAGGCTGTCCTCCGGCGGATTCAGGCCGCGGCAGACGTGATCCATCACTGAGTTCTCCGCGCACCAAAATGGGCTGTCAAGCTTGTTAGCTTGACAGCCCATTTTAATTCGATTGTTTTTTCTTACTTCGCCGGCACAAGGACTTCCTTGCCGCCCATATACGGGCGCAGCGGCGCGGGAATACGGATGGAGCCATCCTCATTGAGGTTATTCTCCAGGAACGCAATCAGCATACGGGGCGGCGCCACGCAGGTGTTATTCAGCGTGTGGGCGAAGTACTTGCTGCCGTCCTTGCCCTTGACGCGGATGCCCAGACGGCGCGCCTGCGCGTCGCCCAGCGTGGAGCAGCTTCCCACCTCGAAATACTTCTTCTGGCGCGGGCTCCAAGCCTCGACGTCGCAGCTCTTCACCTTCAGGTCGGCCAGATCGCCGGAGCAGCACTCCAGCGTCCGAACCGGAATATCCAGCGAGCGGAAGTAATCGACGGTGTTCTGCCAGAGGCGGTTATACCACGTCATCGAATCCTCCGGCTTGCAGACGACGATCATCTCCTGCTTTTCGAACTGGTGGATGCGGTAAACGCCGCGCTCCTCGATGCCGTGCGAGCCCTTCTCCTTGCGGAAGCACGGGGAGTAGGACGTGAGCGTCTGAGGAAGGCTGCTCTCGGGCAGAATTTCGCCGATGAAGCGGCCGACCATCGAGTGCTCGCTCGTGCCGATGAGGTAGAGGTCTTCGCCCTCAATCTTGTACATCATGGCGTCCATGTCGTTCTGGCTCATGACGCCCTCGACCACGTTGCCGTGGATCATAAACGGCGGGATGCAGAATGTGAAGCCCTTGTCGATCATAAAGTCGCGCGCGTAAGCGAGCACGCCCTCGTGCAGGCGCGCGATGTCGCCGAGCAGGTAGTAGAAGCCCGCGCCGGAGACGCGGCCCGCGGCGTCCATGTCGACGCCGTCGAAGCTCTCCATGATCTGCGTGTGGTAGGGAATTTCAAAATCGGGGACCTTCGGCTCGCCGAAGCGCTCGACCTCGACATTGCAGCTGTCGTCCGGGCCGATGGGGACGCTCGGGTCGATGATGTTCGGAATCAGCAGCATGATCTTGTGAATCTTCTGCTCATACTCCTCTTCGAGCTTTTCAAGCTCGGCCAGGCGGTCGGCGTTCGCCTTGACGGTCGCCTTGATCTTTTCGGCTTCTTCGAGCTTGCTCGGGTCCTTCTTCGCCTGACCCATCAGCATGCCGATCTGCTTCGAGAGGGCGTTGCGGCTGGCGCGCAGCTCGCTCGCCTCGGTGATGGCGGCGCGGTTCTTGGCGTCGAGCTCGATGACCTCGTCGACGAGGGGGAGCTTTTCGTCCTGGAACTTCTTCTTGATGTTTTCCTTGACCAGATCGGGATTTTCCCGCAGGAATTTCATATCCAACATAGCAATTTACCTCGTTATTGTAGTAAAGTAGTCGGCACATGGTTCGTGCCGCGGTTTTCAGTTGATGCCGTTCGGGAAAAGCTCTGCCACCAGCGCATGGTAGCGCGCGGCAGGGGAGGGGGCATCGTCGCCGGTGATGGCGGTGCGCAGCGGCTGCTCGGGAAGAGATTCGGCTGCGCCTTCCTTCTCAAAAGCGCGGATATTGTCGCGCGCGGCGTCATAGTCCTTGGCGGAATAGTTGTTTTCGATCTCGATGAGCCAATCGAGCGCGCGCAGCTGTTCGCTCTTGCGCTCAACGGTCTCGCTGAGGGAATCCTTGTCCTCTTCCGCCTCGGCAAGCTGTGCTTCCAGCTCCTTGACGCGCGCTTCGAGCGTGTCGTTTTCTTCGAGCGTACTTTGCAGAGCGCTGTTGCCGCTCTTGATCTCGTCGCGGATCGCCTGACTGCTGCGCTGATTCATTAAAAATGTCCATAAAATCAGCAGAAATGCCACGCAGAAGAGAATGGCGACGTAGGTGTAGACCTTTTTCATGCGCTCGCGCTCAGTGGTGGGCTTTTCCTCCTTGGGCGCGCTTGCCTTGTTCGGGTCCTTGGGGGCTTCGTGAACAAAATCGGTCATTCTTTTTCGCTTCCGTCCTTTCTGCGTTTGATGGCGGCGAGCGCTTCGAGCAGGTCGTTCAGATCGTCGATCCCGTAGTAGTCCAGCTCAATGCGTCCCTTTTTCCTGCCGGAAACGATGCGGCAGGTGCGGCCGATCTTGTCGCTCAGCTCCTGCGCGGCCAACCGGCCGTAGCTCTCGGCGATGCGCTCGTCGTTTGAGAGCTTGCGCTCCTCCTTGGGGTTTGCAAGGCGCTTGGCGAGCGCTTCCGTCTGGCGAACGCTCAGCCCCTGCGCGGCGACCGCTTTGGCCGCTTCCAGCTGCAAGTCCGCCTTGAGCGGCAGCAGCGCGCGGGCGTGGCCGCCGGAAAGAACGCCATTTTGCAGCATTTCGCGCACCTCGGGGCAGAGCCCCAGCAATCTCAGGCTGTTTGCCACGGCGGAGCGGGACTTGCCCACGCGCTCGGCGGCTTCCTCCTGCGTGAGCTGATAGTTGTCCATCAGCGTTTTGTAGCCCTCGGCTTCTTCGATAGGGTCGAGATCCTCGCGCTGCAAGTTCTCAATGAGCGAAAGCTCGGTCATCTTGCGGTCGTCTGCCTCGATGACGATGGCGGGCACTTCGCTGAGACCGGCGATGCGCGCGGCGCGCCAGCGGCGCTCGCCGGCAATGATCTGATAATAGCCGGAAGAAAGGCGGCGAACCGTCAGCGGCTGAATGATGCCGTGCTCGCGGATGGAATCGGCGAGATCCTGCAAAGCGTCTTCGTCGAAGTGGTGGCGCGGCTGGTTGGCGTAGGGCTCGATCTGCGAGATGGGGAGGTAGAGGCTGTCCGATGTGTCGGTGCGCAGGGCGACATCGCCGAGCAGCGCACCCAGACCCTTGCCGAGCCCGCGGTTTGCGTTTGCCATAGGGGAACATCTCCTTTCTGCGGGGGTGAAAGGGCGAATATGCCCTTATATTTTATGTATTACTTGTTCTGCTTCAAAAACTCGTTGGCGAGGTCGCTGTACGCTTCCGCGCCGCGGGAGGTGCGGTCGTAGTAGTTGATCGGCTTGCCGTGGCTCGGTGCCTCGGAAAGGCGCACATTGCGGGGGATGACGGTCGAATACACCTTGCCGGGGAAGTAGCGCTTGACCTCTTCCGCAACTTGGAGGGCGAGATTCGTGCGCCCGTCGAACATCGTGAGCAGAACGCCTTCGAGCTCCAGGCCGGGATTCAGGCTGCGGCGCACCATGCGCACCGTGTGCATCAGGTCGGACAGGCCCTCGAGCGCGAAATATTCGCCCTGCACAGGAACGATCAGGGAATTCGCGGCGCAGAGGGCGTTGACCGTTAAGAGTTCGAGCGACGGCGGGCAGTCGATGAGGATAAAGTCGTAATTGGGCGAGAGAATATCGAGCGCCTGCTTGAGCAGGAATTCGCGGTTTTCGCGGTCGATCATCTCAATACCCGCGCCCGCCAAGGCTTTCGAGGAGGGGAGCACATCGCCGTAGCGCGTGTGCGCCACGCTGGCCGTGACGTCCGCACCGTTGATGAGCACGTCATAAACGCCGCGCGAGGCCGCCTTGTCCACACCCATGCCGGAGGTGGAGTTGGCCTGCGGGTCAAAGTCACACAGCAGGACGCGATTGCCTTTCTCCTTGAGGGAGGAGGTCAGGTTGACACAGGTCGTCGTTTTGCCGACGCCGCCCTTTTGATTGACGATTGCAACGATTTTAGCCAAAAAAACACCCACCTTAGTCATAGAAGCATTGATCCATTTTCATTCTTGTTCAGTATAGCACAAAACGGCTCAATTTCAACAGGGAAGCTCAAATTTTGCAAATTTGTTTCACGTGAAACATGACAAGGCGCAGGCCTTTACGTCCCGATTTGCCCCTGTTTGGGCCGGTGATGGGGTATCACCGCTGGGGCAGTGCTGAGGACAGAAAAAGGTCATGGTAAAGGCGCTGACCTTTACCATGACCTGAAATCAGTGTTTCACGTGAAACAAATCACTCCTGCGGCTGGGTCAGCAGCATCGTACCGTAGGGTTCGAGCGTCAGGCGGAGCAGGCCGTTGCCGCAGAAGAACTCCTGATGGGACAGGGCGTCCTCGGCGAGCGTGCCGTCCCACGGAAGGGTGAGCGTGACGGGCTCGTCGCCCGCATTGACTGCCGTGAGGCAGTGGTCGTGCTCCGTGCGGCGCGAGAACGCCAGCGCGCGGCCCTGCGCGGCATGGTAGACGATCGTGCCGCTTTGCAGCGCCTCGTGCGATTTGCGCAGCGCGCCGAGCTGTTGGAAGTATTGCACCAATTCGGCATTCTCGCGTCCCCACGGGTAGGTTCCGCGGTTGAACGGGTCTTCAAAGCCCTGCATGCCGGCCTCGTCGCCGTAGTAGAGCATCGGCGAGCCGGGGAAGGTGTAGAGGATCAGAGCCGCGAGCTTGAGGAGCGACATGCCGCGCGCAAGGTCGGAATCGCTGAGGTGATAGACCGCGCGCTCGTCGCGCGTCTGCGGCGCGGGGGAGGTGAGGCCCAGAATCGTCAAAAGCCTTGGCGTGTCGTGGGTCGAGAGGAAATTCATCGCGCCGTAGAACGCGGGCGCAGGATAGTTTTCGCGCAGCTCCTCCATGCTGTCGCGGAAGTATTCCGCGCCGCCGCCGAGCAAATAGGCCATCAGCGCCGTGCGGAACGGGTAGTTCATCAGGCCGTTCGTCTCGCGGCCCAAAAGGTACTTGCGGCGCTGGGAGTAGGCGATCTTCGTCGTGCCGTCCTCCCAGACCTCGCCGAGAAGATAAGTGTCGGGGTTCTCCTCGTTCATCGCCGCGCGAATTTTGGCAATGAACTCGTCGGGGAGCTCGTCGGCGACGTCGAGCCGCCAGCCGGATGCGCCCGCGCGCAGCCAGCGCTTGATAATGGAGTTGTTGCCCTCAATAATGTAGTCAACATAGCTCTTTTCCAGCTCGTTGACTGCGGGCAGGTTCTTGATGCCCCACCAGGCGTCGTACTCGTCGGGGAAGGGGTGGAAGTTGTACCAGCGGTAGTAGGGCGACTGCTCGCCCTGCGCCGCGCCGAGGTCGTCGTAAAAGCCGTCGGCGTTGAAATAGACGCTCTTTCGCCCCGTGTGGTTGAAGACGCCGTCGAGCATCACGTAGATGCCGCGCTTTTTCGCCTCCGCGCAGAGCGTGCGGAAGTCCGCTTCATCGCCGAGCAGCGGGTCAATGCGCTCATAACAGGCCGTGTCGTAGCGGTGGTTGGTCGAGGCCTCGAAGATCGGGCAGAGGTAGAGTGTCGTCACACCGAGAGAGGCGAGGTAGTCGAGCTTTTCCGTGATCCCCTGCAAGTCACCGCCGAAAAAGTCGCTGCACGTGATCTCGCCCTCGGCGTTCGGGCGGTATTCGGGAAGCTCGTCCCAATTTTCGTGCAGCGTGCGCGGGCCGACAAGGCCTGCAACATCACGAGATTTAGCGCGGCGGAAGCGGTCGGGGAAGATCTGATACGTCACGCCGCGGCCGAACCACGCGGGCGTTTTGTGTGTGTCGTCGTAGACCGTGAGCTGCCAGGGCTCGACCGCGTCCCACGCGCAGAGGCCGTTTTTGCCGTAGCAGCTCGTGCCGCCGTCCGCCCACGAGAGGCGGAAGTGGTACCAGACGAGCTCCACGTCATCCGGCGCGGTGAAGATGCCGCGATAGACGACGTGGCCGTCCTCCTGCGCGGGAGTAAGCTCCACCGTCGTCCATTGGTCGGCAAACTCGCCGTGAGCAAGCAGCTCACAGCGCGTGACCGCCGCGCCGCGCTCGGGGCGAAAGCAGAACGAGACATCGGCGCCGCAGGGCACCGCGCCAAAGGGAGATTTGAAGAGAAGATCGCGCGGATCAAACCATTTAGTTGACATAACACATTCCTTTCTGCCAAATAAAGCGGCTGAAACAGGCAAAAGCGCGCCGAAACGGCGCGCTTAACCCAGCAGTGTATTTTCGCCCGTGATCGCGGAGGACGCGGACGTGTTGGAGAAGTAAGCGTTGAGCACCTGCACGGCGGTGGAGGCCAACGCTGCGCCGGAGCCGCCCTTTTCGATGACGATGGCGACGGCGATCTGCGGATCGTCGTAGGGGGCGAAGCAGACGAACGCGCCGTTGTTGTTCTTCGTGTCGCCAGTCTGGATCGTACCGGTCTTGGCCGCGGCGTCGACGATACAGTCCTTGAAATACTGCGACACCGCGCCGTCAGTCGCGAGGTCGTGCATACCGGCGAGGACGGCGGAGAGATTTTCGCTGCTCATGGCGATCGTCTCGACCGGCTCGGCGTCGTAAACGTATTCGAGCGCACCGGAGCCGCTGGAGCGGACGTTTTTCAAAAGGTGCGTGGCGTAGCGGTCACCCCCGCCGCAGAGCGTCGCGATGTAATTTGCGAGCTGGAGGGGGGAGTATTCCTGATTCGCCTGACCGAACGCCGCCCACGGGGCAAGGTTCTCGCCCTCGTTCTGCGAGGGAAGGCGGCCCGCGGTGTCGCCGATCTCAATACCGGTCGGGGAGCCGAGGCCGAATTTCGCGTAATACTCGCGCAGCGTGTCCATG
>ERZ773194.3121-NODE-3121-length-14614-cov-3.874236_pt1 | contig 14614 bp, 16 predicted proteins | sample MGYA00511240_ERZ773194 | MGnify/ENA primary metagenome ERZ773194 (study PRJEB29015, sample SAMEA2737774) | human gut metagenome | biome: human gut; feature: human-associated habitat; material: faeces | place: China | collected 2012 ... | reverse complement strand
TGCAACACAGTATGAGAATGAATTTGCTAAAATTGTTATGGGACACTCAATAAAGGCGGCTCAGCAAGAACGCCAATTAAAGCAAAAAGAATTACATACATTAAATGCAAGAAACGACGAGCTTGACAATTTGTTTGAACATATTTATGAGGATAATGTTTCCGGCAAGATAAGCGATGACAGATTTGCAAAGCTGTCCGTCAAATACGAATCGGAGCAAAAAGAAGTTACGGCACGCATTAAGGAATTGGAAACGGAACTTAACACCGAAAAAAGCAAAGCTGTAACGGCTGATATGTTTATGACTTCTGTCCGTAAATATACCAGAGCAAGAAAATTGACTCCGAGAATGTTAAACGAATTGATTAAAAAAATTGAAGTACATCAGTCCGAAAAGATTGACGGTAAAACCGTTCAACAGCTCACAATTCACTATAATTGCATAGGCAATATTGAAATACCCGACCTTGAAAAGCTACCTGAAAACAATGTTTCGATACATACAAGACAGGGCGTAGATGTTCATTTTGCCGCTTGTGCAAGTTAAGGGGGTGATCGTATGAACAAAAACATAAAAGCTGCCGTTTATATGCGTGTTGCCACTTTTGAGCAGGTAGATGACAGGACAAATAAAATGAAAGAATTTGCGGATAAAAACGGTTATGAAATTTCGGATTTTATAGTTGAGCAACGAAGCGGTTTAGCAACTTGCAGTAAAACTCTGTACGGGCTTTTACATAATCAATCCGTAAAAACGATTTTAACACCTACTTTAAGCAGTCTTTCGCAGAACATACTCGTAACACAGGATATTCTGAATACTGCAAAAAGGAATAATAAAAAAATAATCAGTATGGACGGGGAGCTGTAAAAGCTATCGCATACTGATTAAAGGCAATAAAAAACCGAGAGTGTTTATAGAACATCTCAAATCCTATAAGAACTCTCGGTATGGTGCGGATGACAGGACTTGAACCTGCACGTCGAGAGACACCAGAACCTAATGCTATCGTCACCTTGGTGAAAGCACTAAAGATATCAACTTGCACAGTATTACAGAATCAATATACGCTTACATCTTTTATACATGGATGCAATCTGCACCTATCAATACGAATTATCAGCTGCGAACAGTTTTTGACAGGCTTTTTGAGAATACAGATTTTTTTGAAGCCGACTGCCGTACCTGAGTAAACTGTTTTACCGCTTGCGATAATTGAAAAATCTTCAATTCTTTGGCTTTTTATTATATCCTCTGAAAGCACAACCGTTTTGACCGTTTGTGGTTTTATTTTGATAACAAAGTCATTTTTGTTTTGTGTTATATTGACAATTTCAGCCTTATCACTGAAACGGCTTTCAATTCTTTTTCTTGCTTTTACAAGTCTTTTTATAAATTTTTCGGGTAGCTCGCCATTATCATTTGGCGGTACATTAACAAGGAGTGTTGCATTTGCACCAACGGAATTGTAGTAGCAATTTTCAAGATTTCGCACACTTCTTGTAAAGAAAATTTCAAAAATCGGACGCCAAAACCAACCGAAATATGTATCTGTGTATTTACTCGGAAACAGACAGAAACCGTCATGGTGCTTTGCAGTTAAAATTATACCCGTACTGCCTGTGCTTTTTAATTGCTTTGCCCATTTATCTGTGTCAATATCTGTAAGCGTGAATACTTTGGGATTGACCTTTCCGCTACCCCATTCTTTTTTTGTAAAGGTGTTTAAGCCGAAATGAATGAAATTATAGTAGCCCAAATTTTGAAAATCTATCTGTCTTTGTTCGGGTACAACGGCAGTAACACGGCTCAAAAATTCCGCATTGTTTATATTTTCAGGATTCATTTTACACCTCTGCAATTTGTATTATTTTTGCGCTGCTAAGGACAACTCTGTCGGAATAAAGCGGTATGTCAATTTCATTATACACATTTGAAATGCCGAATTTTGTTTTAGGTGCAGTGCGGATAATTAAGATTGAATTGCTTTCAATATACTGCTTATAATCTCTCAAATGCATAACAAATTTTCGGTCTATGTTAAAGTAATCATTGATAAGCGTTTTACCGCTGAAAACCTGCAAATTCAGTCCGTCAAAATCAAATTCAAGCACAACATCAAAGCGGCTTTCAAGTATGTCTTTTGGAAGTTTTAATTCATAGTAACCGCGTTTGCCTGTTGAATAAAGGAAATAATTATACGGTAATTTCTGCTTGCTTGTTTTTGTGAATGTAATTTTATTTTTCAAATCGGTATCGGTTATCCTCTCGCAGTAGATTTTACCGTTGTCGCAGTAAACAGTACCGTCGAGAAAATATGCCTTGCCGTTAATAAAATGAAACTGCTTTGCCTTTTCATAAGGGATAACGATGATTTTTACATCATCAATAACTGTTGCGTTTCCACTGAAATCAAGGGGAATTTCATTTCCGTCAACGGAGCATTTAGGGCTAATACCCTCACATTCTGCAAAATAGCAAACAGTCTTGCCGTCAACAACCGATTTGACAATCGGCTGTGCAAGTATATAATCAAAATGCACCGAGCCGAGTTTTATATTAAACGGATAGAAAAACATTGTACCTGCTTTTATATCTACACTCGGCAGGTTAACAGTTTTATCATTGATAGTGAATGTAACGTTAACATCCTTGAAATCGTTGTATTTAAGGCTCTTTTCGTATGTACCTGCAAAGAAATATCCGCCTCCTTGTTCATCTGCTCTTATTGAGCATCTGAGAAATGAAATATCAGTCGGATTACTGCTTTTCCACTTTGGAAAATATGCTTGCTTTGTGCAAATCTCGTTGTCAAAATCACTGATAAACAGGTGCATAAGACGAAGCCTGTCACCGTGATGACGGCATACACCGTAACGGCTGATAGGTGCCTGAAAATCATAGTCAATTATCGGGTAATTATTAGGATAGCTTCCTTTATTTCTCATAAGGCAGTTATACCACTGATCGCTTACCTCCTGAACACCGATAACATCAGGCTGATATGTATTAACCGTTTCAAAGAACATTTTCGCTCTGGGACGGGAATCACTGCCTCCCCAGCTTTTATAATGGACAAGTAAATTAGATGTCATTATTCTTATTTGGTCATCCTGTTTGGTACTGTCCACCTGCTGCATTGCCTCATCAAAACCGTCCGGCAGGGAGTATTTGTCTATACCGCCTCTGATATATGCACCTGTAACAGTTCCTGCAATTCCCAAAACAAGAACAACACAAAGAGATATTGCTATTATTTTCATAACCCTATTCATATTTGCTCCTTACCACTTTGTAAAAATCATTTTGCCATTTTCAAATACACTGATTGTGCCAGAGCCGATTTTTTCGTTACAGCCAAAGGGCTCGTGAAGCTCCTTGAATGCAAGACAAAGGGTGTATTCCTTTTCGGGTGTTTTTATAACAACGCCCATTGCCTTTGACGGCTCAAGCATTTTTTCGCTTCTTGCCGCCTTTATTTGTGCAAATGAAACATCATACGGTTTGAAATCCTTTGCAGTATTTCCGTAAATAACGGTTATTGCAGAGCAGTTGCCGAAGGCAGAAAGCTCTGCTTTAATGCAATCATTATCGCAAACGGCATTATAGTTTGAGGAGTAAATCGACTCCTCTTTTTTTATTTTTACATTCGGTGTAATAAAATGCAGTTTAGCTTTTACAATACCGTCATCAAACTCGGCGGTGTTGTCGTTAAGTGTTACCTTGCCCGTTGGTGCAAAGTGAAAATACTGCTGATAGGTGTGACGGAATTTTGCCTTAAAGGTATCAATAATCACATAAATATCGGGTTTAATATAAAGGATTTTTCTCTCAATGAATGCTTTTCTTGATTTCAAATATCCCAAATGGGCACCGCCGATAAGCGTGCAGTATTCGTTATCAAAACAGGGGTACTGTACGGCAAGTGCAGGATTTTTTACACCCCATTGGCTGGTCACTTGCAGATACTGCTTGTTATCAATCAGACAGACATTATGTGCCTTGGGACTTTTTTATGTATCTTCTTTGCGCATTGTTGAGATATGTATATCTGCCGGCGTCAACGAGAACATCTCTGCCCTTAATCATCAAATCAAAATGGAGCTTGTCGGCGTGGGCGTGGCCTGCCCCTGTGTAGCCGTTATGAAAGCAAAGATAATTTGATGTGTTCGTTTGATTTTCTCTCAAAATATAATTTCCGCTGTCGGTGAGAAAGGCATTATCAAATGAGGGCGGTTGTCTGTCAATTTTGTTGTATTCTTCAATGCTTTCGGCACCTGTCAGCCATACGGTGTTGAAATCCAAGCAGTCAAAGCCGTAATACTTAAAATCTGCCCTGCCGAAAACAAGGGCGCACCTGCTCATAATATCCCTTATGTCCGTATCGTCGCTGTCACCGAAAAGAGGATTGTGACCGTTGGGCTTAACGGTTTTCAAAGCCGCCTCCGCCATTTTTTCAATCTTTTTTCTTAATCCGTCAGGCAGGGAAATGTTGTTTTTGTCGGCGTCAATAACAATGTCAAGCAGAACAATCAAAACCTCGTTGTGATAACCGCTTGACTGCTCCCATTGTGCGCCGTCGGACATAAACTGTAAATCCGTTTCCTGATTTAAGCGTTCAAGTGCAAGGCTGATTATGTCCCTGTCATTGAAATGAACACCGATATGAAACAGTCCGCCGTCTTGAATTATTCCCCAATTACTGCCCTTTTGAAAGCCCGAATGTGCCTTTTTCAGCAGTTCAATATGGGTTAAAAGGGACTTACGGATTTTTTCCTTTAATTCCTTTGTAAAATACTCCGTACCCTCAATATAACGAAAGGCTTTCATCCATTTATCGCCCCTCATTCCTGTTTCAAGGGAACGCCAGGGGCTGTTATTTTTATAATCACAGGGGACGGTATCAAGCCAATTATCCAAAATTCTTTAGATATTTTTCATCACCTGTCAGATAGTATGCCTGACCAAGTTGAATTAAATAGCCGTGACGGTTAAGTTGAAACATAAATTCCTCGTCGCCGTTTAGCTTGTAATACCAGTCAATTTTTTCGCCGAAATTAACCTCGTTTTCCGTTCGTTCCATATCCCTCGGTGAATCAAACAGAAAGCGGTTTTCACATACTCTGTCAGCGGTTTTTATTGTAAAATCGCAGTATTCAATCCAGTTATTCTTGCAAAATTCTGCAATCCTTTGTAATTCGTTGTTTTTCATAATCAAGCCCCCGTTAGCATACGTAAATGCTTTAAATCCTTTGAAAACTGCTTTTTGCTGTCGTTTTTCACAAACTCCATAATCAAATACGCATTTGCATTGCTTTCGTTAATTATTTTTAAAAACTCGCTCCACCTTTTACTGCCGTGGTTAAGCGAATAACGCTTGCCCTTTTCGTTCCATTCAAATACGTGGACACAAACGAGATATGGCAAAACTGCTTTTAGATTACTTATATCATCATCTGTTGAAAAGGGTTGCCAGTAGGTTTTTACATTAGGCTTGTTAACGGCTTTGAGAAATTCTACGGCAGATTTTCCGTTATCGTTATTAGTGCCGTTGTGAAATTCAAAGGCAATGGTCAGTCCCTTTTCCTCAGCAATATCGGCGAGGATTTTTGTTTCATTCACCATTGATGAAAGAATATCATCAGTCATATCGGCTGACGATTTAGTGCCCTGCCAAATTCTTATTATTTTTGCACCGATTTCATTTGCTGTTTCGGTAATGCTTTCCCACAGAGCATAATCCTCTGCGCCAAGGCGGTAGTATGTACCGTAGGAAATTGCGGATAAGCCGAATTCCTTTTGCAAGGCGATAACCTCATTCAAGGCAATATCGTCATTTGGCGGTAAATGAATATCACCGCCCCATTCAATATATTTTATACCGTTTTTCTGTGCAATTTCACAGATTTCACGCCTGCTTTTTTTGCGAAAGGTTACAGTTGTAAAGCCTATGTTATACATAAAAACACCTCAAGCCATTGTTTTAAGCATATCATTTGTCACCTCATAAAGAGGGCTTTCGTTATTATCAATTCTCATTGCATCTTCCACCATATATTCAGCCATTCTGACAACCTCTTTGCCAAGACTGCCGGCAATATGGGGTGTGACAATTATGTTTTTGCACCGTGCAATAGGTGAAAAAGGATTTAGCGGCTCACGGCAAAGCACATCAAGAAGCGCAGTTCTTGTTTTAACCTTCTTCATTGCTTTGACTAAACCCTTTTCATCAACCTGTCTGCCTCTGCCAGTGTTGATGAAAACGGCGTACGGCTTCATCATATCAAATAGCCTGCCGCTTAAAACACCTGTCAGCTCATCCTTGTTTGCAAGGTGGTTTGTAATTACATCACAGCTCTTAAAGATTTCCTCAAGAGTGGCTGATTTGATATTTAGCATTTTTGCAGTATCCTCGGGCAGATAGGGGTCATAGTAATAGACCTCGACATCATTTGCTTTGAGCTTTTGGGCAACGGCACTCCCGATACTGCCAACACCGATTATACCTATTTTTGCGTTATAAATACCGCCGCAATTACCTGCGTATTTTGCCATTTTGTAATATTGCCTTTTTGTCTTGAACGAGGCTTGATAGAAGCCTTTGAGTGCAAGCAAAATCTGTGCGTATGTATATTCCGCAACAGGAACGGCATTGGCTTTCCATGCGCTGAAAACACGGATGTTGCAGTTCAAAAACTCATCTGCAAAATGCTGAACAGAGCCTGCGGCATAAAAAAGGCATTTTGCCTTGGGGAAATACTCCTTAATTTCCTGCTCGCTGAAATGCTCCATCCCCCAGGTAGAGAAAATATATTCTGCACTTTTGCAGGCGTTAAGGTGATTTTTCAGGTTGCTTTTGCAAAGCAATGTTTCATACAAGTCATAACGGTCATTTAGTTTTGACATTACACCGCTGTCATAAACACGCTCGGCGTTATGCTCCTCTGATGTCAGCAGGATTGCTTTTTTCTTTTCAGTCAAGGCTTATCCCTCTTTCTGCGTTGTACCTGTTCCATTCAGCCTCAAAGCTGTAGTTCAAATCGGGAATTTCCCGAAGCGGTACAAATTCGCTTTTGTTATTGTCTGTCACCACCGCAAAATCACGGTAATGCTCATTTTCTTTGATTTCAATGCCGTTTTGAGTGCAAATCGCACCGCCTCTGCTGCCTGTTTTCGGCAATATATCGCAAAAGGCATGGCAGAGCATTAACTGGGTTTTAACGGTGTCCCTGTATCTGTATAAGTTCAAAATGGACGAATAATTGTCATCATTTAAGATGTAATATTTCAAATCGCATTGCTTTTGGAGTTCTTTTTTAAGCTCTGCTATTTTATCAAGATTTCTGCTTTCGGCGGCATAGGCGCTCATATCGGCAGAAAAATCCTTTTGCTCATTATCACTTTTCAGGCAATTTTCAATATATTTCTTTTCCGCCTGAAAAGCATTTTCAATTATGCTTTCGTCGGCAAAATCAGTCTTATCCCTACTGATATACTCGGCAACACGCAGGGCACCAACCTGTGTACTGTTGAGTGCCGAACCTCCCGGTCGGTAGATACCGAAGGTGCCTGCCGTTTCTCCCACGGCAAAAAGGCTTTTAACGCTTGTTTGCCAATTTATATCAACGTCGGCACCGCCGTTAATATGCTGGGCGCATACTGCAATTTCTAAAGGCTCGTTCGCCAAATCAACGCCCCCGCTTTTGAAAAATTCAACTGCCTGTGGGTTAAGCCTTTTAAGTCTTTCAAAGGGTGTATTGCCGTTTGCACCTGCTGATAATAGATAGTCCTTCGCGGTGTCGCCGAGCCTTAAAAAATCAAAGCCCTGCGGATTTTTGCGATAATCAATATAAACACGCCTGCCCATTGCTTTTTCACGACTGACGGCAATATCAATTTTTGATGAACCATTTACTTTTTTACTGTCAAAGGGCCACTGATAACCTTTAAGAAAAATGTTGTCGCAAGCCTCTGTAACATTGTCAAAGGTGTTGTTGAGAAATTCGTTTTTGTTGCCATTTTCATCAACGGAATAATATGTAGGAATAACCTGCTGATAACTACCCGACAAATTCCATTTAACGCCCAAAGATGCAATACCGTACTGCCATTCCGTAAGATTGCAGAATTTACACCCTGCATCTGCAAGTAATTCAAAAGAGCCTTTCTGTGAATCAGGATAAACGGTGTCTTTATAAACCGTTGATGCACCGCCTGTTGCGGCAATAATGTACTTTGCCGAAATGGGAATAAGAGCATATTTATCCTTGCTTTCTTGAAGTGCAATCAAGCCTATTGCTCGGTTATTCTCCGTAACAATACTTATTGCCGTTGTTTCATCAAGGAGGGTAAATTCCTTGCTTTTAAGCACATTTTTCTCAAGGCATTCCGTCATATATTTTGAGGTCAGCGGTCCTGCACTTGTTCCTCTGCGTGCGTTATCGTGGTCGGTTTTGTAGCCTACAAACCTGCCGTGTTTATCAGTAGGAAACGGTACACCGTATTCCACAAGATGATTAAAGCAACGCATACTGTTTGACGCCTCAATAAAGGCAGTATCCCCGTGCATACCGCCGCCGATGGATAGTGCCTGTGCCATTTTGAGCGGGCTGTCATCATCTGTGCAGGATAGTTTATAATAGGTCTGCTTGTCGCTTCCTGCGTTGCGTGATGTGCCGGCAGTTCTGTCATATGTAAGCATTGCAATATTTTTAACACCGAAGGTCAGCAGTCTGTCTGCCGTAGCATAGCCTGCCGCACCGCTGCCGATAATTACTGCGTTAAACTTAAGCATAGTTTATCTCCTTATAAAACAGGTATATGAACACCACCGCCGCACTCAATAACCGTTCCTGTTGCGTAGTCAAGTCCGCCCGATAGAAGAGAAAGCACTGCCCTTGCGTAATCGTTAACATTACCTATTCTGCCTGCGGGGATTTTTCCGTTCCCTGCCATAGCATTATACTTTTCTTTAACAGAAGAAATCATATCCGTATCAATTATACCCGGTCTTATTTCAAAAACCTTAATGTTATCAAGTGCTAATCTGACAGCAAAAAGCTTTGTTATCATACTGATTCCCGCCTTTGAAATACAGTATTCAGCACGGTTAAGGGAAACTGTATCGGCACTTATTGAGCCTGTGTTAATTATATAACCGTTGCCCTGCCTTTGCATTATTTTTGCAACACTTTGAGTCATAAAATATGTACCCTTAAGGTTAATATCCATAACATAATCAAAATCATTTTCTGTTATGTCAAGCATATCCTTACGCTCAAGAGGTGCAACACCTGCATTATTTATCAGTACATCAATCGTGTCGAATTTTTCAAGAGTCTTTGCAACAATATTTTCCCTGTCTGCCTCAAGGCTTATATCGGCAGGAACGAACATAGCGGTATCAGAATGAGCTTTAACAAAATGTTCAACATTATCATTGCTATGCCTTGCACAAAGCACAACATTATATCCGTTTTTTTCAAGCTCCTTTGCGGCTTCAAAGCCCATACCCTTTGCCGAGCCTGTTATAATCGCTGTTTTTCTCATATCATTTCTCCATATACTTTTTGAACAATGGCAAATATACCTCTTTATCACGAACGGGACAGCCTGCAACGCCGCCTGCTCGCATCATCTTACTGCAATTTGAGCATTTGATACACAGTTTGTTATCATCAAGCCTTCCGTTTTCAAGAAAATCACGGTAAAAGCTTGGATAAGCAAAGGTCATTCGTCCAAAGCCAGCAAGGGAGCAATCACCGTTTTCAAGGCATTTTTCGGCAAAATCAACTGCGTCAGCACCCTTAAAGGACAAAGCAGACATAACAAGCTTTAATTTAGGGAATTTTCTTTGTAATTCTCCTGTTATATTAACAACTCTTTGAACTCCGATTTTTCCCTTTTCGCGACCGTATACATACGGACGGTTAATGTGGGGAATTAAGTACGGATTTCCTATTGTGATATTAACAAGCTCAATGTTTCTTTTTTCAAGCTCCGAAAGTATTTTTTCAGTTTCGGTTAAATCAATAGTCGCATTTTCACTTGTTCCAAAGCCGTAGGGATGAGGAAATCCGTCATAAGCGCTGAGCCTTGTTGTTACAATCATATCATCAGGCAGGGCATTTTTAACTGCGTCGATGCAGTTAAAATAAAGCCTTGTTCTGTTTTCAAAGCTACCGCCGTATTTACCCTCTCTGTCGTAAGCACTTAAAAATTCGTTCATCAAATATCCGTGGCAGCATTTAACATCAACACCGTCAAAGCCTGCCCTTTGAGCAAGCCGTGCCGTATTGGCAAACATTTGGGATAATTCGTCGCACTCCTCATCACTGATAATGTGATAAGGCAAATCCTCCTTGCCCTTCTCAAAAAGCTCGTTTCTGTATGCAACAATCGGCTCGGGAGTGCCGTATGGCTTACTGTATCTTCCGCTGTGAGTTGCCTGTAAAATAATTAGAGGTGCGTATCCGAATTTTTCAATAGATACCTTGCGGATATTTTCTAAAAGCACTTTATATGTATCAACATTTTCTTCAGTCAGATATAACTGCCTTGGGTTAGCTCTGCCGTTTTGACAAACTGCCGTTGCCTCAAACCAAATTATACCTGCACCGCTTTCGGCAAAGCGCATATATCGTCTTTCGGTAAGCTCGCCGATATTACCGTCTGCCGTGCCGTCACAGCCCTCCATAGGCTGAAATACAACACGGTTATTTACAATCTTACCGTTAATTGCAATTTTTTCATTTATAATCATAATACCACACCTTAATATTATTCTCAATTTAATAATACAGTATTTTTTGCCCAATTCAATAGTTTTTTCTGCTGTTTTATATGCATTTTTTGATATTTTGATTGAAAAAAGCATTTCGTAATGATATATTTGAACTATGAATACTTTAATTAACACATTCGAGAAAAAAACAAAAACAGAAAAAACCGATTCATCATTACTGCATTTTCATAACGGATACGAACTAATTTTTGTTACAAAGGGCGAGGTTAATATTGATATTGACTGTATGCCCCACAAAGCAAAAGCACCTGCAATTATACTGCTCAACCCCTTTGAACAGCATAAAATTACAGGCGAAAGTGAAGATTATGAGCGAACTGTGCTTGTTTTAAATCCGGATTTGCTTGAACAAAATATTTCTCCAAGGTTGATTGCTATGCTTAAATGCAGACCCCGGGGCTTTTCACATATCATCAATCCAAATGAAAAGAATTTTGAAAATATCAGCGCAATACTTAATATTATTTCATCAGAATTAAAATCTCAAAATTTGTTTGAAGACAGGTATTTGCTCAACTGTATATATAATATGCTTATTTTGATGTATCGAACTCAAAGCAATGAATTTGAATTTTCATCTGCTATGATGAAAATACAGGCATTTATTGACGAAAATTATGCTCAAATAGAAAGCATAGGAGATATTGCAGAAAAATTCTGCATATCCCTGCCGCATCTGTCAAGGTCTTTTAAGGATTATTCGGGATATTCTCCTGCCCAATATCTTAAAAACACAAGGCTCTACCATGCACAACAGCTTTTGGTTTATTCCGATTACCGAATTAACGAAATCAGTAATATGGTTGGATTTAGAGAAGTGAACAATTTTATCAAGCAGTTCAAAAATAAATTCGGCATATCTCCCCGACAATTCAAAAATAACAATTTAAAATGATATATCAAAACTCCCTTGCATTACTGCGAGGGAGTTTGCTGCTAATCTATTTATCCATACCGCAGGGGTATGATTTTTCACTGATTGATTTTTTCATTTATTACGCTTTCATAGAAACGGTAGCCTCCAGAAAAGTTATAGCAATCAAATCCGTTTTGAGTAAGTATTCGGCAGGATATGTAGCTTCTAAGTCCGCTTTGGCACATAACATAAAGCGGTTTTGATTTGTCTATCTCATTCATTCGGCTTCTCAATTCATCAACGGGAATATTTATAAAGCCCTCAACATGTCCTCTTGAATATTCAAACGGTGTTCGGGTATCAAGAAGCGTAATGCCGTTTTCGTTTTGAAGTGCTGCAATATCGTCCCAATGAAATTGCTTCAATTTTCCTGCCCCAATGTTTTCAATTACAAAGCCTGCCATATTTACAGGGTCCTTTGCCGAAGAATACGGCGGAGCGTAAGCAAGATCTAAATCCTTTAAGTCGCTTGCGGTTGCACCGAAATTCATAGCAGTTGCGAGAACATCTATGCGTTTGTCAACTCCGTCGAAGCCGACAATTTGAGCGCCGAAAATTTTTTGAGTTGATTTTTCAAACAGAACCTTCATTGTCATAACTTTACCGCCCGGATAATATCCTGCGTGTGACATAGGAGAAAGAACGATTTTGTCGTAATCAATATTAGATGCTTTTGCAAGCCTTTCGGTTAATCCTGTACTTGCAACTGTCATATCAAAAATCTTTATTACCGAGCTACCCATTGAGCCTTTATAACGGCTGTTCCCACCGCAAATATTATCAGCCACAATTCTGCCCTGCTTGTTTGCAGGACCTGCCAGTGAAATCACTGCGTTATTTCCGGTTATACTATGCTTTACCTGAACAGCATCGCCCACAGCATAAATATCCTTTGCAGATGTTTCCATTTTATCGTTTACAACAATGCTGTCCTTAATTCCTAGCTCCAAGCCTGCGTTTTTCGCAAGTGTGCTGTCAGGAGAAACGCCGATTGCAAGAAGCACCATGTCGGCATTAATCGGTTCTTCGTCCTTTATTAAAACATCAACTGAATTTTCAGCCCTTTCAAAGCCCTGAACCGACACTCCGAATTTCAGCTTAACACCGTTTTTTCTAAACCTTGAATGAACAAGCGTTGCCATATCATAGTCAAGAGTGTTAAGAAGATGGTCGGGGCGTTGTAAAACGGTAATATCAATACCCATTTCGTTAAGGTTTTCCGCAACCTCTAATCCTATAAAACCGCCACCGACTACAACTGCCGTTTTCGGTTTGTTTTCATCAACAAAGTCTTTAATTTTGAATGTATCTTCAACGGTACGAAGAGTGAATACATTGTCCAAATCAATACCTTGCATTTGCGGCCTTGTTGGTTTAGCACCTGTTGAAATCAAGAGCTTATCGTAGTTCTCCCTGTAAACCTCACCTGATATAAGATTTTTAACAGAAACGGTTTTGATTTCGGGATTGATTTCCAAAACCTCGTTTTGAACACGAACATCAATATTAAATCTTTCCCGAAAGCTTTCGGGAGTTTGTAAGGTCAGCTCCTCTTTATCCTCAATAACACCGCCGATATAATAAGGAAGTCCGCAGTTTGCATACGAAATATATCCGCTTTTTTCAAAAACTACTATCTCTGCTTTTTCGTCAAGTCTTCTTATTCTTGCTGCGGCAGTTGCACCGCCTGCAACACCACCAACTATTAGTACCTTCATATATTACCTCTCAATTTTTCCACGATAACCGTTTATTCCGCCGATATCGGTAACATCGCTATATCCGTTTCTTTTAAGTATTGATACTGCCTGAGCACTTCTGCCTCCGCTTAAGCAATGGACAAATAACGGCGTGCTTTTATCTTCTATCTTATAGCTTATGCTGTTCAAATTTGATAAAGGTATATTAATACTGCTCGGAATGTGTCCTTCGGCATATTCCTCCTCGGTTCTTACATCAACGAGCACTGCACCGTCAGTACTTCGGTATTGTTCAAGCCCTGAATTGATATCAATGCTTTTGAAAAAATCAAAAAATCCCACTATTCTTTTCTCCTATTTTTCAATTTCGTATTGCCAGTCGATTATTCCGCCGAATTCCTTAACATTTGTATATCCCATATTCGCAAGGGACTGAGCGGCAATCTTGCTTCTTCTGCCGCTTCGGCAATATACAAGAATAAGCTGGTCTTTATCCGGCAATTTTTCCGCCGCCTCATTTTCAATGCTCGTGTAAGGAATAACGATTGCACCCTTTATATGACCTTCGTCATATTCGCTTTGCTCACGGGCGTCAACGATTATATAATCACTTTCCTCGTCCATAATTCTTTTTGCTTCGTCCTGTGGAATTTAATAATAAGTTCCTATATTCACCTGTGTAGCCTCCGTTTGCTCTTTGTCTGTTTTTTGTGTGCATCCTGCAAATACAGATGCTATTGTAATTATTGCCAATGCAAATAATATTATTTTTTTATTCATTTATCATCGCCTCAATTTGTTCAAGATTTCTAAAGCCAACGGCTGAGTTAACAACCTTGCCATTCTTAACAACGAATAATGCGGGTATGCTTGAAATCTGAAAAGCCGAGGCAAGCTCTATTTCGTTATCAACATTAACCTTGCCAACCTTAATTTTGCCGTCATATTTTTCGGCAATTTCCGATACAACAGGTGATAACATTCTGCAAGGACCGCACCACTCAGCCCAAAAATCTAACAGTACCGGCTTGTCCGATTTCAATACTTCGTTTTCAAAATTGTTTTTGTTTATAACTAATTCTTTCATAATGATTACTCCTTTATTTGTATTATTGAACCCTTGTTCTGCTCTGATAATATCACATAAAGGAGCGTTTGTATGTGACAATGTCACATTAAATAAATTTTTTTAA
>ERZ773194.3120-NODE-3120-length-14619-cov-20.228165_pt1 | contig 14619 bp, 7 predicted proteins | sample MGYA00511240_ERZ773194 | MGnify/ENA primary metagenome ERZ773194 (study PRJEB29015, sample SAMEA2737774) | human gut metagenome | biome: human gut; feature: human-associated habitat; material: faeces | place: China | collected 2012 ... | reverse complement strand
ATGTGTACGACTTCTATTTCCGCGTCTATAACAAGCTGATTCAGGACATTAAGGTGCCGTTTAAAATGGATGGCGGCACCAGAGTGGATGATACCCCTGTGCATCAGGCACTCCGGGAAGCATTGGCAAATTGCCTGGTTCATGCCGATTATTACGGCAGACAAGGCCTGGTCATCATCAAAAAGCGTGATTCCATCACCATGGCCAATCCCGGCGGTTTCCGCATTGAGGTCGACGCTGCGAAAAGCGGCGGCGTATCCGATCCCCGCAACGGAACTATGCTGAAGATGTTCAATCTAATCGATATCGGTGAGCGCTCTGGCAGCGGCATCCCCCTCATTTTTGGCGTCTGGCGTGAGCAGGGTTGGGCAATGCCTTCTGTTACAGAACAGATTGAACCGGAAAGAACGATGTTATCGCTCGTTTTTGAAAAAGCAAGCGATAAAAAGCAAGCGATAAAAACAAGCGATACCACAATTTACAGCAGGCAAAAACAATCCGTCATCGAATACTTGACCCGTGAGATTAAAGCAGATTGTAAGACGATTGCGGAGTTACTTGGAATCAGTAGCCCTCGTGCAAGAGCGGTACTGACAAAAATGGTAAAAGAAGAAATCGTTGTTACCGAAGGCAGTAACCGGAATAGAACTTACAAATTGAAATCTTAAAAACGTCCGATATAACGGACGCTATTCGTGATAGGCTTATATAGATATAGAGAAAATGCAGCAACCATAGCGTTGCTTTTTGGAGGCTCCAGATGGGAAAAGAACTGTTTAAGAATATCCCCAGTAAAGTGGGGGATTTGGTCAAGGATGTACGCAATGGCCGCATCGGTCTGCCTGATCTTCAGCGTCCTTTTGTTTGGAGGGACAATAAAGTTCGTGAGTTGTTTGACTCTATGCTCAAGGGCTATCCCATTGGCTATATCATGCTGTGGGAGTCTCCAGCTGATTATGAGAGCAAAAAGAGCACGATTGGAGATAACTCAAAAACCTATGAAGAACCTAAGGAACTCGTCATTGACGGTCAGCAGCGTTTGACTGCCCTTGTTGCGGCTATGTTTGCGGTCAAGGTGAAGGACAAGAATTTCGCAGATCGTGAAATAAAAATCTCCTATAATCCGCTGACTCGTGAATTTGCCGTGTGGTCCCAGGCGTACGAAAAGGACACCGAGTGGATCAGTCGTATCAGTGATGTATTTCTTGCAAAAGAGGATAATTCTATCAGCTCTCTTCGGCGGCGTTTTATCAAGGAAGCCAACGAAGGCCGCAGTAAGAAAGAACTCCCCTTGCTGACAGACGAGGAAGAAGATAGGATCGAAGATAACATCAATGCGCTTCTGAATTTGTCTGATTATTCTCTGCCTACTCTGGAAATCAGTTACACGGCAGGCGAAGAAGACGTCGCAGATATTTTCGTCAGAGTCAATTCTGGCGGACAGAGTCTGACGGAGAACAACTTCATTCAGACTCTTATCTCCGTTTACGAGAATGAAACCAGCGATAAGATCAATGCGTTTGCAGCAGCCTCCAGAGTGCCAGCCGCCAATACCTCTTACAACACACTTTTGGCAATTGAACCTTCTCATCTGATTCGCATGGCTGTTGGCGTTGGTTTCAAGCGTGCCCGGTTGAGATACGCCTACATGCTTTTGCGAGGTAAAAATCTTGAGACCGGAAAGCTCTCTGATGAAGTCCGGCATGAAAATCTCCAGATTTTCAAGGACGCTTTGGACAAGGTCATGAACCTTAACAACTGGCACAGTTTCATTAACATCGTAGCAGAGGCCGGATATATCAGCGACAAGCTGATTGCATCGTCCAACGCTATCGTTTTCAGTTATGTCCTTTACCTGATCGCCAAATACGACTACAAACTGGATGCGGCGCAGTTGAAGAAATGCACCAGCAAGTGGTTCTTTATGAGCACCATCACATATTTCTACACCGGCTCCACGGAGTCTGAAGTAGAAAAGCAGTTTGCAGATCTGCGTGACGTTCATACGGCGGCAGAGTTTATTGCCTATATTGACCGCGTAATCGAAATGCATTTCACAGACGATTATTTCAGATTGACGCTACCTAACGAGCTGAACAGCACTGCAGCTATTTCTCCGACGTGGTATGGATATGTGGCAGCTCAAATCGTGCTGAATACTCCTATGTTGTTCAGCAACACCCCAGTATCCAAGTATTTCATCTTGGGCTCCAGCGGAACGAAGAATGCTATCGACAAGCATCACATTTTCCCGAAAAATTACCTGACCGGCATTGGTTTTACCAGCGACCGTGACCGGAACCAGATCGCAAACTTTACCTATCTCGACTACGCCACCAACATCGAGATTTCAGATAAGGCTCCTCAAGACTATGTCGCACACTACCGCCAGAAGTTGGGTGAGGAAGGCTACCGCAAAGCCTGTGAGGAACACGCTCTACCGGATAATTTTGAAAACATGGAATACATGGAGTTCCTGAGTCAGCGCAGGATTTTGATGGCGCAGACCGTTCGTAAGGCGTACCAGAGATTGTGTGAGTAACAGAGAGGATTATTTGTATGATTAAAGATATTATGACAGCAAACGAATCTGCCGCTCCTAATAGTCGTGAGATGGAGATTCTCAAAGAGCATTTTCCTTCTTGTTTTCACAGCGATGGAAGCTTTGATTTGGTTCGTTTTCAGGAATTTTTGAGTGATAAAGTGGTTGTCACTAATGAGGGATACGAAATTCGATTCCTTGGAAAGAACTATGCCCGTCTGCTTGCGTCCGTTGACACTACCACTGTCATTGTACCGGATGAAGAACATAACAGCAAACCTGAAAACGCAAACAGCGAAAATGTGTACATCAGCGGTGACAATCTGGATGGCCTGAAACATCTGCTGAAATCCTACGCCAGAAAGGTTAAATGTATCTACATTGATCCACCTTATAATACGGGTTCGGATGGTTTTGTATACAACGACAGCTATAATTTCACTGCTGAAGAATTGTCAGAAAAACTCAGCATCAGCGAAGAACAGGCAAAGCGCATTTTGGATTTGACTAAGCGCGGCAGTGCATCTCACTCTGCATGGCTTATGTTCATGTATCCAAGATTGCTGCTGGCAAGGGATTTGCTTACTGATGATGGTGCAATATTTATTTCTATTGACGATAATGAGCAGGCTAATTTGAAGCTAATTTGTGACGATATTTTTGGCGAAGAAAACTGCATGGGTTGTATTTGTCGTTCAACAGGACAGACGACCGGCCAAGACAGTGGCGGACTGGGTTCTTCTTTTGATTATGCTTTCGTTTATGGACGCAAACCTGACCTCGATATTGCGGGCTTGCCGTTGACTGATCACGATTTGAAGCGTTTTGATAACGAGGATAGTTTCGGAAAATATGCCTATGATCAGCTCCGGAAAACTGGTAGCAATGATCGACGTGAAGATCGTCCGAATATGTATTATGCAATAAAAGACCCTGACGGTAATGATGTATATCCTACTGCCACCGCAGGTTACGACAGTTGTTGGCGTGTAGAGAGAAAAACTTATGATCAGCTTGTAGCCGATGATTATATTCTATGGAAGAAAACAATCCGGAATGGCGAAGAAGTTTGGTGGCCATATGTCAAATACTATCTTGAGGGTAGAAGCAAAAGGCCCTCCCCTTTGTGGACAGAGTTGGATGGCAACAAAAAGGCAACGCGTGAAGTCAGAGAATTGTTTGGCGGTGTAAAAGTATTCGACTATGTGAAGCCAGTGGACTTCTTAAAGAAGATTATTCAGATAGCACCTAATATGAATGAGGGGGATATTATTCTCGATTTTTTCTCTGGTTCTGCAACTACTGCTCATGCTGTTATGGAGACAGAGAAAAAGTATCGCTATATTATGGTACAGTTGCCTGCCGTTTTAGATGAAACGGTAACCAGTCAAAAGGTCGCGAAGGAATTCCTTGAAAGCATCGGTCGTCCTGGGACGCTTGACCAAATTGGCATGGAACGAATTATTCGTGCAGCTAAAAAAATTCGTGAAGGCAAGCCTGATACTGAGGAAGATTTTGGATTTCGGCATTATTCATTGGCAGACGCCACAGGCACCACATTGGATAAGTTGGAACTGTTTTCGCCAGATGATAACGGAATGTTTGTTTCCAATACTATTCTGGAGGATTTTGGCCTGTCCACAGTTCTTGCAACTTGGCTTGTTCGTGATGGTTATGGCTTTACTGCACCTGTCGAGACTGTAGATTTTGCCGGATATACTGGTTACTACATGGGCAAGCATTTATATCTCATAGATCAGGAACTGAGCAATGAGGCGATTGCTGCCATTACCGAAAAATTTGAAACCGATGGTGCATTTAATCCAGAGAATGTGGTTCTGTTTGGATATAGCTTCAAATGGACTGAAATGGAAGCACTGAAAACCAACCTTGCTCGGTTGAAAGACACAGAAAAGAATCTGCGTATCAACTTTGATATTCGCTATTAAGGAGGACTGACATTATGGAATTGATCCTCCAACAAGGTTTACCCCATCAGCAAAAAGCGATCGATGCTGTATGCGGTGCGCTTGATGGCGTAACAATTACACCGCCTGTGCAGTTTTATGAGAATCCGCAGATCGATCTGGCGGATAGAAAGCTGTTTGCTAATCTGCGTGCTTTGCAAAACGCAGTTCCTGCTGAATATCGCAGTTCTTCTCCTATTGGCACTTGCTTAAATCTGGATATCAAAATGGAAACTGGTACTGGTAAGACCTATGTGTATGCAAAAACCATCTTTGAACTGCATAAGCGTTACGGTATCAACAAGTTCATTATTGCGGTACCGTCTCTGGCTATTAAAGCGGGTACTGCGCAGTTTATGCAGGATGAATATTCTCGCAGGCATTTTACCGACGGGTGTGGTTATGGCACAGAAATTGAGCTTGGCGTGCTTGAAGCTCCCAAGAACAAGAAAAAGGGCCGTAGCTATTTTCCCAGCGTAGTAAGTGATTTGGTTAAGGGCAGTTGTCAAAACACAAAGAAAATCTATGTCCTTCTGGTGAATATGCAGCTTTTGACAAGTAACTCTAAGCGTAACGGCAGGGACGCTGGTTTGCTGTGGCGTGATGATTACGATTACGGCGTAGAGGGTTTTTATCGTCCTTTCGACGCTCTTCGGGCAATAAAGCCCGTGGTCATTATTGACGAGCCACATCGTTTCTCTCGTGACCAAAAGGCGTTTCAGGTCATTATGGACGAAATTCAGCCGCAGTGCATTATTCGCTACGGCGCTACGTTCCCGGAGATTACTACTGGGCGCGGTAGGAATAAAATTACGGTGAAAGATTATCAAAATCTTCTGTATGATCTCAATGCATGTGAGTCTTTCAATCAAGGCTTGATTAAAGGGGTAGCTAAAGAACATTTTGAACCACTGTCGAAGCAGGAAGAGAAGGTGAAGATTCTCTCCATAGCCAGTAAAGATTCTGTTACTCTACAGCGAAAGAAAAAAGATGAAGGGACAAAGACCTTCGTGCTGAAAGCCGGAGATTCGCTGGCGATTATCAGCAACGCATTTGAAGGCATTACCATTACCGCCGTTACGGCCAATACTGTGGAGTTTTCTAACGGTGTATGCAAAACATCCGGCGAAGAAATGGATGTCGATGTGTATATGTCATCCTACCAGGAGCAGATGCTCAAGCTGGCTCTGGAGCGGCATTTTGAAACCGAGCGGGAGAATTTCTGTAATCGCTCCTTTAAAATTAAAACTCTGGCACTGTTCTTCATCGATGATATTTCTTCCTATCGTCCGGATGACAACGGGAAAGTGCCTTATTTACGAACAGCGTTTGAGCGGTTACTGAAAGAACGTATTGAATTTACTATTTCCACACTTACAGAGCATGATGCCGAGTATCGTGCGTATTTGGAGGCTTCGCTTTCGGATATTTCCGCTTGCCATGCGGGCTATTTCTCACAGGATAATAGTGATTCTGATGAGGAAATTGCCAAAGAGGTAGATGCGATTCTCAATGGCAAAAAGCAATTGTTATCTTTCCGCAATGCAGATGGCACATACAACACCTTGCGGTTCCTGTTCTCTAAATGGACTCTTAAAGAGGGCTGGGACAACCCTAATGTGTTTACGATCGCTAAATTACGTTCCAGCGGAAGCGAAAACAGTAAGCTGCAGGAAGTGGGACGTGGATTGCGTTTGCCTGTTGATGAAAATGGCAACCGTATTTCCAATGAAGAGTTCCAGTTGAACTACATCGTCGACTTCACGGAGGCAGACTTTGCGCAACGCTTGGTAGATCAAATCAATGGTGAAATTCCGCAGGCATCTGTTATTACCGAGGAGCGGTTGGCACAAGTGGCTCAAAAGTTGGGTATGAGTGCCGATGATTTGTTCGACGAACTGTACGATAAGCGCTATATTGACAGACACAATAATATTCGCCCGGAAACCAGAACGCAATTCTTCGAGGAGTATCCTGCATTTGCATCTGGCTTGTCAGAGGGTAAGGTTAAAGACAGAAACAAAGAAAAGCCAAAGCCTATCAAAATTCGCAAAGCCGTTTACAATGAGATGCGGGAATTATGGGAGAGAATCAATCAGCGCTATTTGTTGTTTTATGACGCTGACCTGGATGCAGATATGGCAGAAGTCGCACTTTCTTTGCTTGAAAAGCCAGGCGTCTTCACGGACATTGTAATGACCAGTAGTCGTGATATTGTTCATAGCGAAGGTACGCAAATGAGCATGACAACAGGTACGGGGGTGCAGTATACGATTATGCGCCCCATTCCATACGGCACATTTTTGGCTCGTATTATGCGCGTGACCAATATTCCAATAGAGACTCTACATAAGGCCATGATTACTTACAGTAGAAAGCACGGCGCTATTGATGCGAAGTATATTAATGAAAACTCCGCAAGTGCTTTCTGCGCTGAGTTCCAGAATTGGAAAGTTGCCAACTTGCAAGGACGCTTCCGTTACGTCAAGAGTAGTACGCCATGCGGCGCAACTGCATTGACATATGCGGATGGTACTCCAAGGGAGGAAATTGCACAAGGCCGTATTGGCACAAAAATCGTTCCAGGCATTCCTGGAAACAAATACTTGTATGATGCTTTTGCATATGATTCACCACTGGAGAAGGATAATATCTCGACAGATATTGAAGAAGTCGTTGTGTACGGCAAAATCCCACGTAGCAGCATCGCAATACCGACAATCACAGGTAGCATGTATAGCCCCGACTTTATGTATGTGGTAAAGAAGGCGTCTGGCGAAAAAGAACTCAACATTGTGGTCGAAACAAAAGATGTTGAGGGCAAGGATGTGCTGAGAGGTACCGAAGCGGCCAAAATCGAATGTGCCCGTGTGTTCTTCGAAATCCTATCTAAGGAAGGATATACTGTCCATTTCCGGGATCAGCTCGGCAACAAACAGATGGTGCAGATCATTAATGAGGTTCTGCGAATGTAAAGCTCAAAGATGGGGGCGATAGAATGAACTGGACAAAACTTCAAACATATGGCATGGCACCGGACAAGGCATTTGAAGTGCTGTGCAACCAATTGTTTGAAAATTGGAGCAAAGAAGAGTACAAGTCTGATATCGCCTCCATCCGCGTTGTAAACGGGGCTGGCGGTGATGGTGGCGTAGAGTCTTATGCGGTTTTGAAAGATGGATCCATCATTGGCTTACAGGCAAAGTGGTTTCCAACAAGCATGACCAGTAGCCAGATTGCTCAAATCAAAAACTCTATCAAAACAGCGAAAAAAGTGCGCCCGGAGATTAGCTGTTATATTGTATGTGTCCCCAGAGATTTGGCATCTAAGACGGCTCAGAGTGAGAATTCTGAAGATACTCGCTGGGAAAACATGATCGCAAGCGTGGTTGCGGACTATCCGGATTTAGCTGTGGAGTTATGGAACGAGTCAAGGCTTGTTGCTGAACTGCAGAAACCATCCGCATCTGGTATTTTTAAGTTTTGGTTTGAGAATGCTGAAGTGTCAGACGAAAGTGTGCAGTATGCTTTCGAAAAGGCAAAAAGTAGCTGGCTGACCACTAAATATGTTCCAGAGCTGAATACTTATGGAAATATAGCACAAACACTCTCTCTGCTTTTGGGTGATATTGCCCAGCGGGAGAATCAGACGAAAACTTTCCGAAAAATCAATGAGTTGTGTGAGAAATTTCATTCTGCGGCTGAAGCGTTCTTGGCAGTCTGTGGTGACCGTCCTGAAATAACGGATATTCTCACCGAAACAATGGGTAAGGTAAGTGCAGTAGCCAGTGAGTGCTTAAAAATCACTGCCTGGTACAGAGATGAAACACCTCTCGATGGTGACATTGATCTTTCTGCATTCAATGTGGACTTTGATTCAGCCGCAGATAGCATTAATCAAAGTAGAGACTCTACACTTCATCACTTTCATGCCTCTGATGTTACGAAGGTCTTACGGAAACTGGGCGAGTTTGATTTCTACACGTTGATCAAGGGCTTTGAGCGGAGCCACCATAAGAAAAGTCTGCTGTTTTTGGGGACACCCGGAACGGGTAAAACGCACGGAATTAGTGCGCTGTCGGAGAAACTCTTATCTGATGGGTTGCATATTCCTCTCTTAATTCCGGCCAGAAATATCCCGACATATTCAACTTGGAAGAATATCGTATGCGATTATTTAGGCCTCTCTTCAAGTTGGAATGAAGATGAAATCTGGCAGGCACTGATTTCCTTGGCTGATCGCCACCGTTTCCAAGAGCCGCAGCTTTCGGCTGCAACAAAGGTCTCTCCTAAAGTGATTATATTTGTTGATGGCCTTGACGAATCATCTACACACGAAAGATGGGTTGAAAGGATTCAGGAAACAAACGCCATTACAGCCAGCTACCCACAAATCAGGTTTTGCTTCACTGCAAGGCCAACCGCTTTTAAAGGGCGGATTGACTATGCAAAAGTTGAACGATTGAGTAATGTGGGGGATGCTCCCACGCACATACTGTTTGACAGCTATATGCGTGCTTACAATATTAAAACGCAAAATAACGGATGGCTTAAATATTCCCTGACATCTCCGCTGGCATTAAAGTTATTCTGTGAGCTTAATCAAGACCAAACGGTAAGCCTTTCGAACCGCATGGAAGTCTCAATGACATCTCTGTGGCGCAAGAAAATCGAAAAGATTGAAGGCGAGTATTGCGAAAAGAATGGTCGACCCGAGAAAAATCAATATGTCTTAAGAGCAGTTGTCTTTCTGTCGAAGCAGTTTGTTGCCGCTGAACGTTTAGAGCATTCTTCTCTGGTGGACAAGCTTACCGCTGAACTTAAAACAGCCACAGAATATGCGGAAAGTTTGGTTAACTATCTCGAAGAATATGGCGTTTTAAGTTGCTATTGCGAACACGGTATAGGCTTGGCTCCGGACGCATATTTCTACTACCCGGGAATACAAGGGTACTTTGACTATGCGTCGGCGTTGCACATTTTATCTCAATATGAACACCCGAAAGACATTGATTTCAACGATTGTAAAGCGATCCAAACGAATACGCTGAACAGCTTGGCAATAATCTCAATCCAAAACTATGGGTATCTATTGACTCGAAATCCGACCATTGATGTTGTGATGGATGATTGGTCAAGGCAGGAGCTACAGTTTTTAACTCTCCTTCATTCTGATCATAGCACGGCAGCACAGTTCAAAGAGCGAACACTCGAAATCATGTCAGAAAATGCCGATGGACTAATTACAATTGTCAATCAACTTGTGCTACCATTGTCCAGGGATTGTGAACACCCACTGGGAGTAATGCTCCTTGATGAGTTCTTAAATGGATTTGAGAATCCAGCACAGAGGGATATCCTCTGGTCGGTTCCCGGTTACCTTAGAAATTCCACAGGCAAACGTTGGTATCAAAGTGAGACTTTCGCACTTGAAGGTGATAATTACCTGTTAGATTCCGAAGATGCGCATGAAGGGTGTCCAACAGTTTATGCGTGGGCGCTATCCACGGTCAACAATTCGCTTCGGAAGCTTTATCGAAACCGTTTGATGGAATGGGCTCGCCTGGTACCAGAAGAATTCTACAGGCTGTTCCTAAAATTTTCTTCTGTCAACGACCCTCAAATCAAGAGTGATCTGTTTTCTATTTTGATGTGCCTGATGTACGATGGTGCTGATCAGAAGCTCGTGGGGACAGTAAGTGATTGGATTCTCGAAAATGTTTTGCATCCTAAAAAAATCGATGACAACCGAGATATATCAATCCGGTATTATGCTATTGCTATTATAAAGAGAGCAGTAGTGCTTGGCCTTCTGGATGAAAAAGTGGTTGCAGCATATATGCCTCCATACTCCGTTACTGGTAACAGCATTGCGTTGAACAAGGATGCTCTTAGCGGAACAAGCATGGACGGATTTAGTGCAATCGACTATGATTTGTCGCGCTATGTACTGGTAGATCACATCGAGTCTGACTTCAACAGTTATCCGCAGAGAAGTGTAAAGCAATTTGAAAAGCTTGTTGACGCTGTAATTGTCGAGCAACCGGAGTATGCTGGAATGACGGTCGAAAAGTTTATTATTTCCGCAGCCTATGCATTTATTCTTGAAATGGGATGGAATGAGCAGGAGTTTTATAACTTCAATGAGGATGAGTCTGGCGAGGGAATAGTTGGAGGAGTAGACTGTTCTATCCGAGGTACACATCATTCTGCTACGCATGGCAGTCAAAGTTCAGTCATGACGGTGTGCGAGAAATATGTTTGGCAAGCTCGTAATGAAATCAGCGGTTTCCTTTGTGACCGACTATTATTTGGTGATGAAAATGTTCCGGTCATTGACTATGGTCTGCTCGATGATTTTGTTATACCAGTACAGGAAGCACGAATCATAAATCCTGATAACATTCCGGACGATAGACCATGGCATATTCCCGAACCGGAAAAGGCTGTTTTGGAAGGAACTCCTTCCAGTGCAAAAGATGTGATAACAAATGTGTTAAAGGCACCTACTCTTGATTGGGAAAAATGGATTTTCTTCAAAAATAATGATGGAGCATACAGAGTAGAAGCAGAAGACCTCATTGCACTGGATATGTACTCCTGTTTTTACGGAAGTGCAGGAGTAGAAACCTGCCTCTTTATGAATGCTATTTTGGTTAACCAAGATGATGCCCTGGGGTTCGCGGAAGCCATTACAGAGAAAAGCAATGCTGACAATCGTGTTGCAAATCCGACTGATTGGTATGGAGGAATCCATTCCTCATGCTATATTACACCGAAGGAAGTTTGTTGGTTTTCTTGGAAAGCACGCTACGACTCCGCCAACATTGAAGAATTTCCACAGTTCGAACTGAAATCCGCCGTAGATGACTGTTGCTACAATTCTCCTGAATATGGAGATGTTTACTTTTACCTTCCGTCGGCACCAATCAGAGATATCCTCGGCATTGTCGATTCGGATGGATATCTGTTTTTTGATAACTCGAGAAAGGTAATTGCAGAACATAGCATTGCAGGAGAGAAGTGGAGAACATACCAAAATTATGTAATTGTAGATAGACCTGTACTCTTCGAAAGGCTGCAACGCGCTGGGAAACGTCTGGTTTGGATAATGCGAGAGCGCCGAATTAGAACTGGAAATGCACAAGAGAAATTTGGGGAGTTTGACGCAGACCGAGACAAAAGCCATATCGGATATTTTGATGGGGATAAGTTCACAGTGAGAGAAATCCATTCGGAGATTTGGAGCTCTGAACCCAAAAAGAAATCCCTGTGATGTACTGCCTACCGCTGAGATATTACTACGAACAAAACAAATCCATCAACGAGAAGGAGCTGAGACCACCAAAAGTCTCAGCTCCTTCTTTCGTAACAACTATTCTTTTTTCCACGCCCCGTTCAGGCTGGCCCAGTGCTGGCGCAGCAGACTTTCTGCTTCTCTGCGAAAGGAATCTTGGAACATGACAGCCACAACCAATGCGCTAAGCACTGCAGCCACAGGCTCCAGCCAGGGATATGCGGTCCAAAGCTGTTCTCCCCAGCAAACAAGCGGAACACCAACAAGCAGCATAAACAGCAAAATAATGATGGCAACGTCGGGCCTGCCGTAGCCTTCATGTCTTTTGATTTTGGCCCGTATCTGTCGAAGCGCACGGGCGCGGATATCCCGGATGTTTCTGGACGAGCACTGCTTGTCCTGTGCGACGGACTCGGTGGACTCGCCGTTGATGACGGTGCGGAACAGAACCTCCCGCTGTAGTTCGGTCAGCTCACGCAGTCCCTCGTCAATTTCTTTGCGCACATACATGAGCGGGTCTTCATCAGATCCCTCTGGCAGATACTTCGCCCGGTCAAACCAGCGCATATCATCGTAGATCGCGTTGCGCACTTCCTCCGGCAGGAACGCTTCCGGATTGTAAGATCGGGGCTGTTTGATATCCACATCTTCCAGAGTATCCGGCGCAACTCGCTTGTGAAAGTTGGCCTCGCTGTAGTAGAGCATATGCTCCAGCTCCTTCCACTCCTCCGGATGCTCCTTCACCCACTGGTCTGCGGCGGCGGCAGCTTCCGGGTCCATAGAGTGTATCCAACGCCAATCCGCCTGAAGCTCTTTATAAGACTGGGTATCCTTGAAGGACATGAGCTCACCGCCTTTTCTGCGTTCACAAAAAGTTTACAATTTGGGACCTTCCGATTTTGCGATTTTTCTCTAAGTAATAGTAGAAGGACAATTTCACCCGGGTGGACTTTCCTTCGGTTCGGTACGGCACGGCCTCCGCGCTGACGAACCCACATGGCCTTAGACAGAGCACCCCATGAGAGCATGTGCGCTCTCTGCCATACGGCGATTCGCTCGGAAGGCCATTCCATCTCTGGCCGTGCTCCCGGGAGCACGGTCTTTTGCTATGTGCCGTTTCTAACGGCACGGCTATATAAATCATTTTAACACGGAGGAGGCGAAAAAGATAGCTCACAGATGAAAGTAAAAGACTCAGCTGCAAAGCAAAGGAGGGGTGCACACCAGTCCGACCGCAAAACAAAAACCGCCGTGACTGCGGCAACAGTCCGGCGGCTCGGCGCACACGCAGGCACGCACAAATCAACTAACCAAAGTATAACAAAAGGGCAGCGGAAAAGCAATGAAAACTTTCCGCACGCTCCCTGTGTGAGTGCCGCAGAAGTCTACAACAACACAGGAGGTATGAATTGAGTTACAACAAATGGCCCAAACGCAGTGCAGAGAAATACTATTTTATGGTGCCCAACGAGATATTCAGCATCGGTCTGGATTACCGGGAGATATCCCTCTACGCCTATCTGCTCCGGTGTGAGAACCGTGAAACCTACCAGTGCTATCCCAGCTATAAGACTATCGGCAAGGCGATCGGCATGAGTGAAAATACGGTGGCAAAGTACGTGCGGCAGCTGGAGGAGAAAGGCCTCATCTACACGGAGCCGACCATCATGCAGAGCAAAGACGGAAAACCGCTGAACGGGAATCTGCTCTACACCATACGTCCTATCCCGGGTGTACTCGAAGCGTTCTATGAGCGGCAGTTCCGGCAGGCAGAGGAGGCCGCCGCCCGCTATCGTGCGGCGCAGCTCCTCGAAAAGTCCAACGCCCAGGGCCGCCAGAACGCCTTGTGTGCGCCTTTCCGGGAGGAAGCGAGTCCCAGTCCCAGCCAGAGGATTGAAGCCGGATGTGAGCCGTTTTCGGCAGACTTTTGCAGGACGAAAGAAAAAGCAGGATAAAGGCATGGCGTCGCAAGCGCCGCCGCAGCCGCCACTTCTGCCCACAGTGCGGGCAGTTTCGGACGCTTGAAGCTGGCGTCTTTGAGAGGCGAAAAAAGCGGCAATGGCGTCAGCTTTCCCGAAAAGCCCTGTGTTGCAGGGCTTTTCAAGGATGTCTTACAGCAAAAAGGAGGAATTGAATGAGTAAAGAAACCAGAGATCGTATTGCATTCCGGATGCAGCCGGAAACCAGAAGAAGGATCGAGCAGTGGTACGCCGCCGACAACTGCCAGAGCAAAAATGAGTTCATCGAGAAAGCCGTGAACTTCTATGTGGACTATCTGGGAATACAGGACAACACAACGCTGCTGCCCATGGCAATCATGTCTGCCATCGACGGCAGGCTGAGCAGACTGGAGGACTATATTGCCCGCAGAGATTTTACCAGATGCGTGGAGCAGGACATGACCAACGGCATCATCGCGGAAGCGTTCGAGATGGACCGGGATGACTTGAAGCGCAGGCGCGCGCAGAGTGTCCGGAATGTGAAGCAGAACCATGCTGCGCCGGCGGCAGCCGGCAGAGAGCCCCAGTCTTCCCGTTCCGAAAAGGCTCATGGTTCCGCCGGGAACAGGAAGGCTCCTGGAACCGGCATGGAAGAGAAAGGACAGTCCCGCGCGCCCCGCGAGAAGTCTGCCCGCTAACCGCCTGACAGAAGGCCGAAATTTTTTCTGCCAAAGGCTTTTGCTGAAGCCTGAATCAGCAGGGAGATAATCATATGAAGAAAATTTTTTCTCTTCTCGCAGTCAGTGCCTTTGCACTGCTCTTTTCTCTTGCCATGGAGCCCACGGATGCGTCCGCCGCTCCTGAAGGCGCCCC